>Ga0182004_10003315_pt1 | contig 12804 bp, 7 predicted proteins | sample Sormic07211540_1_FD_120479 | JGI IMG/M metagenome (GOLD analysis project Ga0182004, IMG submission 120479) | Endophyte microbial communities from Sorghum bicolor roots, Mead, Nebraska, USA - 072115-40_1 MetaG | ecosystem: Host-associated > Plants > Roots > Unclassified | place: USA: Nebraska... | reverse complement strand
GGGTAAAACTTGAAAGTAAGGATGCACTATTAGTAAGCTTTTTAGCAAAACACTTTGGCTCCTTGCTCAGCCACCCCTTGTCTACCCTAAGCCTGCATTCCTAATTTCTCCTCTTTTTCTACCAGGTAAGTCTTGTTGAGTACTCCCGTACTCAGGGTTTTACAACCCCTGTTGCAGGTGAAGCTCAGGAGCCGACCTGTTTCGGACCCTGTTGTGTGTCCGTCGTCGAGGTTGACGACGAAGAAGTGTGAGCGTGACCCATGGGCAGGGTCTGTATAAGTTTGTAATCTGTGTACTAAAGTTTAAGTTGCTCCGCTGGGCCTGGCTTGTAATAACACTCTGCTATTTGGAAGAACTCCTTTTGTAAAATAAGTTATGTAATACTTCCGCTGTTTTACTCTGAAATCTTATTTTGGGCTTATGTCGTTTGTGATACTGCAATGTGTTCGCAACGAGTGATCCTGGTGTTAAGGTGGCCACTTGCTATCCTGTAAGGGCGAGGAGAAGACATTTTCGTTAATTGACCATTGCTGGTGGTCAAGATAGGCTTGTGTGATACGCCCCGGATAGCGGTGGAATGAGCGTCCAGAGGTGCTCATCGGACTTCTAGAGTGGGAGGATCCCCGGCATTACCGTCATAGGTCTTTGGGACAATGACAGGTGCCGGTGGGCCCAAACACTTAGGAGGTTGTGCCACATGCAGTGTTTAGGTTTGTTTTTTTATAATTTTTAATTTTTGAAACAATTTTTTAGTGCAAAAATAATTGTAGAAAATATAGAGATTGCTTTTTAACCTCCAATATTGAGTTTTTTTTAAATTCCCAAAATATGTTTTAAAAATTCTAGGCGCATAAATACCAAGTGCATCCCAAAATTATGCAACAAAACAATTAAATTTATGTTCCAAAAAATTAGAAATTCACATAGTTCATTATTACTTGTTCATAACTTAATTACATCCTAGATTTTTTTAGAAAATATAAACTATTTGCTTTGTTTAGTATTTTTTAGAATATTGGTCTTTTCATTTAGGACCTAACACCTTTATACCCATCTAAATTCTAAAATAAGGTCTTGTTTAGTTCCCTAGGTGAAAAGTTTTTCATACTATAGCATTTTTGTTTGTATTTGTTAATTATTGTCTAATCATGGACTAACTAGGCTCAAAAGATTTATCTCGCAAATTACAAATTAGTTATTTTTTTATCTATATTTAGTACTTGATACATGTGTGCCACAAGATTTGATGGGATGAAGAATCTTGAAATTTTTTTAAATTTTAGATGTAACTAAACAAGTCCTAAAAAAGTGTTAAAATAGTGGGAAAGAAAAAGTAAGGGAGTTGACAAATTATAAAGATTTTCAGTTCAATTGTCAAGTAGAAATAGGCTTTCTTAAGAACTAATTTTTTTGGATTTTGATATTTTAGTATTTTTGTTTGTATTTAATAATTATTGTGTAATTATGGACTAACTAGGTTCAAAAGTTTTATTTCGCAAATTATAGATAAATTATATAATTAATTACTTTTATCTATATTTAGTGCTATGCCACGATGTGAGGAAGAATCTTTAAAAAAATTTTAAATTTTAGGTGAACAAGACCATAGTTTTCTTTTGTAGAGCACTTTTTTGCAATGGGTGGTACTCATCGCCTACATCGGCCAGTGAAGGAAATAGAATACAGCCAGCCCCTCACAGCCGCGCGTGCGGCCGATGCGGTACCAATGCGCGACCCCCTCGCCGCCCTCCTTCGCAGCGGCGGCCATCCTCACTCCGCCCACGGCGTGGCCATCAAGCTTGGCTGCATTGCCTCCACTTTTCTCTGCAACAATCTTCTGCATGCCTACCTCAGCCGCTCCGTCCCCGCGCATGCCCGCAGGCTGTTCGACGAAATGTCCCGCCGCAACCTCGTGTCCTGGTCCGTCGTCATCTCCGGCTCCGCCCGCCACGGCGTCCTCGCGGAGGCGTTCGCGTTGTTCTCCCACATGCTTCACGGTGCGGGGCAGGGAAGCTGGGACCGTCCGGACTCGTTCATGCTAGGGGCCTTGGTCGCCGGGTGCTCCCGCGCCAGACACGTCGACGCTGGCGTGCAGGTGCACGCTTGCGTGGCCAAGTTCGGCGTCGACGAGGATGAGAGCGTCGCGGCGGCGTTGGTGGACATGTATGCCAAGTGCGGGTGGGTGGACTCGTCATGGCGGGCCTTCACGCTCGCACCGCAGCGGAGCGTCCTGAGTTGGACGAGCATGATTGCCTGTCTGGTCAACCAAGGTTCGTCAGGTTACCATGACGCAGCAATGCTGCTGTTCAAGAAAATGCTGGCATTAAAGGTTTGGCCTACCAATGTGACGTTTTCTTGCATCCTGAAGGTGTTCAATACGCCTGATTTGCTATCCGTTGGAATGCAAATTCATGGCTGCTTGCTGAAGATAGGGACTGAGGTTGACACTGCTTTGGGGAGTGCCTTGATGACGATGTATGGCAGATGTGGTGGAGTTGATGAGATAGCTAGGTTGGCTTGTCGTATAAGGCATGATGTGTTTTCACGGACTTCCCTGCTTGGAGCTTATGCTCGTAATGGATACAATGCAGAGGCAATTGGTGTTTTCAAGGAGATGATCTTGACAAATATGGCAATTGATCAGTCAGCTATGACTTGTCTGCTGCAGGTTTGTTCATCTGTTGGACAACTGAGAATGGTTCGGGAGGTACATTGTTATGCTTTAAAAACTTTCTTCAAGTTGGATACTTTACTACTGAATGCTATCATCACTGTTTATGGCAGATGTGGTGATACCACTAGTGCTGAAACTGTATTTAACCTAATGGAGGAACAGGACATCATATCATGGACGGCATTGTTAACTTGCTACGCTCAGAATGGTCTTGATGAAGAGGTACTCTTGTTCTTTAGGGAAATGCTCCGGAGAGGGTTGGGGTCTCCAGTATTTTGCATGACTAGTGTACTACGAGCCTGTTCTAGAACCTCAAATCTAGCTATTGGATTGCAAATCCATTCGAGGACTGTGAAGCTAGGTATTGATGATGATAATTCTGTAGAGAATGCACTCGTAACCTTGTATGCTAATTGTGGAAGTGTCCAGGTTGCCTTGAAGATATTTAACTCAATGAGTAATAGAGACATTGTCACTTGGAATGCATTACTCACAAGTTTTTCACAGCATGGCAATGAGGTGGCAGCCATTCAGCTTTTTGATCTGATGCAAGAAGAAGAGGTCTGTCCAGATGATTACACTTTTGTTGGCCTGCTATCATCTTGCAGCCGAATGGGCCTTGTAAAAGAGGGCTGTGAGTACTTCAATGAAATGAAGGCAAAATACAACTTGGAGCCCAAGATGGTTCATTATACCTGCATGGTTGATCTATTTGCCCGTGCTGGAAGATTTTGTGATGCAATGGACTTCATTGATGCAATGCCTTATGAACCAGACCAAATATTGTGGGAAGCTTTGCTAGCTTCTTGTAAGATTCACGGAAATTTGGGGTTAGGAAGAATAGCAGCTAAGAAAATTCTGGAAATTACACCACATGATTATTCAGCATACATTACATTATCAAGCATTCATGCTTCAGTTGACATGTGGGATGAGAAATGCTGGAATCGCACTGTATTCGATACCCAGCAAGCAAGAAAGGATACTGGAAGGAGTTGGATTGATGCACAAGAATTATCAGAGAATATATTGGATACATTACAAATTGGAGTGATGTAATGTTAGTTGATAATGCTTCTTTTCCGAAAGACTAGGGGTCTGCTACTCTCCATGGTTTCAGTGAAGCGCAGAGCCCTGAATCATAAGAAATCGACAAGCAGAACAAAAGATATCCGTGAATGCAAGCAAACCATGGTCTCAGTGTCTTGTATCGAATAGAACTGACCTATGTCAGATCATCACGGAAGAAAATATATGATGTGGTGCAGAAGGCAGATTATTATCCTTTCTATGGTGTGGAACACGGTTGTAAACTTTGAGTGATTATGTTTCTTTAAATTTGTGATGCTCTACGATGCTGCCAATGTTGTAAGCTGTACATAGGGCGCTGCAGCGCTGCAGTTGGAAAGTATATTGATACTTCTCTATTGTCAGCCAAACTTTACATTGATGTTGGAGATACAGAGATATCTCTTCAGTGGATACAAACAAAATCTACACCTAGGTTTAAGTTTTTTATGTTCACCTGCTGTGGGAGGTTAGTATGAGCACAGTCCAGCTCTTTATCAGTATGTTTTACAAATCCCAAATAAACTATAATTTTCTATGCTTTGGACCAGATATGCGTGCATACTCTGTTGCACATCAAATGACTCGGTAGAGACATGGCTTACATGAGTGAGAGCTGAAAGTGAGGTCATTGCACAATGCCAATATGACTCTTTGTCAGGATTCTGTAGATCCTTGCAATTCTTAAATTCCAAGTTGTGAAGTTCATTATTGAGATCACAAGAGTTCAGTGGCATATGCTATTCTGCTAGTGTCTATTGTACCTTCTAAGTGGCTTATAAAGAAATTTTATGCTTTGCAAAATGATCACAAACCTTTTTAGAGGTAATTTATGCATGACAGGCACAACACAAAATTGATGAGGAGCAAAGGAACATCTGTAGAGCTGAGCTGCTGCTTTATATTGCTTGAGTTTTCTAACAATGTTGGGGAACTTATAGGAAATCTACATTCTATGTAAGTGCCTACTGCTCCCATACAACTTGTCCATACTGACAATGCGGAATGGCCTTTATTGCTCATACAAAAAAATGAATCTTATTAATGGTAGTGTAGTGCATGCTTTCTAGCATTAGTTGGTGTTACATACGAACTGTTTGTATTTTTAACACCTACAACCTGCTCCAGTGGTGGTCCTATTTTGTTAGTCCTCTTCCACTTCATGAAAAGGAAGCGGAACAACCTTCACTGCTCTGAACTTCCCTGCATTGTTTAGGTGTTCATTCTCCAGCCTGACATTAAAGTTTATAGTTCTTTAGTGTGACATTCATGTTTATATCAAATCGAAAAGTTCCCATTAACAGCTTGATTTTCTAAAAGCATTTACCTGTAGAAGTTCCAGTGACCTCGTCTTATCACTTCAAGTGCTGCTAGAAATAATAGAGTTACTCTAGAATCCAGGCTTCCAATATTAGGGTGGATGACAGTCTGAAGCCAAGCAAGCCTCAAGACAAGGTTCAGACCCTGTAAAACATGTGAGTCTCTGTAAGTGAACTATCTATTTTTGCTTTGGAAATCTTGATGCAGAGCTTAATTATTTGAAAACGCACCATGGATATGAAATAAATGTATTTTTGTTTAAGTATCAAATCATTACGAAGCCAGGTATTCTTGGAGTTGAACTGTAGAAGACCCCAGTCCTTGACAAAGTCCCAGTACAGTTGGTAGATAGTTGCAATACTTGATACAATGATAACAAGTGACAGCCACCCAGTACTATTGTTATTCTCATATGCCACCTTTGTTCCTGCAGCAAGCATGGCTGACACATACTTCCCAAGGTTGACAATGTGGTTTATATCCCCTTCATCAAACCATCTCCGTGCGCACTGTAGGATAACAGTAAAGTACCACTAGCTTATAAATAGCCTTTAGAAGGGACAACAAAGAAGGGACACTATCATGTCGTTATGTTCAATCTTACTACCTCCAGATGGAAAAAGTTGTTTTTGAATTAAGTACAGTTTGAAACCATGACTATTGATATGTTTCTAAATTTTCATGTTTAAAACATGAGAATCATATAAGTAGAAGATGTATCTCCAGAAGTACTGTAATAATAATATTATATATTATTCGGTTCTATTGTTACACTACAATTAAATTATTGATTTGAATATAATTTTTTGAGCATGTCAATGTCCCAAATAACATTATTCTTTTGTGGTGAGTGGTACTGACAATGTTTTCCTAAACGTTAAATGGTAATCCGTCGGTTACTTGCTGTTTAGCCCCGGCTAAACAGTCCATTGAACGGGCTAAATGGCCAATTAAACGGGCTAAACGGATGATTAAACGTAAACGGCGTACTACTGTGTAGCGTTTATACGGCGTTTAAACGGTCTAAACGGCTGTTTAGGCGAACAGTGGGTACTGATGGATTATATACCTGCATGGCTCTCCAGTAATAAGGCAGGAAGGATACTGCATAAGCGAGGTCTCTAAAGTGTTTCACTCTTGTGCAGTAGCCATAGTCTTGTGTCATGTAGCTGCCTGTTATGTAGTAACATGCCAAATACTCCAGGCTCCTTAGCACCGGAACCTGTTTGTCAGAAGTAATTACATGCTTAGTCATTTTGATACTAATACAATCATTTATGCTCGAGTATGTAGTAGCCTATCGAGTTGTAACTCAGATAAGTATTTACGGTAGGAGAACCACTTTTTATAAGTCCTCTTCTGTTTATATTAAAAATACATACTTCTGAGCATTATGGTTTGTAGGGAATAGCTTAAGTTTGCCTAAGTGAACTTGACCAACCTTTAGTATTTAATTAAATTATTACCTGGCTGCAGAGCTGATCAGCCATGAAGAAATCAACCATGACAACCTGCATATATACAAAAAATTTACTAGCTTGTTCCCTTTTGATTTAATTGGAAGTTTAGCACACATCTTAAACAATTATGCTTAAGAAACTTGCCTTGTAAAAGGGTGTTAGAATGATGTTTCTGATAACTCTAAGGAATTGGTAACGACTTGATTGGTAGATGAAGTTGAAAGGGCAGACTAATATCAACAAGAACACCTGAATAGAGGGAGCACCTTATAAGGTCATAAATTTTCATATGTAATTATGAACAAATTTGTTAAGTTCAATAGTGCATACCAGAAGTAAGGACCCTGGTATAGCTTGGACTGCGCTTGATGAATTTCCTTTAACAATTATTGTGAGGTGCGCAAACATTACACCAACAACAATTGTCATGGAAGTAGTGCATATCAAGAACACATCTCGGTACTTGAGCTCTTTAGTAGGCGTGAATTCAAATATGAATGTGTAGTTTATGCGTGTCTTCCTCCACATGAAAATGTTACATCCATAGAGGAAGAGATGCAGAAAGAAGAGGCTGAACATGCTGCAGTTTGGGATCAAATATTATCAGCAATGGCATGCCTGAATTGCAGTAGTTTTTCTTTTTCAGGAACTGCACAGCGGCAACTGAATTGGCATGTTGAGTGCTCACCTAAGAACAGGATAAGATGTTGACATGTACACCTTGTTTGACTGCTGAGTGTACATTCCAGCAATGCGTGCCATGATACAGTAACCTATGAATAATGCTATGAAGCCACCAGTGAATAATCCTGAAAATTTTATAGGTTTGTTTAAAGATTGGAAAATCTATGGTGATGAAGGAATGAAAACCTTATTAAAAATTATTACCAATGAAAAACGTAGTACAATGTGATTCTTCCCTCTGATTTGGCTTCAGATACACCATTGCTTTCCGTTTGTCACCATCTGTGAAATGTCTCAAAAACAGCTCCTCAACATCATCCATGAGCCTGACTGCCTGTTAAGATGAAAATTGCAGTCAGAAATTTGGAGCCTAGATAGAAGGAAATTATTGAAAGCATCTCAGAATTGCTTCATTGCTACAAAATACCTTGTCAGAGCTATTGTAGTAGGAGCTCTCCACTACTTTGAGGTAAATTTGCTGCACTTCCTTTGCTGTAACCTGAAACATGAAAATATAGCTGCTATCATCAGAATTGCTTATATAGATAAATTTCAGGATATTGCACCATCAAAAGAGAGCAAGAGATATGAGCAGAAACCTTGTCAAATTTCTTCAGGATCTTCACAAAGGCCATCATATTCAAGCTCCTGCAACAAGGATGCTCTCGTTGTCAGTATCGACTTAAGAAAAAGTTGAAGTACAAGCCATATTGCAAAATCAACTATGCATACCGGTATGTCTTGAGGTACCCCAGTCCTTTGTATAGCTCAACGAGAGCACCTCTGATCATCTTCTCTGCCTGGTGCACCTTCCTCTTGTTGATGCTTAGCTTCTCATTGCCATCGGTACCATGTGTGCCAATCTTCTTCGATTGGCTCAGCATGTCCTCAAACAGCAGTTCGCGTATGGCAGTGACAGTCCTGGAAGGCGTGGTGACTGGGATGTTGATCCTCACATTCCTGCCGTGGCAGGTGACCACCCTCCCTGAGAGTGTCCTCAGCTTGCTCGTAACTTCTTCATTCGGCTTGCCAAGTCTCCCTGATTCACTAATAAGGCCTTGAGGGACGGAGAGCTGGTCCTCAGGTCCTTCGTCAGTGCTCTTGGCAGTGACATCGTCGTTGAGTTTTTCTTCACACTCTTGTTCTTTCTCTGCAATCTCCCTAAGAGATTGGCCTCCTGTGATTTTTGAGATGCTATGTCAGGATCAGTGTATATATAGCAGTCAATCCAAGAAAGGGAACAGGACAATCTTATACAGCACGAAGGAAAAAGGTAATATTGTTTCTTCAGCTGGCTTATAATAAGTAATTGGCATACAGGAACAGGACTTTTGGTACGTGCAGGGACATGGTCTCACCAAGCTGGATGGAGCAAGAAACGGCGGGATCATGATCATCCGTGTCGGTGCTCCCTTTGGAGTCGGCCCCGCGCCGTGCCTGTGCCTGTGCCTGCTGCTGCTGGGTGATGGCAGCCTTGAGGTCGACGAGGATCTGCAGCTGCCGCCTGAGCGACTCTCCGCGCTCCAGGAACTCCCCCTCCTTCCGCTCGTAGAACCGGTTCACCTTGTTGAGCTGTTGATCCAGCCTCTGAAAGAAGGCCTTGGCCGCCTCGGCATCCACGAACCCGGCACCATCCGCCACCGCCGTCTCGTACACCTCCCCGGCCATCGCGCCGTCGATGCTCCTGTCTACAGCCAGCTTCTTGTGCACCTGCATTGCACCCGCGGCATGCATGTTAATTACTATATATGTTATTATTACTATATATTACATCGTTAATTAGGTGATAGATAGTGGTCGAACTCGATCGCGGCATGCATGTTATTAGGTGGTATAGTTGCCGTAGCGTTGGCTTCCACATGTTTATGGTACTGGTGCTTGTGTGTCCTCCTCTTGTTAAAAGAGATTTTGTTTGCAGATATGGTTCTGCGAAAAGATACTTTCGAGTAGCTACTAATATAATAGTACGATATACTTATAGCAAAGTAGGTGTATGTGCAAGCTTGTTTATTTTCCAAACGTGGCGTTGCAGCATCAAACGGAACTTTATTAGGCAGCGCCAAGGAAAGCTGGTAAGTGCATGCCTGAATGGCGGCAGGCTGCCCATGGGGATGGAAGAACGGCAGCCTCATCACCCAGTGAGCCGGAGCCACCGCTGGCTGCAGCGGCGATGCCAGCGCCACGGCACCATCTGCTGCGGCCTGCAGCTTCTTGACGTCCTTCTTGAGCTGCCAGTAGTCCACGAAGGCCTCCTTCCATTCGGGCACCAGCTGGCCCTCGAACTGCTTGGAGAACTTCACCATTGCTGGGGCACCTGCTGCTGCTTCTTCCTTGTCGTCCTCCGTAGACGACCAGAGGAGGGAGAAGCAGTGCAGTGCTCTGGGATTGAGATGGTGCGTCGTCTCAAGGGAGGCCATGCTTTGGGTGTGTGGACTTATATCATGTGCATGATGGAGTGTGCTGCAGAGTTCAGTTCGTTGGACAATTGGGACTAGAATCTATTGTGACAGGGTTAGGTTAGCACATTCTCAAGTATCTGTTAGCATGCAACATGGGGGGGAATTGTTGCCTATGGGGGGTTGTGGCTCTTAGCTACGTACGTACCTGTTCTGAATTGTGATCACTGGATGAGCATCAAGCCTGACAGGGGAATGTAACAAGTCGCTGTGTTACGTGTTCTAGTGGACAGGGGATAGAGAGGGAAAGTGGGAGGGAGGGTATTTTATAGGATGGATTGACGCGTAGCGCATTTTGGCTTAGGCTGCTGCAACCTCTGATGATGGTTGCCATGTACCAGAAAGCAGAGAGATGGGTAAATGGAAGAATACAGGTAAATTTTGGCAACTACCGAGACCACCAGTGGCTTTCAACGACTGATTAGATGTTCTCAAGCGACCCCTTCTCGGACATGTTATGTTGCCTGCCTCCTCATCTACAGCACAGATTCATTTAGCTGCTTCAGAAACATTGGGTGGTTTCTATATGCTGCTGCTTGAACTAAGGCCCTGTTTGGTTCCACCAACTAAATTTTAGCTAGCTAAATTTTAGTCACTTTAGTAGCTAAAGTTCCAAACACATTGACTAAAAAGAGCTAAAATAGTTTAGTTCCATTAGTCACCCAAGAGTAACTAAAAGAATTTTAGCTAGCTAAAATTTAGTTGGGGGAACCAAACAGGGCCTAAATTAAATGCGCCAGTACTATACCCTGCTAGCGTATCACATATATATATATGACCAAAAGTTTAAGTAACATCTAGGTGATAATTGGAACACAAATATATCCATTGTATCTGATGAGGATATGGGCGCCATGCACATGACCATGCTTAGAGAATCACATGGAGGCTAAGTAGATGAGCAAGGGTATCCAAATAGAGAAGGAGGCTTAAAGCTTATATGGTTTGAGTCACCAAAGGTGGAGGCCTAAATCAAGTTTGAGTCCACCTCGGAATCTAGAAGCAATCTGCAGTAAACACAGACACCCACGATACATTCGGACTCAGTTTTTGATGATCCACATATGGATGGAAAGATAATTTGATAAGCTAACTAATGGCTTTGGTTTCGCGTCAATATACATTCAGAGTCAATAGAAATTGTCAAAATAAGTCAGCATCCAGAATCTGGAAGGGTGTTGCGTCACCGTTTTTGGTCTGTTGGGTCATGTATCTTCATTGAGCCCATTAGGGGGGCACGTCCAGGGGGAGTGACGACCCTGACACCTTATAATTAGTCGGCGCCACTCTCATTAGGGTTTCAGTTTTGCTTAGATTATTCTATTTACAACAGTTTGGCCATCATCGGTTTGTGAGACCCCAACTTTGTGAGATTAATCATTCATCTGTAAATTTGGTTGCACTCTTTCTTGTGTTTCTCAATTCACAGGCAAGGATTAGTCTTCTTGACAAGGTCAACCGTACAGTGTCAGTCAATAACCTGAGGAGACGTGGTGCTAAGGTTCCAGGGTTCAGGTCTTTGTGATCTGAAGCCGGATCGGTGTGTCGCTCTCCGACTAAATCATTGTTTATCTTGAACCTGACGAAAGATCGGGAACCCGTCCCCATTAGCAGGGATGAAAACAGATCGGATATCGACGGATATCACTGATATCATATTTGAGTTCATATTTCTGGTCAGATTCGGATTTGAATATGGATAATGTTAATTATGTCGGATAGGATATGATTGGATGTCGACATTATAAATATAAGATTTAAGTATTCAGATACGGATACGGTATCAGATGTTGAATATTTGAACTCGGATACGGACATATCTGAATCTCTCTAAACGAATTTGGTCTCAAATACGGTCGGAAAATATCTATACCGTTTTCATTCCTACCCATTAGTATCTGAATCTCAAGAAGGAAAACAACCATGTATCTTTTTTTGGTATATAGCCTTACCCATCTCTTGTGTATTACCATTGACAATGATTACTTCCTTTGGCTTTTGCAACTACGACAGGGCCGGGAAACAGCATGTATCTTTTTTTTTGTGTATTACCATTGACAATGATTCTTATTTGTAGTTTCCTCTCCCCTTTGAACGCATACTTTTTTTGTGAAGCTTAGAACACATGACCTTTGATATATTTACATTTCCTACTTGACTGAATTTTCAATCGGTGATTTAAAATATACTATACTGATTAAATGGATCTTCATGCTCCTTGTAGTCAGACAAGTGACGTTTTGGGTTGTTTGATGTTGATTCTAAGCTTTGACCATAAATTACTTCTTACATATTGAATTTGTTTTTTTTTACGAAGACGCCAGGGGAGGCCCCTACCTAAATTTTATTAAAAATGAGACAAAACTGTGCAAATATATGCACATATACAATTGGTGAAGAGGGGAACATGGAGCAGCAGTGAAGGAAGAAGGAAGACAGAAGAAAAAGCAAAAGTAAAACTAAAAGGTGGAGGAAAAACAAGAAAATAGTAAAAAGAAATATGAATGTGTTTATGAACTTCCATCTTCTATTTTTTTGAAAGGAAACTTCCATCTTCTGTCTCCCAGCTTTTCAACCAAGTTGTAATAGCATCCCTCCTTAAATTGCTCTTACATTCGCACTCAGTTTTTGATGATCCACTTTTCTAGTGTTCACATTTACTACCGTCATCACTAAAAATAGAGATAAACCCAACCCCTAGCAACAACACCAGAAATGCACGATAAATAATTAACTTGTCAAATAGCAACTAACCACTCTACATTCCTAAGCATGAAGTAGGTTGTCATCCCTAATTACATTGCTAGGAATTTAATATAGATTCACATGTTCTACTGCAACTAGACAGAGAATAAACGATATGAATATAATTATAAACTAAATGGGTTCTGCAAGCGGACAGATAATTGGACAGATAATTATACCGTTGTAGCATTTTACCTAGGAAAGTATCCAGGTTGTCGATTTATATTTATACCACTGGGAAGGCTAAGTGTTAAACTATAATCTATTATATTGATAGGATGAATAAATGATATTACCCAAGTCGTATAATCTACTCATAATAGGTAGAGGTCACAAGATAAATATAGATAAATAATAGTGATAGCATAATCATCAAGTATCATAATTAAGGATAATC
>Ga0182004_10003314_pt1 | contig 12805 bp, 8 predicted proteins | sample Sormic07211540_1_FD_120479 | JGI IMG/M metagenome (GOLD analysis project Ga0182004, IMG submission 120479) | Endophyte microbial communities from Sorghum bicolor roots, Mead, Nebraska, USA - 072115-40_1 MetaG | ecosystem: Host-associated > Plants > Roots > Unclassified | place: USA: Nebraska... | reverse complement strand
TATCTCGTTGTAAACATGACATGTGGGCCTTCTCTCCATATTCTCTGATAACCCCCTGCAGAAATAGATAAACACCAAAGCTCGTGGAATTCTGTCAGATAAAACCCTAATTCTAGATGTTTGCTTCATATTGATCCTTTTTCATGTTTATTTGATTATTAATTTTAGTACTTAAGGACCGTCAACACCAAGATCATAATAGTTCAGCACAAGACATCGATTGTTACATAGCTCATTCACTGTCAATGAAGCGACAACACATCAGAGTTTTCTTAGGTTATTACAACATAAGTTCAAGTAGCAGAAGCAACACAGTTTTTATGCACACATCACTGGTTATTGCTATAACCAGGGTCTCATCACATCCACCAAAAGCAGAGTAGATACGAGGTCTTCAGAGAACCGCGCCCAATGGTTTAGTCCTCATCCCCAGCGGGGCGAAGACAGGTTCTGGAGAAACCGTCATAGAAGATGTCATATGCAACAAGCGGGAATAAACCCTGAGTACAAGGATGTACTCAGCTATACTTACCCATCTAACCAACATAAAAGACACCAAAGATCATGCAAGGCTGATTATATAAAGTGAAGCTGGCTTGACTCAAATATTTGCAAAAAGAGGTTAAGTTGGATAGTAAATCATTCTTATTAGCACCATTTCGGTTATCATTAACCAATCACTAGATTAGCACCTAGACTAAACACTTCACTTGATTATTAACAAACAATAATAACCATATCAAGTTCAGCATTTGTTCTTTCTTGCTACCCTCAACATCATCATTAAGAACCATTAAGTACTTAGTGAATGCTATGTTTGCCGCTGCTCTATCAAGTTCTTACTATCCAGGAGAGACGGTGATTAGAATTGATTCCTATCCAGCTGGAGGGTTATTCCTAGCACTCACCCATGCATTCCCCGTCGGAGAGCAAGCAGGTCACCTTTGGTACGACTCAGGAATCGCGGCTCCTATCAGCGCCGCACTCCTAGGGCTGCCACTCTGCCAGGAAGATCAGGTCTTTTAAATCACCTGCCCTTGGTCTTACGCCAATGGCCCCCCGCACAACGCACTTCCTCCTGTAGTGTGCACTTTATACTTGCCGGTCTTCTGGCCTGAGTCATACTACTAGGCTTTGCGGTCAGAACGAGTTATCCGGCCAACTAAGTGACAAGAGGACGTACAACGATCGGTCCTTAGCTGCCACAGATGGAGTTACTAACACCTTGCAAAACTCCGCCTAGCTTAAATCATCTTAGCCAGGTTCTTTTCCACGATAGCAGATATAACCAACCGTGATCCATCAACAGACCCTATTTCGCGCAGGTGACAGGACACCACCGGACTTTTACAGTTTAAAGCATGGCTAAGCTACTACTCGATCCTGACTCTACCCTGGGTAAGGTGAGGTATCTAGACAAGGAAAGGTATTATGCAGCAAGGGTTCCATAACAACTCCTATTCTTAATGCAACAATAGATATAACATATTGACGCATGCTTTGAAATTAAAGTAGGAAACTTAAGATGCTCCAGGGCTTGCCTTTCACGAACGATGCGGGCTCGTGACTAGGACACTCGACCTCCTCTTCGGGCTCCTCGGGTCCTGCTGGCTGGACCTCCGTCTCCTAGGTGACCTCTTGGCCTTTTGGATTCACCCTCTCGAGCTCGAATGACGCTGCGATCTCTGGTGCACCTATTACATACATGCAATGAGTGAGGTGAGGAAGTGATGAATGCTTGACATGATCATGGTCACAACACCTCACCAGGCACTCATTTACTGAGTAAACTTCTCACAAGTTTACACAAGAGTCCCACCACAACCAACAAAGATGTAATTAACCTACACCAGCCATCAGCAACTACACACAGTAGGACAGTCCAAAGAACAACTAATAACTGGAGATATATAAATCCAACAGACATGAATTAAGACACTCTACAAAGCTTATGAAATTTTTTAAATTTCATATTTAGACATCTCAGCAAGATTCATAAGTTAATCAAGTTAATTAAACAAAGTTCCAGATTCTGTCCTAGAAAAACAGAGAGCACCTAGTTCTGGAACCTAACTTGAAAAAGCCATAACTTTTAAACTGCTGGGCCAAATGACCCCAAATTTTAACTACAGCTAGAACACAAAGTTTACAACAACATTGGTATAGACACCGAGTAATTATCAGATTTCTCCTTTGCTGTCCAGAAAAGCTACTTATCCTTTAATTAATTATTTGTCAACATAGCAAAAGCATAGTTAGTGTCAACCAAGTGACTCATAGGGAGAAACATAGTATATGATTACCAGAAAACCACATTCTAACTACCAAACCCTTAATTATGAAGCCTTTATTAATTTAATTTTGTAAAAGATCATAATTAAGAGATACCTCCCAGGGTACTTCGAAAAATCTACAAAAATTACAGGAGCACAAGCAAGGCACCTAACATTACCATAAAATTTTCAGAGCAAATGCGCATGACAAACTGAAAATATCTAATTAACATGTGACATGGTGCTTATTATCATAAATTTACAAACTTGAGCTAAACAGTGTCAAATAACAGATTTCAGATTATTTATGTGATACAACTACCATAAACACCATTCACACCAAAGAAGAGCACCAGCATAAGCATACAATATTTATTATAAATTAAACAAAGATTAAAGCATTAACACCAACATAAATCTCATATCAGTGCTGCATTACTTCAAAAATCATGAAATATTTACCAGAACATATTAGTACTACACAAAGCATGCCACAAAAATTTCATAGCATTTGGAGCAGTATACCAAAAGATATGAATTTACTTTGAATAAAAAAGATTAATTCATAACAATTATTTTTCATAGAAACATGGCACATTTGATATTTTTTTAAAAACTAGCCATCTCAAAGAATGCCACAAAATTTGTTTCCCAATTTTTGGAGCTCGAAAACAGAAGATATATTTTTTTTTGCAAGATTGCACAAAATCTAGAATTTGAATAAAAGAGAGGGAGAGAAACCGGGTCACTGACAGAGGAACCCATGCATCAGCGACACCGAGAACAGAGAGCACGCTCGCCGGCGAACGCTCACCGATGGTGAGCTCCTTCGAGTTCTTCCGCGTCGATAGAGGTAGGTGGTTCGAGAGTTGGAGTAGCGGGGCGAGGTCGCCGTCGGCCATGGCGGCACGAGGGAGCTATCCCGGCTTACGCCGGCCGTTTCCGACCGGAAGAGCGTCGGGGAAAGGCTGCTTAAGCATCAATGAGACAGCGCAGAGCTTCCTTGGTAGAAATGCCTAACTCTACTAGCTCCGCTGAGCTTGCTCACGTGTAGGGTGGTCGTCGGCGGTGAGCTCGGCGGCACGATGGCCGTGTTCCCACACGACAGTGCCACCATTGGCAAAAGGGTGTCACACAGAGCAGGACGCTGACCTATGCAAGCCTTAACACGACTCAGACAAAAGAAAAAAGTCACACAATCAAATTTAACTAGGAATTATTTGTCCTACCTAGCCATTAATCTAATTAATTAATAACCCGGAAAATACGGGGTATTGCAGTTTATTATCATTTTATATGACTACATATTATTAAGAATTTAAAATGTTCTAGAATTTTATGTCTACCTCCACTTGCTACACGTTGGGCCTAGACATCCCACCCTACATGTTAGTGACCAAATCAAACTTGCAAGCATCAGTTTATTTAGGCAAAATTTTAAAGCTCTCGCTCTCAAATCTAATTTTGCCCTTCTATATCTAATTATGAGGTTTATTAAAACTTATTACTGCCTTCTAGTATATAAAAAAACTTATTGCCTCCTGCAGCCAGCACGACCGCATTTCACACGCCCGTGAGGTGTGACGTGGGCCAGTGAGCTACAGACGGAGGGGAAAGCTGTGTCCATTGATGATCCGACGGCTCACGTCGCACAGCCCGGATCAAAACCAGCGCGCAACAGATGCCCCCTTGAAACCTAGATCATTTTACCTTGCGCCGCCACTGTGCACACACGAGACGCTGAGAGAACGACGCCACAGAGAAGACCACACTCCTCTCCGTGGCGCTCAGCCATTTCCTTACCACTTTGTCTCTCTTTTCTGTCCACCTTTCAGCGGGATCATGCACTAGTCGCAGTGGGGAGAAGATCGCACATGAAGTTAGCATGGCAGTTCTTGCAGGCAAGGGAGGTGCCTCCACTCAAATCCAGTCGAATTTGGCTCCACATCTACAATCTGGGATGTGTTTGCGATTGGTGGATGATGGTCTCATGGCCTGGGGTGGTGGAAGCGAGCTGCACGGCAGCAAACAGGATAGCCAAGTGCCAAGCTTGAGTAAGGTTTCGAGATCCCCGGCGAGGTCAAAGCGAACAAATTTCAAGAAATTCCAAGGATTCCAGCCCCTTTTCCTATCTGTTTCTTGGTGTTTTGATGTGATTTAGGATACTGTTTTGTAGGTCTGGTGAACCTTTAGGATCATCGGTCAGGGGACGAGCAGGATATAGACCAGGCTTGCTAGCAAACCCATGTGCGGATTTTTTGGATGCTCACCAATCTGTCTCTTTGGTGCTGAACAATTGTCAATTGGAAACACTATTTTTTGAGGGATGAATTGCTATTTGGGTTGCCTTTCTACCGTAATCAGTCTGGAACATTGATAATTCTAGCATTAAGTTTTAATCACGTTACATGATCTGACACTATTCAAATTTCAAAGTACATTTCTAATTACTTTTCATAGTATAAAACCGTTTTGATGTAGGAGCTTCACCTAGATGTAATGCACTTGTGCACATCTGTTTTATTCAGACTCTCCAGGAATCGTATGATAAATGGAAGAAGCATGCTCAAAAGCTGATGACACCCGGTAATCTTTTTGGCCTTTAAGCGGCAATGATCATTTAGCCATACCATTCTACCAGGATTGACTTATGTATGATCCCAAAACTTAGAAAGAGCTTTTCCTCATTGCAACCAGAGAAGGGTATCTAATTATATGCCTATTTACAGGAAAGCGTGGACCACCAGAATAAGTACAAATAGTTGTATACCTGAATGTTGGTGATGGATATCCAGAAGAATTAGAGAAAGGTTATCAGTGAGTACCAGCATCGTGAGCGATGGAGCATCAAGAGATCAATAAGAAAACTAATATTTAGTTCTATTTTATTATGCCAAACATAGTTGTAAACTTGCAATTGCAGATGATGCCTTTGTTCTGTTGTGATCATGTTTATTTTTTGTAGTATTTTGGTCATTGTGTTCTTACTTTGGTTGAGACACATTTAAAGTTAATGAAGGTTTGAGTTTTTATATGTGATGATGAAATCTATACTCATGGCACATTTATTATGTAATAACAATTAGATTTCTAGCTACAAAAAGAAACAAAAAAGGCACTACCAAAAACACACTCGTTGCAACAAACTACTATGCAACCATTGTCTGTTGTTGCAATATACATTATTGCCACAAACTTTATGTGTTGCAATAAGATATGTCTATCACCAATAATTATTCATTGCATTTTCCATCTATTACCACTAACAATGATCCATTGCATTTCACGTCTATTACCACCAACATTGATTCCATGCATTTTCGATCTATTACAACCAACAATTTTTCGTTGCATTGTCCATCTATTACCCCAACAATAATTTGTTGCATTAGCTTTTATTGCCACCAGCAAATGAACGTGGCAATTGTGACTTTAGCCACTAAATTTATTATGTTGCAAGATTTCTTTAATGCAATGGAGCACACTACATGGTAATATGGTCATATTCCTATGTAACTATAGAGTGGCAACAGAGCTATTTTGTGACAAGTTCATTCGTGGTAATATTGTCATATTGCATCCACGTGTTTCGTCGCAACAGTAACTCACTCAACCATTATGTTGGTTGCAATATTCGTGCTTGCAACCATATCGTGGTTGCGTTAATTTTGTGTGTGCATTGAAAAACCACCATATTGCAACACCACATCCAAAAGGATGCAAGAACCTATTGCACCGTTCAAAATGCAACCACCTATCAACAACCATATATAGATGCAGTTGATCCGTGTTGCAACCAAAATAGTAATATTGCAACCCAATATAGGCGTCATGATAGGACTGGATCCTACTAGTGACTATCCACGGGCTGCAAGACAAGATAGTGAGATATGAGCGATATAGAGAGAACTCCTTCGTCAGTCTTCTTCTAACCTATGGTAAGCTGTGTAGAAATCGTTACTAAGGGGAGTAACTAGAGAAAAAAGACACCTTAGGGAGTGCTTAACCCTAGTACCATATATCCTACCTTACCTCCTGATGGGACGTGGATTACTGAGACCCGAGAGGATTGTCACTTCCCCCCCCCCCAAAAAGGCTACCACAAATCCGGCCAGATAGAGAGTATCAATGAGTGTTTCTAGTCTAAGCACCACGGTTACACTATGAACGATTACTCTATTGGGTCAAGCGCATAAAGTAAACTCATAAACCAAAGAACAATAAGAATAATAGACTTACTAATATTAGAAGTTGAATTGCCAAATGATTCTAGAACCAAGCCTCGGGTTAGGAGACTTGATCTCAAAGATACGAAGAAGGCACAGACAGGCCGGGCTTCCTCAACTCCTATCCTCACCCTATATTCTCTCAACCTCTTTTGTTGCTATCACCCTAAAGAGACAGATCTATTCAAGGGAGCCCTCTCTGTCTAACTCTCTCTAGAAAATATGAATTAGGGTTTTAGAGTTACATCTCAAGGGGGTACCCCTTTATTTATAGCCTCCTAGGAATCACCACAGCCATTGGATCAAACTGACTTAAACGTGCGCTTAAGATAAATCCTCAAAGTCTGTGGAGGCTGATCAGCGAGAATCGCTGTGATTGGTGGAGCTACAGGGTCGGGCAACCCTGCCCTTCTTTGGTGGCCGCCTAGTGCCCAGTTCAGATTTGCTTCCCGTTCGGTCTGGAGCCTCCTAGAACCTTCTGGATTACTCTGGAGTTGATGTTTGCGATATTCTCTGTATGTAAACCTGACATGTGGACCATCTTTGGTTCTTTTTAACTGACACCCTACAAAAATAGACAATTACCAAAACACATGGAATTTTGTCAGTGATAACCTTATATCTACTAGGTGTTTTGCATATAGATCCATTTTCATGTCTAGTTGGCGGTTAAAATTAGGAGTTCTCTATTGTCAACAAACGCCTCTGTCCACACCTCTTTGCATAGGATTCATGCCTCAGTCCACTTCAGTTTCACATCTCATTCAGGACTCTTCAGGTGGGCAGGACCTGTTTTTCTCTTACAGAGCTCTAACCGACATGCCGACACCTCCACCTTAGTAGGCCCCTATAGCCTTTACCTTGCCAGTCACGACCAATGAGCGTCTATCCTCGTCCGTAGCTTTGTCTGAGCAGCTTCTCCCGTCTTCTATAGTACAAGAGACCTCAGCGATAGCTACAGAGTTAGTGCCAGCCACTTCTACAGGGGTTGAGACTTATGTTGAGGCAGAGACCGCCCACCAGATAGCTACAAAGCCCACTGAGCCGACCCAGACTGCTTCACCTACACATACAGATGTTGATATTTGGTAACGCAATCAGGAATTAATCCGCAAGCGTACGGATACCGATGAGCACTTCACCCGGGATGTTATCCAAAGTATTGTATTTATATTTTTACCACTAGGAGAAAGCGTGCATCTGACTAACCAAATCTATTACTACTAACCTTTAGGCTACAACCATTATGACTCAATGTGAGTGATGTATAGAGAAGACTTCAACTGCACCCTCGTTCTAACCTTGGTAAGGATGATCTACTGTTCTGTTGGGGAGGCTCACAGAATCTAGACACCACAGAGGATGTTCGACCCGCACCTATAAACCCTATCGATCGTGCTAACGGGATTATGGGCTACAAAGATAACTCGGAAATGTCACGTTCCTCGCTACTACCACGGTCTGGCTAGACAGGACATATCTATGAGTATCCTAGCCCAAACACCACTTTTACGCTAGAGATGATTACTCTAAACTCTATGCGAAGAGATCAAAGTAAACTCATAAACCAAAGAACAATAAAACAAAGTACTTACTAGAATATAGAAGTCGAAATACTGAAGAATCCAAGGAGCAAGCCTCGGGTTAAGAGACTTGATCCCGTAGGTACAACCTCGGAGTAGACAACGACAGACCGGGCTTCCTCCGATCTACACCTCCACTCTATCTCTCTCAATATAGTAGAACTAATTCTACTCTTACATTGGATGCTAAGCCCTATGAGGAGGGAACCCTAAGGAACCTCTCTCTCTGAATCCTCTCTGGAAAACATGCTAATGAATAATGGGGATTCTATTTCTCCAGGGGCCAGGGGCCTTGCTTATATAGCCCTCTCAAATGAATCCGGGCCATCGAATCAAACCGACCTTGATTGAACGGTTCTCCTTGATCCTCAAAGGCGGTGGAGCATAATCCGCGTGATTCATCGTGATTGGCCACCAGAGGTGGGCGGGCGCCCTGCCTGTGGGCCCGCTCGGCCTCCCGCTCGTTCGTGTGGCTTCTGGAACCTTCTAAACCGAGGAAAATTAGCGCACAAGTTAATATCTCTATGTAAACCCGACGTGTGTGCCTTTCTCCCATATTTCTTGATAACCCCCTACAGAAATAGATAAACAGCAAAACTCATCGAATTCTATCAGATCAAACCCTAATTCTAGGTGTTGTTTGTATATTGGTCCTTTCCCTTATTTATTTCATAGTTAGAATTGATACTTAAGAACCGTCAACAAACACCCCCATACTTAGGCTTTTACTCGTCCTCGATAAAAGGATGGTTAAGAAAAATATCTGGGGTTAAAACATTGTAAAGCATTCTTTTCATACATGTAGGGTGTTGTAAAAATCCATTGTGTACCGTAGTCAGGGAAATTTATGGTCAAGAGTAGAGGTCCATTCTTCTTAATCCTGTCACTTGGAGTTTTTGTATATTTTTGAAAAGAAATTTAGCATACCTTTATCCTCATAGGTTCTCTTAGGTCGCTCATCTATCTTTTATATCTCACTGAGGCTGTTTTAATTTGCAGAAATTCTCAAGCATTCTTACCTTGCATTTATTGCCTGATCAAAACGGGATCCGAGGAGAGGAATGCCAAACTCTTAGATCAAAGACTTTGGAAATTAAAAACTTGTCAACTCTTACTGGCATATTGCTTATTAGAGGGACCATGGGCTATCATTTTCTTTCTCTTCTTCTCTGTTCTCTTTTTTTTAGGTGGATACCAAAGTACCCCTAATTCTACTGCCGGACACTTGTCCATTTTTTCTGCGAGGTTGTCGAGCACTTGCTCCTTTTTATTTTCTCGAAATATTCATATTCTTGCATAGCCCATGCCTCTAATGCAATAATACTTCGGAAGAGTGAATCTTTGTGAATAAATGTCTTGAACTGAGGAGCATGATTAATCTCTCAACAAGGGTCTAACTTGTTTTAAACAAACTCAATGCAGAGCATATAGCTTTTATAATTATTTAATATTTTCAGGTTTAGCAGGCATATAAAACACTGAGGATGGTAGCTAGAATTTTTTTTGAAGATTTTGAAATAAATTCTCCAAGCAGCAACGATATCAAGAATAAGGTACTCATACTCTAACATCTCACATTCCACAATGACCTAAGTAACACAGAGTTTTTAAATGATTTTTAATAATTGCAAGTTTTCAGGAAATATCACAGAGTGAAATTGATCATGATTAGAATCATTTTAATCTTTTTAATTTATCATGTTGGAGACAATATTCTGTACGAACCAAGATATATGTGTATGTGTAAAGTGTGCAGAGTATGTACCTGAATCGTGGAGTGGTGTAGTCGAAGTGCGTTTGGCATATCGGGGGATCTCCCCCATACTTGTTTTTTCTGCTTACTTGTATAAAAAAATAAAGTAGAGACACACAAGACATAATAATAATCTTTATTAATCTTGAGGCATTTATTATACTGACTAATAACGAACTGAAGCTAATAATAGATTTAAGCTGAATCTAAAGATGAATAACTCAGATATACTGCCTCAAGATCTAATCTAGATAACTTAGCTGCGCTCTAATTCCCTAATCTTCTTATTAGCACTAGCAAGATCATGCTTAAGACCTAGTATAACGGTGTTCTGGTTAGAGAGCTGCCTATTGATAGAGTTAACCGAGGACCGGAGCTCTATGATGACCTTGTCTAGCCTACGAACGTCCTCATCTATATCTGCTATAGTCTTGCGGTGCTTAGGAGGTGTCTCGAGAGTATTGAGAGCGTGCTTTGGGTCTTCCTTTGGAGGGATGAAACGGACTTTGGCTGCTCTAACCCCCTCAAAGTAAGGCCTCTCCTCCTCCGTGGTGTAGCGGACGCTGCTGATCTCGCCGCTCCGGTTGGTCTTGACTCCGACGACCCACTCATTGGGCCTGGGTGGTAGGATCCTCATGCCGGCTGGCACCTTGACGGTGGCCTCCTTCTTGGCTGACGGCCCATTGAGAAGTAGGGGCTGCAGCGGCGCGGTGAGAACTGGTTGGGCATAGTAGGATTGGGTGGAGCTGCGCTGGTGTGATGGAATGGCTGCTAGCTCTCGCTCTGTGTTGGCCGGGACGAGAGCGTAGTCGTCGGGGTCTTCCTTGGGCTTCTTTTTGAGGTCATAGGGGACGACCTCCCAATCGTCTTGGAACTCGTCGGCCATTGGAGCAGCGAGGGACTAAGCAAGCTCTAATTGAAGAAGGAGAGAAGGATTGAATGAATTGGTGTTGAGAGCTGACGTCTGGGTTCTGTTTATATAGGGGCTAAAAAGTGCCTCTCTCGGGCTACTCCCGCTGCCATGCTTGCGAAACAATCCATATGCATGATTATTTAGTTTACCATAAATGAGTTTATCACGACGGAGGAGATCAGGGCCAAGGGGAGACAGGGGCTGGGCGCCCGCCCTCATCCTTGGGGCGCCCGCCCTGTGCCTGGCTCCTCTGTGGGCCCGCCTCCTCGAGCATGCTTCTAGAAACAAATTTATTCTAAAAAATATATACGTGGTCAAAAAACGTCAGATTAAAAAGGTCGGGCCCTAATTCTCCATGGGAAGGTAAAAATAGATCACGTCTATTTCTTCTAATTCTTTATAGGCTCAAAAAATAATTTAAGACGTTGACCATTTACCTTGAATAATGTACCTTCGTCATTTTGAAGTGTGATAGCTCCGTGAGATGATGAATTGATCACCTTGAATGGTCCTTTCCATTTACTCCGGAGTTTTCCATGCCTGAGAAGCTTCACCCTAGAATTAGAAAGTAGTACCTTATCTCCGGGTGTGAACTCCTTCTTCTTGATCCTCTTGTCATGCCACCTTTTGACTCTTTCTCTGTAGATCTTCGAGTTGTGATATGCTTTCTCTCGCCATTCTTCCAATTCTGATAGTTGCATTCTTCTATGATCTCCAGCGACATCTAGGTCCATATTCCATCTCATTATGGCCTAGTGTGCTTTGAACTCTAATTCAACAGGTAGGTGGCAAGTCTTCCCGTACACCAATTCATATGGGGTCATTCGAATTGGGGTCTTGTATGCTGTCCGGTATGCCTAGAGTGCATCAGGTAACTTGTCCTTCCATGCCGTTCCCATCTCATTGACTGTTTTCTAAAGAATATTCTTGATTTGCTTGTTGGAAGTCTATGCTTGCCCACTTGTCTGAGGATGGTAGGGAGTAGCAACGTTGTGACGGATTCCATGTTTCAATAGATAGTGCTTGAAGCGTTTGTTGATGAAGTGTGCTCCTCCATCACTTATCTGTACTCTGGGGACTCCAAATCTTGGAAATATAACTTCTTCAAACATCCTCTTTGAACTGATGTTGTCGGTGTGTTTGCAAGGTTGTGCCTCTACCCACTTGGAGACGTAGTCAACTGCCACCAAGATGAAGTCACACTTCTTTCATGGGAGAAATGGACCCATGTAATCTATTCCCCAGACATCAAAGAGCTCAATCTCAAGGTTGTTAGTGAGTGGCATGGCATCTCTTGTGTTTATATTTCCGTGCCTTTGACATGGCCCACATCTCCTGATATATTGCTTCGTGTCTTCATACATTGTAGGCCAGTAGAATCCACACTGCCAGATCTTTGAATGTGTACAGAATGCTCCATAATGACCGCCATATGGTGATGCATGACATCTATCAATGATCTTCCATCCTTCCTCGGTGGTCACACATCTCCTGAGTAAGCCATCAGAGCATACTTAGAAGAGGTATGACTCATCCCATACATGTGAACGACTTTCTTGAATAAGCTTCTTTTTGTGCGCTCCTGGTGGTACATACCCTGAAACCATAAAATTAACAATATCTGCATACTAGGGGTCAGACCTGTTAAAACCGTAGAGCATGTCGTCCTAGAGTGAATCATTGATGGGGGTTTCCTGTGGATTCTTATAATAAATTCTAGACAAGTGATCAGCAACAGAATTTTCTACTCCCTTTTTATCTTTTATTTTCAAGTCAAATTCTTGAAGTAATAAGATCCATTTAATCAAGTGAGGTTTAGCATCTTTTTTAGTGAGTAGATATTTTAGTGCAGCATGATCAATGTAAACAATTATTTTAGCTCCAACCAAATAAGATCTAAATTTATCAATGGCGAAGACAACGGCCAGAAGCTCTTTTTCCGTGGTTGCATAATTAAGTTGAGCTCCTGTCAAAGTTTTACTGGCATAAGCAATTGCATGATGCTTCTTATTTTTAGTTTGTCCCAAAACTGCCCCCACAGCATAATCACTAGCATC
>Ga0182004_10003313_pt1 | contig 12811 bp, 11 predicted proteins | sample Sormic07211540_1_FD_120479 | JGI IMG/M metagenome (GOLD analysis project Ga0182004, IMG submission 120479) | Endophyte microbial communities from Sorghum bicolor roots, Mead, Nebraska, USA - 072115-40_1 MetaG | ecosystem: Host-associated > Plants > Roots > Unclassified | place: USA: Nebraska... | reverse complement strand
GTTTTGTTTTGTTGTTTTTGTAAGTGTGGTGCGTCTTTGTTTGGTGGTTTTTTTTTATTTTGTTTGTGTTGGGGGGGGGGGGGGGGGGGGGGGGGGGTGCACTTTCTATGTTCAGTGCAAGCATGTATAGTAGCACTTGCAGAGTTGCAGTGATATGCCTTCCCATGCATTGTTGTGGCCTCTGTTTCCTTCATATGATGAATTGTGATGTGATGTGTGCAGCTGTTGAAGTTCTGAAATAGTGGCATGGTGTGGGCTCGCACTGTGAAGTTGCCGCTAAGGTGGTGGGTCTCAGATCAGATTTTGGAAGTTAGAGCCTGATCTCTTCAGTAATGTTGTGTAATAAATAAACTAAATGTTATCTGAAATCATACTGATTTTGCTTGATTCTTGTTTGAGACAAACAGATTGTTTTTTTGAATTTTAGACAAACAGATTGTGACGACCTAGTGCTTGGAAGTTGGAATAATTGTGTGCTGCTTGCTATAAGAATTAGCAAAAGGAAACAAGTTTTGTTCATTGCGTGCCTCACTCCCAAGTGCCAAGTGCCAAGTGCCAACTTTACCTTTCCCCAAGATGAGGCAAACAACATTCTTGTGTTCACCGCCCAAACAATAAAAAGAAAGGATCCTGGTGCATCAGCTGCTCTGGCCCCAGTTGGCAGTGACCAAGGTCCATGAACAATTGGTCTACCAGCCTCTAACCAAGCATATGTCATGTCAAATCTCACAGTAAAAGCTAGTAACAACTCCACCGCTCAAAAACTAGTAACAGCTCCTCTCACCTCCATAAAAACACTCTCTCGTTAACATCAAGGTGAACGGAGCTACTATGCAGCTGACCAGAGAATGCAGGTTGAACAAGGTAAAAACTCTCTCCATACTTCCTTCTATGGTTTCCAACAGATATTTAGCCAGACAAACTTTGGAAGATGTATGCTGTGACAATGTTGTGGTTGCATGACAGATGGCCCCCCATCTGAGGTGTGAGAGCTGCAGGAAGTGGCAAGAGCACTGCTACCAGGAGCACATGGCGAGGGAGAGGGTGAGTTTCTTCAAGCCCATGACAGGAGATTTTGCGCAGGGCATTGTAAGTATCCACTATCCTGCCAAATTCTTCAAGGTTTCATCATTTCGTTATGGAAGCTTATGGTTGTGTTGAGAGCTTGTGTGCTGGTTTGTTACTGGATAAGTGGAAAATAGGCAATAGAAAGGACATACTACCTCTTCCTCTTAATGAAATACGGGCTCAAAGTCAAAGTCAGATCGAGAAAAAAATCTGTCTCCAAAAACGACTTGATGTTCTGGGATTGCCTGACTCCTATCTTGTTTGACTATTTTGAGAAATTTTATCACTTATGAGATGAAATAGGTACATTATGAAAGTATATTCTATGACAAATCTAATGGTATGAATTTGGTACTATAAATACTGATACTTTTACAGTAAATTTGGTTAAACATACGAGTTACTACTCCCAAGGATACACGAGCCTTCTTGTATATAATAAGAAAAAAAAAGGGGGGGGGGACATCTGCTTATATGACAGTTGTCAATAGTTTGCATTTGTCACTGTTTTTTAAACTGAGATTATTTAAGGTACTGATTGCACATGCTGTTCTTTATATCAGACACATAATCAAATCATCTCCACCATTATCCTTTAAATAAAAATAACTAGTCTCCTGTTTTTATCTTATTAGAGCATACCGGAGAAGTTTGTTAGCAATCTAAATGGGCAGATCACCAAAGTGTTCAACCTGAAAGCACCCAGTGGCGAAACATGGCTTGTCAATGTCACAAAGAATGCCGATGAGCTGCTCTTCAAGTCAGGATGGGATGATTTTGCCAGAGCACATGAGCTCCAAGAGAATGACCTTGTGATCTTCACGTGCAGTGGCAACTGCTCCTTTGATGTCCTGATCTTGGACTCGAGTGGCTGTGAAAAGGTGTCTTGTTTCTTCACCACTAAGAAGGGTCCTTGCATGCACAAGCATTTTAATGGCAGAGCGCATCAACACACTGAACACCGCATGTTCAGTGATTCTGAAGACTTAGGAATGCCGTTGCGCCTTGTTGCATCCTCACACAGGGCCTCTACTTCAAAGAAGGGTGGCAAGACTGAACCAAGTAAGTAGAGTGCACATTTGCTGCAGTTAAAGCTGTGTGTTCAGTTGTTAAATTTATATACAGATTTTTTTTCTTTTAGGGGAAAATTTATATACAGATCTCATCTACAAATTACAATCATAATATGTTTTGCTCGCTCGTGCTCAAATGCAAGTTCATATAAATATCACACACTTTTGACAGGGAAAGAGCCTGAATCTCCAATCAATAGCAATTACTATATCAAGCAAGAGGCGATTAGCGGTGAAGAGCAGAGTGACGAAGACTGGCTTGCCGATCCCAGCTACTACTACTCAAAGTCTGCCAACATCCTAACTGGTGGTGAACGGGATCAAATATCCAGTTTGGCTTTGATTCAACCAGGCAATCCAGCATTTGTGGCTGTCCTGCATAAGACCCATGTTGGGTACAAGAACAACATGCTGGTCAGTTCACCTATTCAACTATTAGTCACAAGAAAAAGATACATGCGTAGATTTATCTGTTTTTTTTTTCCTTTGCTGATCTGAAGCTCCATATAATTTTCGGTGTAGTGTAGTGTGGTCATTTGGTTTATTAGGAAATATAGAACAGTTTCTTTGGCCACACATCTTATGACTGCATAACCAAACATTAGAAGTGATAAACTAGTTTTGTCGTAAACCTTAATTTCTTACTTTCATTTCCTAACTAGGAGTAATTAGTAGCATCAACTTTGTATTATGACAGTGTGAGTAGTGTTTCCTACATTTGTTTCAGTGCTAATAACCATTCCTTACGCAGTAAGCGCTGACCCAGTTATGCTTGGTGCTTGCAATGCAGACCATCCACCATGGATTTGCAGCAGAGCACCTTGAGGAGAGATCCCATGAGATCCTGCTCCTCAGGCCAAACAGGAAAGAGAAGTGGTATGTCAAGTACTACTACGCCAGCCACACCAGAGGCTTTCACTGCTGCCGCTGGGTCAAGTTCGTCCGCGATAACAGGCTGCGAAAGGACCACATCTGCGTCTTTGAGCTGATGAAAGGCGCCAAGAGGACGACGATGGTTGTCCATGTCCTCAGGAAGGTTGATAATGGAAGGATTGTGCTGGTGGCCTAAGTTCATGTGCCCTAGTTTGCTATGTATCAAGTGATGCACAAGTGTTGTGCAGTTGCTATGTACCATGATGCAAGTTTGCAAGTGTTGTGCTATATGTATCATATATGTACACGTATGTGCCACTGACTGAAAAAACTGAACTCCAAGTGAGCACTGCTACCCTGCTATGAAGCTATGTGTATGGCTATGGTTACTGGAAGTGAGATGTGTTAATGTTTCTAAGCAAATGGTGCCATCATCCGTAACTCATGCACAAAAACTTGGCATGAAAGAGACCATTGCAGAGGGACAGTAAGCGATATGACGATATATAAGACGACAGGTGCATTTCCAACATTCAGGAAAATTACAAAACAGATTAAGGATTTTGTGTCGTCACCAATGATTTCAAAAATGACAATGAAAATTAAGTTAACACCTCATGCAAAAGTAAACAAGGCACGGTAACACTATCATTTAGCTCAGGTCAACTGAAACTTGACACCAAAGAATCTCTGCAGATGGTAGTATAATATCACGTACCAAAAAGAGGGAAGATAAATCCATGTGCACAAACCATGCCATGTAACATTTAAGATTATTTCAGTCTATTCTAAGATCCTAACGAGGAAACTGGCTATTGGTGGGTAAATTCTTCTAACTTTGCAGTGGAAGAAATGCCACAATAGCTTTTCCAAAGACACATTTTTATCCTTTCGAAAGGATGGGATCTACACAACAACTTCAAGTACCTGCAAAATAGGAGCAGCATATGGTAAGCAAAGGCTCGGGAAATTTAAAGCTCACTGTAATATGAGACATCAAGAACAACAATAGGACAAATCTGAAAGCGGAAATATACAAAAAGAAGAAATATCAAGGGGCAAAAAGGAAGCATTGATCAGGGCACACAGCAAAGATAAGAAATTTAGATAACATGCTTGTTCGCCCAACATGCCAATCACCAAAAAACTACCACACTGACAAAATCCATACTAACCCCAAACAGACAGGAAGTTGGAAATGAATTCAAGAACAGCTGAAACTAGATAACTGAAACTCTGTTACGTACCAAGTCACCAAAAAAGTACCACACTGACAAAATCCATACTAACCCCAAACAGACAGGAAGTTGGAAATGAATTCAAGAACAGCTGAAACTAGAGAACTGAAACTCTGTTACGTACCAAGTATTATGTTACAGTCATAGAAAACATTTGGATTGGTGGTAGTGTAAAACAAAGAACCATAGAAAGGACTGAATACACTCATTGATCTTATTGCTTGGAAACTATAGAAATACAGGAACAATTGCATTTTTTTGAATTGAGCTGTTGCTCGTGTAGTTTGGTGGGGTGAGATCAATGGAGTAGGAAAGGCCCCCTGTGGCAAGCTGTAGGCCGAAAACAAAAACTTAGGCCCTGACTTGGTAGGTTGCTATTTGATCCATGGTGCATCTGTTTTTTTTTTCTTACCATATGTTTGGGCTGGTTCCTTTAGGCCGGTGCTTTGTATTCTTTTTCTTGTACTATAGTGATATGAAGAAAATAAAGAGGGGAAGAAAGACCTTTCTCTGGATGGAAATGTGCAAACAGAAAGCAACCAACAAAGAATAATAGACACAGGTTATGTCTATTATATGGGTTGATACTGCAGGAAGATTTTCTGACAATAAAAACTGCTAAATGTTTCACAGTGAATTACTAATAGGTCCAGTTCTGCTAAATTTTGGTTTAGGATGAATGAGAACAAAAAATAGTATTACCAAAGGAGTACATGCTTGAAATCAGCACCTTTGGCAGGCTCTACAATGGCCTCTCTTGCATCACCCATCTTTTCCATTTCCTAACAAATCCCAAGCGTACCCTCAATCAACTAAAGTTTCAATAGTGTAAAAATATTTCTCTAAGTATGTATTTGAGTACAGATAGAAAGAACAGTTGTACAACATAGCCAATTTAGTTACATACAGAGCATAAGGCATAAGAAACTGACTATAGATAAATGTGCATCATTATACGCTTTCTATGCTTCAGAAATGATGGTAAGAACACAGCACAAGAAGGCTGATGATGAAGCAAAAACCAGCAATGCGTCCAAGCTTATAGTGTGCTAACAGCCAAAGCTACACATTGTATATTTAACACTTTACTTTCTTTTTCTGGAACAATTGCAAACTCAGAACTAGTCAAATATACTTGTGTAATTCAATATTCAAGGAAAATTGGGGGAAAGAATGGGAAAAGGGGACCTACATCATTCTAGGTCGGAAGGTCCCCATCAAGTTGTGCAGAGCCTCCAGCATCAACCATCTTTCCCACTCCCTATAAAATCCCAATTTTAATGTCCTTAAATGAGAGTAGTACAAAATAAAGGGCACATTACATTATAGACTCTAGTGCGCCCCTGTATTGCTTGAAATTTACACATTTTGACAGTATACCTAAGAGTTTGTATGAGATACTGGTTTCATGATCCTAATACCTATACTGGTTTCATGATCCTAATACCTATTAATAATAATATGTCATGCAATGAACAATAGAACTAGGTTCACTCCAAACTACCACATTCCATTTATAAGCCGCACTTGCTTGAAACAATGAAACAAGTCAATGGCTAAATGCATCTACAACATACATTCATTCATTCATTCAGTGTCCCAAGTGAACTTCTCAGGCGACATACATTCGCCTCAACGAGCAAATCAGCATTATGTATTAACAAGAACATTGTATGGCATCAGATGCAGCAGCACCACTTTAGATGGCAAGTGCGTGGAAGTAACGTACCCTGGGAGAGCTCGCAGCACGCCCGCGCGCTGGCACCGGGGTGCGCCGTGAGACGCGCCATCACCGCGGCCACCGTCACCGGGGACCCCATCAACGCCGCCAGAGGCCTGCAAAAACCACAACCCCGATCCCATCTACCGGGTCAGATCACCACCGTCCCTCGGGGCTCCACGAGGGAACTAGGCACGTTGGATTCGATCGCTTACCGCGCGGACGGGAGCGGGGAGGAGGAGGTGCCGAAGGCGGACGGGACGCGGCGGCGCGGGGCCGCGAACGGTCGCGGGGCGTGGAGGCGTGCGGCCGCGGGCGCCGCGGCCGGGCGGCGGACGGCGGCGAGGACGGCCCGGGTGGCGGGGCCTCGCCACGCCATGGCTGGCTAGGGTTTTCGTCGGAAGGGGGAAATGGGAGGAGGAGATGATGGCGGCGGCGGCGGCGGCGGCAGGCGGGGTATAGGGTTTTTATTTAGCAGCTCTGGCTTGTTGAAGAGGAAGAGGGGAGAGGAGTCGTGGGCCGGATTCTGCGCCTATTGGGCCCGCCAGTGGCCAGTGGTTAGATATGGGCTTTGTTAAATAGACGAGCGGCGCTTTCGCCTTTCGCCTTTCGCAACAAACTCTCTCTGTAACTCGACGATATCGGTTCCCTTTAGGAAAACAATAATCAAGATAGACACGAATCCTATCTTGATTGGTTATCATCAAAATTTACAAATATAAATTTATATTATATAAATTGAAGTATATGTACGTCATCAAACCATTTTTAACTTCAGCAGTTGCTATGTAAAATGGATCTACTAAAAAATGTGAAAGCGGCTTATAATTTGATGAGAAAAAAATCAAGGGAGTATTTTAGATTGGCATTGCCGTCATTATGAAAAGTACCTTTGTAACATAGTATAACTCTTTTCATGAAGAATAAAATGCATGTTTCTTATAAATATTTTTTAAAAAAATGAACTTGCACAAAGACACTCATATTTATATGGTTATAAAAAGTGCATGCTATTATCTAGTATGCTATGATAATCTTAATTTGTCGGATTGTTTGCGCCAAACAGAGGAATAATAGGTTCGGATTACCCCCGTCTTCATGCCATGATCCATTACTTTTTTCTAGGAGACCCGGTCTAGCCACAGGCACACACACATATATATATATATATACGAGTGCACACTTAGTCCTATTTATAATCCTATAGTATACATGCACACCCTTACATGAACACCTCCGCAGGACTAAACTAGATCGATAAATTTTAAGATTGATGAAGTTACCACAAGTATCTCGCTGTTGACAGACATGCATGTCATCTACCACTAAAAGAATAACACTGTCAAAAGGTAGCCTATTGTCCTTTCTGCTTGGGAAACTCCTCACGATTTTAGTATATATAGTTTGAAAATCCAAATGGGAGGAATTTTTTTCTGATTTTGTACTTGAATTTTCTATAGGTCTTCTTGCATGTTATATATGGTTGGAGTAGTTCAACGAATATATACGTATCAAGTAAAATTCTTTTGACTAGTAACTCACCAGCTAAACATCCCTATATACACGTACGTCTCATCGTTATTGTAATTACACAAGCAAAATAATCCGAGGTGCGAGTGCTGGAGAGAGAGAGAGAGAGAGAGAGAAGGCTCCAATTGTGCAGCTGTGATGCAATCCACGTCCATCCACAACATCAAAAGTGACAATTCATCACCACCAACAAGGCTCCAAGAGTATGCTTCCAATCAAGATGGAGCATCCTGTCTGGTGACATTGCATGCTCCCAAGGATTTAGCTTATTGTTCATGGCTAGCAACTTCATTCACTACTACTAGTCTTGCTCCATTTGCAACCATATGGTGAAGCCCTCCATTATCTATATTCTCTCTCTCTCTCTCTCTCTCTCTCTGTGTGTGTGTGTGTGTGTGTGTGTCAATTTCAACTTGTTGCAGCATATGTCCCACCTGGGGCGGTTGGCACGTCCCTTTCTTCTTTTATTCCTTGTATATATGCAAGAGACCAAAAGCCCCAGCTAGCTAGCTAAGATAGAGTGCCCTTTTCAATCAAACCAAGCATTATTTATTCACCAAATGCATAGTGCATCTCAAAACTTGTCCCCTAGCTAGCTACATACTCCGTCCATGATGCTCAACTTTCAATTGTTAGATTTGTTTGTTTCTTCCTCCCAAATGTTACAGAAGCAACAAGAAACTAGAGCATATTGCATTGCGCTTAGCTTGTTTAATAGTACTTGTTCTTCCTCCCTCCGATCCTATAAAATTGTAGCCATACTACTAGTCCAATACGCCTTACAATATTTAGAAATTATAAATGCTACATATCAATGACATTTATGTTTACAAAAAAGATGACTACAAAATAAACAACTTGCAAGTGGGAACATTTTATTTTCCCAAGAGAACATGTCAATGGCCTATTCGGGAGACCATTCCACATGTCCTAGAGCTCAACTAGCTTAGATACCTAGCAATTGGTGTTGGCATATGCATGGTTCTATATAATAAAAAAAATACAAGACACTCCATTTCAATCATGTGGAATATTCCTCTCTACATCACCGCATGCTCCTGTCCCACACAAAATGCAATCCCAGTTAGCGAGCTAAAATATAGTCCAAATGGCATCACTGTCGTCCTTGGAGAAGAATGAGAGAAATCAAGAAATATATTATGGGGTATATATAATGATTCTTTCGAAAGGTAGCAATCCATGTCCACTTCCTTCTAGACACTTGGGCATGGACAGCATATGCATGTATATGCCTCACATGTTCACCTTATATATAATTCAATAAATTAGATTAGGTGACCAGATTAATTTAAAGGAAGCTAAGAACGACAAAAAAAAACCCAAAGAAACAGTAAAAAACACATTTTGCTGCTCACCATATCGTGGTCGATGTTCTCCTACTACACCTGAAATGGAAAATGTGAAGTGGAGCAGGAGTGACTTTCACTCACGGTCTTAGTCGAAAGATGCCGAAACATTCAGCTGAGCTGATGCTGCTGAAGGGAGGTACCTAGCCAGAGAATAATGAGTGAGAGGGAGAAAGTTGTGCCGTTTCAGAGAGATCTAGATAGACGTCTGAATGAGTAAGAAAGGAGCAAACCACTTTGCAATCATGACATGCAGGAAGATTTATATATTTATGTTCCAAGAAAGTTGAACTCCCAAGCTCGTTTTCAGGCTACACACGTATATTATATTATATCATATATCGTTTAGGAGTATCAATTTTTTTTATCCATCGATAAGCCTTTTTCCAGATAGGAATTAGATGGAATCATACTCTATAGATTATTAGCACCGGGAAACATATATTGATTCAATCTGCTGTCATTTCAGCATTTTCTTCTTGGCTACTACGACAACACGTACATGCAGTTGGGAAATATGCAGTTGTCAAAAATGCGCTTCAGTTCGCTGATACTTAATTAGTAGTAATACTAAGTGCAAGTTATGGTAAGATCTGTGATTAAGTTAAGATAATCACCGATGGATCAGCACAAGCAGTTGCATGCGATTCCAAAGGCATATGCATTGTCAGGTAGTTATCCATGCCATGGGGATCGAGGCATGGACAGACACAGACCTGCTGCAGGCGCCGTCTCTCCAATCTCCACACATGCATGGTAGATCGATCCTCGTTGTTGCTGTGCTGGTCGTCATGACATATTCGTTGTTGGTTGGATTGGATCTTCCTTCTCGGTTCCTGCACCCCTTTTGCAGCTCAATAATTTTGCTCTCACGTCAAACCCCACTTCCCTAGCTACACCTACAGTACTGCTGTACTATATTGACACGCCCCAATGCAAGTCCCATCTATCTCTGATCGAGCTAGCAGCTACTAGCATGCAGTTGTGAGCCCTCGCATGCTGCATGCAGCTCATCAATTCCACTGTACATATGCTAGTACTGTCTGTCTATCGGAGCACGCAGAGCACTGCTGGGGATACTGCTCGATCTCTCCATTGCTGCAAGCCCAGGCAGCTTGATCAGCGTAAAATTGAATATGCATGCACATCTAGAGATGCTGTGCTACAGCTTGATTAGGGCACAAATTAATGCTGCAGCTATACATGCAGATGGATACAAATGGAGATATATTCTGGTAGCATTTCATCGCTTCACTTGCATTGACTTGTTTCCTTTTAGGACCCGTTTAGATCATGATTCACAAAGGAATTCTGAAAGAATACATCCAAAAGAACGGAGGCCTTGTTTAGTTTCCAAATTTTTTTAGTTTTGGATACTGTAGCACTTTCATTTTTATTTGTCAATTATTGTCCAATTATGGACTAACTAGGCTTAAAAGATTCATCTCGCGATTTACAGTCAAATGGTGTAATTAATTTTTTATTTTTGACTATATTTAATGCTCCATGAATGTGCCGCAAGATTTGATGTGACGAGAAATCTTGAAAAAAATTGGTTTTTGAGGTGAACTAAACAAGACCGGAATCACTTCATAGTGTTTGGAATGAAGGAATGTTGAGTTACTTTTCAAAGGAAAGAAAATCATAGTAGTGCAAAACATAGGAAACAAACACATCCGCTCCAATCCAAGAGAAAGAATTGTTCCCCTCTCTTGCTACTTCCTCTATCCTAGAATATAATGCATTATGGCTATTTTCAGATAAAATAAGGGAGAGCGCAATAGATGCATGTATCTCTCACTTAATTTCCTAATTTATTAAAATCTGATCCAGGTGTAATGTAAGTTCCTTTATAGAAAATATAGTAAGCACTCAATTACTTTCATCTCCTGTATTTTTATTTAAGTAAATATTATCTTTTTGTTTTCCCGATGTACTATATTTGCACAGAACATCATTGTAGCATTTTATTGGGAGTATTACAGGTATCGTTATTTATATTTTACCACATGACGGAGGGAATATATGCTTGCTCATGTCCCTATACTTTTTCCCCCAATTGCAAACAGCCGAAGTATCCATTCCTGTTTTCTAAAATTCTATAGTTTTTCACTATTTACTCTACATTATTCTTGTGTTTTTTATTCTCCTGTTTTGTATTTTGTTCCAAACAGGCCCATTGCTCATAGGTATGCCAACCTTTTGGTCAACCACAATCACCTGATTGTAACACTCATGTCTCAAGCGTGTTACTGTGTGTTACTTACTTGCATAGTAATAATGCAAGCCTTTCCAGCTTTCGTCCTTTTACAAGTTAGCTCATCAGCTATCTGCTGGCAAGATATAGCTGAACGCAATCCACATCTCGACAGTGAGCCTAGAGGTGTTAATTACTACAAAAGAAAGAGAATCTCAAACAATGACAATTCTAATAAGGGCTTCTTTGGTATGGCTCTGGTCGGCTTCAACTACACCTAAAAAGACACATACCGACACCGATTGACACTATAGCGTGGAGAAATTTTCCCCTTTAATTTGCAACCTAAAATCAACCTTGCAAAAAAACTATATATGTTTTAGGTTTCATCACCTCCCAAAAACCCCACCAAGTAAAGCCTAATACAGCATATAACTTTCTTTGAGAGAATATTTGTGCCAAAAACTAAATAAATTGATGAAGAACAAAATCTACTAAAGTTAGCGATCCACTTATACTTGGACAGAACATGTTTATGGAATTAATCTCAAGCATGTGTAACTATTCGTGCATATCATTCGTATGGGCCTGTTTGGGCGAGTTGTTCTTAGCTTCTTCGAGAGGATTCCGTGGAGCTCTACTAAACGGTTAAAATGCAACTGAATTTCGATAGGTAATAGGACCATTCTCCACCGTTTCCCATATCAATCAGCCACCAAAATCACTGCTCAAGAACTATGAAGTATCTGAGCTCTATCAAACTTGCTCATATTTATATAGTTGCATTCATCACAATGAACGTGCGAAGACTCGAGTACGAGTGTATATGCTAGACTCTAGTACAAGGGAGGGAAATAACTGTGCGTGTGAGCATCAGAGGCCCCTTAGAGCAACTCATGTAGGATCTCTACTTGAGTCCCTATATCTAAGTATCGGTGCACAGGCTAAAAACAATACTTCAGCAGAGTCCCTACTAAAGCCTCCAATTTGGGGTGGGCATCCAAATCGACTCTATTCATATTGGCCCAACACCCCCAGCCCCCATCCTCCGGATTCCCGACGACGACCTTCTCCGGATCCCTTCGTTGTGGCAGCGCAAGCCCGTGGAGGATGTGGCGCACCTCCGGCCTTTGGCTGCAAGTGCCCCAGCAGCGCGGGAGCAGATCGGTCGGGCTTCCCTTCATCGTGGCGGCGCAGGTCCATGGTGGACGCCACGGCGGGCCCTCACCTCCCCTTCCTCCGGCAAAGTTCACGACAACATAGGTCCTGTGCAGACCCTCCCTCCCTTCGACACGGTCTGCCATAGATTCCTCTCCGCGTGCTCACTCTTTGTTCTCTGCGTCTGTGTCCTGCTTGCATAAAGGAGGAAGAAAAGGAAGAGAGAATGACGAGAGAGCCTGGTTTGTTAGTGTCTAATGAAATGAGTTTGGGTGTTTAAATTTGGGTGCTGCTGTTGGAGTGGAATCAAAAAATTTGAGCCAACAAAAATGAGGGACCACCTAAATGCAAAGTAGGGACCCTGCTCTTGGTCAATTCAATGGAAAAAACGGGAAATAAATACTGCACAGTGAGATGCATGGCGCTCACAGTCAGATCCGTTAGAGCCTGTCACACTCCCAACTGCTCTCTGTCTCCCCTTTCCTATTTCATGCAACCTGCAACGTGCTGAGCCATATCCTATAGAATTCCTACTATCTCTCTCTCTAGGCATTATTATTCCTCTCATATCGTCTGAGGAAGCAGTT
>Ga0182004_10003312_pt1 | contig 12813 bp, 14 predicted proteins | sample Sormic07211540_1_FD_120479 | JGI IMG/M metagenome (GOLD analysis project Ga0182004, IMG submission 120479) | Endophyte microbial communities from Sorghum bicolor roots, Mead, Nebraska, USA - 072115-40_1 MetaG | ecosystem: Host-associated > Plants > Roots > Unclassified | place: USA: Nebraska... | reverse complement strand
TGCTGCGCTATCCGTCTACACAAGGTCTTCGTCCTACTGATTGGGTCTTTGTCATCGAGCTGCCACTATCGACATCGTCGCTGAGACCTGCTCGCCGAAACATCTTCTCCCGCATTGCTTCTTCTCTATCCAGCACAATTACACGATTGGGGCCCTCTCCCTTGTACGCTTGGTGTTGGCAACACCGACGCGTGCTTTCATCCTCGACGCGTTGCTGGATCTGGAAAATCTAGCTGTGCCTTGGTGCTTAGGCGGCTTGGTTGCATCGACTTCGACATCGATCTTCCCATTCCCACCCTGTCTGCCTCAATTGCATCGTTATCTTTCTTCTATGTCTACGACGGCCATGACTGCATCAACTTCGACATCGCCCCCTCCCACAACGACCACCTCAACACGTCTCTGTCATTACCATGGCACACCTTATGCGCTTGCAGCTCAATCGACACGCAACCCGACCACAACTACGTAGACCTCGGCCATCTTCAGCACGACTTCTTCGACCATGGCTATTGTGCCCTTATGCTTGGCTACCTCGACATCAGCACAAAGGGCTACCGCCTTGCATGAGGACTCATTAGCTTCTTCTCTAGCGACAACATACGTTGCACATCGACTGTTATGACTGAGGGTGATGTTACTTATCAGCTTCTTCTCCAGTCTTACCATCTGTTGTGCTCCCACTATGACTGCGGGAGGGGGGATGTTAGAGTAAATAAGAATAGTACGACATTGTGTATCCATATAAGGTGTCAGTCCTATGTACCCTATATAATCAGCCCATGAGGCCGAATGCATTATACCTAATATTCCACCAATTATATTCTCCTTCAAAATATACTACGAGCATGCATATACTTCCTCCCTTTTTACATGTAGTTTCCATTTCCAAGAAGTCAAACCTATTTAACTTTCACTACAAGAAATATCCTTGTACATGATGGTTTACTCATGATGTTCTAACAAATCATCATAAAATTTGGTCATATGTGATGGTTCAACCTAAGGTGATAGATGTATAACGAATGGTTAAATAAATGGTCATGGTTGGATGTCATAGATTGTTTTGGCACTATATAGTAATTGTATGACAGATTAATGGGGATGTCACAGATCTTACATCGAGCATGGTCCTGCTATGAGCGTCCTACATGTCATGCTGACCAGAAGGTGGGACCAACCTATCGGTGAGGGAGGTAAGAGCTATATTAGCAAAATGAGCAAAAATTTTGCCGCTACTAGGAATCCTACCACAGACCTCTAGGTCTTAAGGACCAAACCATTGTGATACTGTGTTAATTTTATATTACTAATATTTTTTAATAAGTACCTTTTCAATCAAATTCATAGTGCTGTGATTAAGGAGCCTCTGTCGAGACGGTCTATGCCTCCCCCATGCTAAATCGTGACTCTAGCCTCCGTGCCCCTGCCCCCGCTTGCCACCGATTGCTGCGGTCCCATCCGTTGGTTGCGCGGCTGCCCTTGCAGCCACCACCGATGACCTAGCCAGGCAACCAGTGTCCGCCGCGCTCTACTAACCTCTGGCTGCTCTAGGACCTAGCCATTGGCATAGGGGGCAGCAACGAGAGCGCTATCGGTGTATTCACTAGCAGTGGTGGCAACGATAGCAGCGGTGAAGGGGATATTGAGGAGCAACAGCGATAGCGGTTTGATCAAGGCCCCCTGCACGGGATCCATCGCTGCCCACCTATAGATCTTGCCTCAACTGATTTTGATTGGTATGGATTTGGATATGCAGTTTAGTTTAGTGTTGTTCTTTGTTAGTTGATGTAATTGCTATAATTGAGGTTAGATTGATTTATATATTTTCTATAACTTTTTGTGTAGATGGAGAAACGTTGGATTCATAGTGTTCTGTTTATGCTTCAGTATATTTGTAGTCTCTGGTCTTTCATGAACTTTGTCAAAGAGAGGTTTGGTGAGGCTGAGAAAATTTTGTGCCCATGTCAATACTGTCTGAACAATGAATCTCTAGAGCAAAATGAAGTGGAGAGGCACCTACTACTCAATGGCATGTCCAACACATATACTATGTGGATAGATCATTGAGAGGATAACAATATTCATGTTTTGGAGCAACTAGCAGTAGTTGAGGATACAAATGTTGATTCTTTTGTACCTAAGGACACTAATGATTGTGGACTTGAATAGATGTTAGGGGAACTTGTCAGGACTGAACAACATGGAAATGGGGCTGTATGAGAAGATGGAAATGAGGGTGCTGCGGCATCACATTTCAAACAACTGATTGAAGATGCTAAATATGAGCTATATCCTGGTTGTATGAATTTTTCAAGGTTCACAATTGTAATCAAGATGCTCCATGTGAAGTCATACTATATGATCACTAACTCAGCATTTTCTGCAATTTTGAAGATCTTGTCAGAAGCTTTCCCACAGTTCAATACTATTCCAAAATCATATGACGAAACAAATAAAAATGCTACGCGATTTAGGACTTGGTTATGAATCAATTCATGTGTGCCCCAACAATTGTGTGCCATTTAGAAAGGCATATACAAAAAAGGATAGTTGTTCAGTTTGTGAGGCATCAAGATGGAAAGATCCTGAGAGGAAGAAGGTTCCAGCAAAAGTACTGTGGCATTTTCCATTGGTCCCTAGGCTGTGAAGGTTGTTTGTTGCCAAGAAAAGATGTGAGGAAGCACAGTGGCATAAGTTGAATAGGAGATACAATGAGAAGGAAATGACCCATCCTGCAAATGGAAAGGCATGAGAAGATTTTGACAACTGCTAGCCTGATTTTGCTAAAGATGCATGAAACATAACACTTGGACTTGCCACATAGGGTTTCAATCCTTGTGGCAACATGAGTTCATCTTATAGCATGTGGCTTATTTTTGTGATTCCATACAACTTACCACCATGGGTATGCATGGATGAGTCTAATTTCATGATGGCTTTGTTGATTCCTGGTCCTCATTCACCGGGGAAGGCCTTTGATGTTTTCTTGTAGCCTCTTCTAGAAGAATTACTTGAGCTATGGTCTGGTGTGGATACTCTTGATGCTATCACCAGAAAAGATTTTAAGCTTCATGCTGTAGTGTTGTGGTGCATTCATGATTATCCAACACTAAGTACCCTTTCAGGCCGTACCACAAGTGGTTACTTTGCTTGTCTCCATTGTGACAAAAAATCCTATCTCATATGCCATAAAGTGCAAGCTATGTAAAATATTGGGTGCTATTATTTCCTTCTAAGAGGCGATCGTTCGTGTAGGGCCAGTGAATTTGCATCCCTCCATGATAACAGTGTGAAGCCAACTAGTTTCACCATAGAAGAGCTGCTAGAAGAACTAGAAAAGATTGGAGATGTTAGAGTAGGACAGAAAAGGAAGCGATCGTGCAATTGTGTTCCAATTTGGGGCAGAAGGAATTGTTTGTGGGACTTACCATATTGGTCATCTCTAAAGCTTAGACACAATCTGGATGTCATGCATATTGAAAAAAAATGTGTGTGAAAGCCTCCTTGGTACCATTCCGGACATGATTAATGCAAGGCTCGATCTGGCTGATTTGGAAACTAGAAATGAGTTGCAATTACAGGATAGTGGAGGTACATATGACATGCCCAAAGGTCGATATACGTTGTCCAAATCAAAGAACACTCAATTTTGTAATTTCTTGCAGGAGGCCAAGTTTCCAGACGGATATGCTTCAAATATACAAAGATGCTTAAATGCTGACTCAATCAAGTGGCAAGGCCTAAAAACTCATGATTGCCACATTTTGTTGCAATGGGTTATACCAGCTGGGCTGAGAGGTCTAATGGATGATGATATATATGAAACACTTGCTGAGTTCTATAAATTTTTTAGGGAAGTATGCAGCCAAAAACTAAACCAAGATTTCATGACTCGAATGAAGACTGAAATACCATTCATATTGTGCAAGCTTGAGACAATCTTTCCCATACTTTTTTGATGTCATAGTTCACCTTGCTGTCCACTTGCATGATGAGGCCATCCTCCGTGGACCTGTGCAGTTTGGGTGGATGTACCCAATTGAACGGTGCTATATACATTGAGAAGGTCAGTTAGGAACAACGCACACCCAAAAGGCTCAATTCCATAGGCTTATGTGGCAAATGAAGCCCTCACATTTTGCTCAAGATATATGGATGATGTATAGACAAGGTTTAATCGACTCCCAAGAAATGTTGGTTTTTCAGATCAGTCAGCCTATACTGTTGATGTTTTTGGGCATGGTGTCAATCTTATTGGTGCATGTGATCTTTCATACTCTGATGAACTTGATAAGTTGGCTGGGTATGTTCTCCATAATTGTGATCAAGCCAACAAGTACATATACTATGTTCTTAAATAATCTCTATTTTGTATATTACATTTGTTTCTGAATTATTTTTAGATTAGCATCTTACTGAATTTTCAGATTAGGAATTTGTACATTTGATTGGTTCTTTGTAGAAGAAGAAGACAACATCAAAGGTTACAAAGTGAGCTATTTGGAAGGCGCAACCTGAGATGCAACCTGGTGTTCTCACAAAGGCAAAGAAGAATAATCCAGCTAATGTTACTGCAATGACTAATGAAGCTGAAATCTACAATGGTGGCTTTACTAGAGTTGAGAATATACAAACTAAGCAAAACCTGGTTGAACACACTCCAAATGGCGCCATGACTGATGTCAATGTAAATGGACAAACAGAGGGTGACAATTTCTCTGAAGGTGTTGATGTCGTGTCATGCTCTTGGTATTTACTCATCATGTGCATGGTTCCTACTTTTGTTTATGCATTACTGAGTGTTGAATTTCTTGAACAAGAGTTTAGAAGTTTTGCATATCCTTACAGATGGCCTATTTGATGAGGAGGATTGGATTAGGGGGTCCTAATATAGGGAGAGAACTTGTTCAGATGTCTCGTGCAAAGAAAGGCAAACTGCCTTTGGTATTTGAACTTGGGAACAAAAGACCAAACTCAGTGATGATTGTTGCAAAGTTTGCAACTGAGTGCAACATTGCAGTAAGGAGCTTTCTTCTAAAATTTCCACATCGGAAGGAGTACAATAAACATCCTAAGATCATCATGGCGTACATAAAAAGAGTTGGTGTAAGTGTTGAAACTTTCCTCTTTCCACTATTTGTTGCCAACACTAACATTGTGTATTCAATAATAATTGGCAATGTTGTTTAATATTACCAGACAAAGTTTGATACGGTTGTAAATTCAGCACCTTTGAAAAAAGCATGTGTGGCTATGATGAAGAAAGCTATTCACCAACAACTCTACAAGCTCAAAAAGAGGTATTTTGATGCTTTGCCACTACATAAGGTGCCCAAAACATCTCCTGTGACTTCAATGACTGATGAGTAGTGGGATGAACTTGTGGAACACTAGAAAATTGAGAAAAAATGGTAATTTCATCAAACTATGCCACATCTCTTAATGTTGATTCATATGTGCTTAACATCAGAACTGTATTGCTGTAGGTGACTTGTGACAAGAACAAAGAGAATAGAGGCAAAGTGCAGTTCCATCAGACCACTGGTTCTCGCAGCTACAAAATGCAGATTGTAAATTTGGTGAGTGCAACTCACTTGCCACTAATATTGGTTTTATCAAATGGCATAAAGCACTGATTCCACCTAATGGGTAATCTCTGCATTTTTTGACTTTTCAAAATTTACTGCCTCTTATAAGTTCTAGAAATACATAGAATCAACAATAGCTTTTAAAATAGTCATGTTCTATTCATTTTGAGGCATACAAGTACAAAAATAACCATTAAATGCACTGAAACTTTTTAAAGAGATGCACTTTCTCCTGCAGTTCAATCTCTTATTGTAAGTAAAATCATATTAAGTTTAGAACCAGATGATACATAAAGTTATGTCATGATCATTGAGCTATCTATCTCCTCCACTGCTAGGTTGAAATGGATGAGAAGCTGATGATGGTGTTGAACCAAAGGATGTAACTGATGTGGTGTTTGAGGCTCTTGTTTAGACAACAAAGAAGAACAAGTTTCTTGTAAATGTGGGGGTCAGAAGCTCAACTAGCAAATTGGTCATTGCTGAGCGAGACATAAAACAGGACATGGTGGCGGAGAAATAAACATCAAGTGATCTTAGGGAGGTTGTCAAGGCTCAACAATAGCAAATGGAAGAAATGATGAAGAAATTCTATGAATCAGAAACAGATAGGACTAAGAAAGAAGAGGAGTCGAAGAAAAGGCAAGCTGACATTGATGGACTCATCAAGACTTTGATGTCCATGGTTCCTGGATGCCAAGCAATGCAGCAAGGTTGTCTTGGTTCCTAGCTGACGCACCTATGTTGGTCGATGGTTCTTTGGGTGATGGATGCATGGTCTTTTGTTTTAACACAATAACTTATCTTGGTGCAATGTTCTGGCTGCATGCTCTTTTGTTTGAATAGATGCATGGTCTTTGACCTGTGCAGTTCTGTGAACTGTTATGTGAACTTTGTGAGGTCTGATGCATTCCTATGGTGTGCCAAACTTCATATGTAATTGATAGCTATGTTGGATATTTAGATAGATGATGGGACCTCTGCCTATTTATATGTGACAGTACATTTATATGTATTTGGTTGTGATCTGTGACAATCTAAATGGTGAATGTGCTGTTAATTTAAATTTGAAATTGGTGTCTATTTAAATTTAAATTTGATACAATTTAAATTTGAATTTCTATTGATATGTTATGGTCCACAACGGGCCAATTATACTATGAAACTGAGCTAGCCCAATAGTACCTACTGTAATATGGGTCTAACTAAAACAAAAAAAACTACACAAATCATGGGCCTAATTGGTCAAAATGGGCCACAAAGAGCCTACTGATGATGTGGCAATGTGGCAGCCATGTCAGATCCAACATCACCAAATGACATGCCTATAGCTGACATGGCAAATGAATCATGACGTTTTCTTCTGTCACCATAGCATCTTCCTATTGTTGTTGACCAATTCATGCATGATGAACTAAGAAACCAATCTATGACAGTCCACTTCGCCCCAACAATGTATGATGCAGGATATATGACGTTGTTTATGATCGTCATCATGAGTTACCTGTGACACATTTTCTCTTGTCTGTGACAAAAGTATATTGTCATGTATAAGGGAATTTTTTATAGTGTTTGACTAAATATATAAATTAAAATAACAATATTAATAGTACATAATTAATACTATTAGATAGACTATTGCAATTATTTTCATAGTAAATTTATTCAAAGATATAAATGTTGCTTATATTTTCAATAAACTTACACGATATCCACGATGACACTTAAATAGGAATGAAGGGAGTACATGTCTCTTGCAATAATATTTGTTAACATTTGCTCGACATATAGCACATACTATACAAAGAATCAAAGCATACCATATATATCATGACTACAACACAACTACTCCATTATATATGATGGTTGCTACTTATTCTTTTTCTTTTGAAAATTATTAACGGGTACGTCGCCTATCACTAAAAGAACAATAGTACTAAATTTAGGAACATGAAAAATATGCCACTAAGTTGAGGACTTGAACATAGCTAGGTTGGCAGGTTCCGCCACAACAAAAAACCCACCCAACTAAGTTATGTTGGCAATTGCTCCTTGTCCTTTGTTTTTCTATTTCTATGTTTAAGATGACAATTGATCTGTCTATTTTTCGGCCTGATTTCAAAGAATTTTTTAATGTTGTTGGAGTAACTAATAAGTTTAACAAAATTAAGTATAATGTGTTGATTCTATTAATTCAATATTGTTGGATAAAAAATAATATATTTTTTCTTGAATATATAAAAGATCTAGTAGAAGAATTTAGATAAACATACAACACACTTCGAACAAGCGCCGAAGGAGATCAACCTAATAGAGCCGAAGCTAGACCATCCTAACAAAAAACCTATGTTGATGCAAAAATAAATCTGCAAACATAAAGGGCTAATACCCAATTTCGATGTTAAGGCGTGCCAGCCGATTTGACCTAGCAATCGACAAAGGTGATAACTTGAATAGTTTGGTCCCGACAACTGCGATGCGCCCGGATGTCATGGCCAAGAGGTACTCACGTGGAACTCGAGAAATCGTCGAGCGTAACTCGTCGAATCCCTGAGAACTAGTAAACAAAAGAAAATGTGCGAGTTGACTAAGTCGTCGAAATAGTAGATGTAAATGTAGATGTAAAACTTGTGTATGATATTGATTGATATCTTACATCGCTGCCGGGTTTATATTTATACCTTGATCTCAAGAGTTACAATCGAATATGACTAAGATTCAACTAAAATCAGCAAGACTCCTACATATAAGGCCTATCTTGATAATTATGGAAAAAAAAACAATAATCATCTACTCCTATGTCCCCCAATTTCGGAGTATGAAATCATTAATGCTTCGAAAATCTCTCCGTATAATGACGACCTTTTCATAATTACCTTCCGTTTGGTAAAAATTTATTACCGAATCCAAACAACTTCAATCCTGATCCTCACATCCCAGTAAATATCTCAAATCTTCCAACCACTCATGCTAGATCATAGGGAAAACCGCCCATTGGCAAAACTCTACTGTTAGGACGGATTGCCGATGACTTACTAAAATATTGTGCACAGTGAAATATCCCAAGATCATGATTACTTGCCATCAAATCACCTGCACAATCCCTTGATCACCATACGAATAGTTACCATATCCATCTGAACAACCTCGAATTTTACGGATGCGGCAAAGAGATAAGTCAAAAATACCCCCACTCATCTCAACCTATAAATACTTCCCTCTCCAGTACTCATCTTCCACCCTGCCATTCTCCATCTCCAACCTCGTTTTCTCCGGCGGTGACCTCGACGGGAAGTTCTGAGAAACCTTCCTGCAGCAAGATTCTCAACCCAGACTCTTCAAGTTTCTGATCTTCCCTTCACCTTAGAGGATATGGCCGTCAGTTTCAACGTACTTGAGGTTAATACACTTCTATCTCTTCTTTTCCTTACCGTAGTTCTTCACATTCTTACAAGTTCATAAACTCAGTACCTTTCTTTTTGTTTTATCCTGTCTTTTTGATTCTTCCAACCTAGGAACTGAGCGCCAAAATAGTTATTCCCACTGAATAACCCCATATCCAGTGCTTGGGTCCTTTGGGCAATCCAGATCCCACTGATATAATAAACACAGAAACCAACAGGATTCCTTTTAGAGCCAAAAAATTCTCCCTAGATCTGTGAAAGATACTTTCCGATCCTGGCCAAAACCCACTAAGGGATGGAAAGATTGGTTTCTAAGAGTCAGCGGGGCTAATAAGGTATACTGGGGAGAATGCAAATTAGACCAATGTATCGGGCTCTCCATTGCCCATATGGAGAAAAACGAGTCAATGATGATAGTAGCCGCATATTTTTGGTCAGACACCTTCAATGCCTTCATGTTTGATCATGGGCCGACTTCCCCCACACTTGCCGATGTTCTTATGCTTACTGGCCTAGATATCTCAACTGTCGATGATGGTGGCATTTTTAATCAGAAACCCAAGCATAAGGTAGACACCCGGAACATCGGCGGTTGGTCGGGAAATATCCAGAAATATCGGCAAACCGGATCGGTTGGCCAAAGAGAACAGACCATCTTCTTGAACATGTGGCTGGACAAGTTTATTTTTTGTGGCCGATCAGTAGGGCCAACTTGTGTTTATCTATCGGCAGCCAAGCGACTAGCCAACGGTCACCGATTCCCTCTTGGTCGATATCTTCTGAGCTCTGCCTATTATCTCCTCCATCAAGTAGCCGAGAAGCTTCTGCAGGGTGAACCCATCGGCAACTTAGGAGGCCCATGGTGGTTCATCAACATATGGCTCAATGCCCATATGCACAAGCGCCTACAATGGAATTTCTTTGCACAACGGTTTCCTCAGAACATTGCCGAAGATTACGAGTTGGCAGAGGATGAATCGGTAACTCATTCCCCCCTCAATTTTGGCGAAGCCGTCATAGTTCTCCCTGGGACCGATGCGAATGAAAACCAGATCGGCCGATTCTTCCAAACTTTCTACAACAGTCTTTCCAGGGACCATCGGGCTTGGATGCCTTACGAAGATGAAGAATCCAAGTTCCCTCTTCTCTTCCATCTTGCCGATGATGCACTCAATAAGTTTAATGACTTGATGATGGCAATTATCACCCCAAGGGCAATCGCAGTGAACAACTTTGGCAGTGGAAAGAATACCAACACAACTTATGAATTCTAAACCCATCGGCATTATCTCGCTAGTTAGCTTTTGTTTAGCTACCCATGAAACTTTGTTATGCCGATGTGGTCAAGCCAAGGGAGACAATCACCAGCGGTCTTGAATGGATCAGGGTAGCTCAACTCCCGCCAGATGCCGACATAGCAGCTGTCGATCTATTAGCTTGGGTCCCAGCTTCCTTTATTACCGAATCTTACAAGCTATGGTGGGAAGAATGGAAAGAACAACTGTTTACAGCATCATCTCATGTATACCAGAATATGATCGACTCCGAGCATGAAATCCCCGATGACGTCCTAAGTTTTCTTCCAATATTTGATTCTTTCTTTACTTCTAACTTTATCGGCAACTTACTTCTTTATTTTGACAGGTCAATGATCCGGCACCATCAGTGAGTAGAAGTGGGCGGCCGTTTGATCTCCAGCCAGTTTCTCCAGTCTCCCTGATCGGCCATAACGCTCCTAGCCAAGCAACCCTGATGCATCGGGGAGTTCGTTTCAAGAAGATGACCACCAAATGGTCAAAGACTGCACCATCAGTCACCGCCTCTACTTTGGGGCAAGCTTTTAAGGTAAGAATTCTCAATTAATTCTTGTTACGCCAATTTCAATCTATACTTATATTATCCTTTCAGGGTGCATCGACCATGACTTGGACGTCATCGGTAACTTCGCTTACTAGGCACTTTCATTCTTCAATAAATTTCAGAAATACTCCCCTGCTCTTATATTTAACTCACAAAACTTTAAATCTTGTGACAGCAAACCAGCGCATCGGCAAGGGTCCAAGGTATTCAATCATCAAGTGCCGATGTCCCCTAGTCGACAACCAGCCAAGCTCCACCTAAGAGAACAGCCCCTAAAAGCACCAAGGCTCAGCCGAAGCGGCAGAAAACAGCACCATCATCTCCGCCTCATATGGCGCCCTAGATTCAAGCAGACCCGGCTGAGGCACCTAAACAAACCATCGATCCATCTGATCAAGGCACGTCATCGGCCGTCGCTCCTGAGCAAATAATCAACACTTCCCTCCAAGGTAAAATATCAATCACAAAGTCATTGCTGGTGAACTACTTAGAAAGATATTATCTTTAATACTTAAACGACTTTGCAGCTGAAGATATTCCATCGGTAGATCCAGCCGATCAGGGCATAATCCAAGTTGCACCCCCAAGTCAAAGGCAAGAAATCACCCTGAAACAAGTAAGCTACCCGATCTGCTTGATTTTGTATCATTCATATTTGACATCAACTAATTTATTTCCTTCTTCTGTTTCTAGGAACAGGACTCTCCTAACAGCTTGTTTTCTTTTGCCATCGACATCTCTGATGACGAAGGTGAAGAAGCAAGCTCTTCTTTGGTGCTTGGAATCACATCGGCGGAAATCAAGTCCAAGCTGGAAGATCTATTGGCCCTATTACAACAAGACATAACTCAGCTAGTAGACGATTTCTACCCGACCAAGGCTTATCTTCAAAACTCTCTGTGGTCAGATCCCTGCCGATGCCAAAGAGATGCTCTTTGAAGCTGCCCATCTGGAGAGCCGCCAGCTCAAGTACCAAAAAGCTGTTCAGCGCCTTGCCGATAGAGCTGCCTATGCTCAACATAAAGAAGAAATGTTGTAGGTAAAGCATGCTGCCGATGAGAAGCACAAGAGCATCGGCACTTTGCAATCCTCAGGCATTGAATTAAAGCAAAAAAATTCTGATCTCAGCAAAGAGAGAGACTCTGCTTGCTGAACTTAAACAAGTTGAAGAAGCGTGTCTCATTAGTTCTTTTGAAAACACTAGCATTTGATCCAGCCGATAGGATTGTTATCAGCACTTAAACTTCTTACACATCAACCCAGATACTAGGGTAATATATTTTTAAATATTTTCCATTTAGTGCCCTGGAAAATTCAACTCCCTTGAGAGTTTCCAAAATATATGCATTGCTAGGAGCAGATCGACTTATCCGATAAGGACCTTCCCAATTAGGAGACCATTTTCCAAATTTCAAATTTTTAGTCCCAATCGGTAGAATTAATTTCCAAACTAAATCACCATCGGTGAACTCCTTAGTCTTTACCCTTTTATCATACCATTTAGCTACTCTCTTCTATATTCACCAAAGCCTTTAACTGATGACCCGCCAAATCCTCCAACTCATCTTTCATTAGAGTAACATAATCATCGGCAGTTAATTGATCGTGAGAAAATATCCGCATAGAGCCAGCTTTGATCTCCCAAGGTAACACAGCATCATGCCCATATACCAACTGATAAGGCGACACCTTAGTTGCACCATGACACGCCATCCGATACGACCATAGGGCTTCATTTAACACCGTGTGCTATTGTTTAGGGTTTTCTTCAATCTTTCTGTTGATGCAAAAGCTAGATCTGCAAACACACAGGGCTAATACCCGATTTAAACGTCAAGGCGTGCCAGCCGATTTGACCTTACTATCGGCAAAGGTGATAACTCGAATACTTTGGTCCCGACAACAGCGATGCGCCCGGATGCCACGGCCAAGAGGTATTCACGCGGAACTTGAGAATA
>Ga0182004_10003311_pt1 | contig 12814 bp, 6 predicted proteins | sample Sormic07211540_1_FD_120479 | JGI IMG/M metagenome (GOLD analysis project Ga0182004, IMG submission 120479) | Endophyte microbial communities from Sorghum bicolor roots, Mead, Nebraska, USA - 072115-40_1 MetaG | ecosystem: Host-associated > Plants > Roots > Unclassified | place: USA: Nebraska... | reverse complement strand
TATATATATATAAACGCTACTAATATAAGATAAAATTATGTCTAAAGATTTCTATTATCTCTATTCAAAGATAGATACCTACACTACTAAACATATTTCAATTTTGATCACGCTCTGCCAATCGTAGACTTTAATAATAAAGTCGATATGGGGTTGATCCCATTTATTCTTTCAAAAATAATTGCTTCGCTTTGAAATGACTCTAGGACCTGGTTGATTTTACGCACGTCTCGATGCTCGCATCTCCATGTAAAGATCCATGTAAATTTTTTCTAATAATTTTGGGGTCGGATTGCAACTCTTCGATAGCACTTAAGAACATTCTTTATTTTTAAGAAAACTAGGTGAAACTTCTTTATTGATTTGCTAACATATCATTAGAAACCATTATAGCAACGCCATCAACAAGGAAGCTTGAGATATGCTGCTCCCTTCAACACAATGAAACACCAACCTAGCCATCTCATGAGCAACTCGATTACTAGTTCTACATATCTAAACACACACTTAAAGGTAAGCATTTCAAAGCACACCCAAGACTTTATCTCTGTTAGCATATGACCGACCACCATGTCTTAGTAATTGTTGGTTTTGATAGATTGTACTACCTCTTGAGCATAATCAAATGATCGATCCCTAGGCTTGTGACCATTTGTAAACCTTGGTTGCAAGCAATCACCTCCGCATGAAAAGCTTGAGCAAATGTTCAACTTTCCCTCTTCTTGCTATCACAACATCACCATCGCTAACTCAAATAATAACCCCCTAGCTCCCCGAGTTTGATCCCAAAATAAAAGAAGCATCATAGTTCAGCTTCAGGAAACCTACCGGGGGTTTAGCCCATCTCACCAATCGTCGTCCAACTGACGCATTGCCCCTCTCATTCAAATCATTGACTTCAGTGACTTCTTTGGCATAAAGGCCGACGCTTCTGGCCAAAGCCTCTACACCCTGCTGACATCCCTCCTCCTTACAATATTTCATTTATTCCATAGTTGCAAAAGACTAATGATCATCAATAATTTTTATCCTCTTTTGCCTTCAAGATTAGCTTCATAGTGCCTCGGGCATTCTGCATGCCTCCAAGAGATGTCCATTCATTCTCCCAATTCAGTAAGCGCCAAACTTGCTTGGCCAAGTTGCATTTGAAAAATAGATGCCCGCAGTCTTCACCCAAGGAGCCATAGAAAGTGTGACAAATTCGTGCGACAAAAGTCTAGATAAGGCTATGATACATACTAGCATCCATGAACAATTTGTGCGACAAACAACAACCACAGGAAAGATATAGTATAAACACCATGTTTATACTATCCCTCACTACTCTAAGTGTGTGCACACGATTAATTAAAGCACTTGTTAAGGCGGTGATCAATGTACAAGTGTGTGGGCTTGGATCACAATCCTCAATACATACAACTATATACCAAGATAAACCAGAACAACACTATCACAAATAAATCTTGCACCAACTAAAGACTAAGTAAAGTAGAGAAAGAATAATATATTGAATAAAATGAGGTCTTACTTAAAAATGTAAGGATATATGATCTATACCAAACTCTCTAGAAGACCAAATCAGAAAACTTAAACAAAGCTCAATCCAACTCTGACTCTCACACTAGACTATCCTACTATACTAAGATACAATTGAGCTTACTACTTCTTGAAGTGTCTCTTCCCTTGAGTCATGAATGGAGAGGGGGGTGACCCTCTATTTAAAGGATTTGGAGGTGGATACATGAATCTGTGTGCTTCCCACCTCATCCCTTGAATCAAACTGCCATAAAATGCATGGTGGAGATGTGCCAATGTTGTGCTTCCTTGCATGGTAGCTGGTGGAAGGCGGTGGAAGGAAATATGGGGTCGCCCAACCCCCTCTCTGGTCAGTCGGGACACCTCCTCTAGTGTGGGCCCTCTTAGCGCCATCCTAAGAGGGTACATATATGCAGGCAGGGAAACTTGTTCATGTCAGTTTGTTGAATGGTCATCCAATCCATGTGCTTTGATCTTGAGCCATCCAAAGAAAACACACATTGCATCAAAGGGCTAGAAATTCTTGGGAGTGCGTTTCATCTTGGATTTACACAAGAATAATGGGGGTCTATGGGCCCATAGGGATGGTTTGACGACACCCCCTATGGTGGGCCCGAAAGCTCCATTTCCTCCATTATCTTATATCCTACAAGGAAATACTCCATATACATGTGGAACTTATTATTTGATAAAATATGCTCATGATATGTTCATCATCCTTTTATTTCGAGGCTTTGTTGATGGTGTTTTGGATATATATAAAAGTGTGACATTTTAACCATCAACAAAGTGGGAGAATATCATAAGGTGGGAGGAACTATGACTTATTACAATATGTCTGACCTTGTTTAATTAGACGATGGAACTAAACATGACTTTGCAACATTTTGAAATTATGGCTTCATTTATAGTTAAGTTTAATTGTAAAATGTTTGTGCTACTATGATGAGACACATGTGTGATGTATGCGCGTATGCTTGTGTGTGTGTGTATTTCACATGCATATCGTTTGGCGGAGCCAAGGGGGGCTGGCAGGGGCCATGCCCCCCTAACATGTGTCAATAATTTTTTTTACTAGTATAAATTTAATATTTTTATTTATGTTAAGAGGGAAATATAATAATTTTTTGTCATATATACTTATTAATATCCTCGAGATAATAGAATCGTACTCCCTCCATTCTAATTTAGAAGTAATTCAAGGAATTTTGGAGAGTCAAAGCATCCTAAATTTTACTAAATTTATACAATAAGATAATAATATTATTATTAATTATATTTTCATAGTATATCTATCTGATGACATAAATCTTTACAATTCTTTCTATAATTTTGGTCAAACTTGAGATATTTTGACTCTCCAAGATTCTTAGAATGATTTATACTTTGGGATGGAGGAAGTACAAAACATAACTAGATAATACTATGAAACACCTTAGAAAAACTGAGACACGGATCTTAAGGTTTATAAAATCATCTCAAACATCTTGTTGTTAAGGGTTTATCGCCTACCACCGAAAGAATAACACATTTGATCCTAAATACATATAGAAAATGCGAGCACCTATGTCAAGTTGATGAATTGAGTTAGACGGTCACCAGTTGTGCTCAGTTTTGACAAATCGAATTTTTTGGTTGGCCTTATGCATAATTCCTGGCTCCGCCATTGCTGGCAGTTGTGGTTCCTAAGTACATCTTATTCAGTTCACAACAATTAATCTTACAATTGCGAAAACAGAATTCAAATGAGATGATGAGAAATGAAAAAAAAAACAATCTGCAAAACATCAACAAAGGCGACACTATTAGGATGGTCACCTCTGCTAATCAATAACAGAGGCAAGCACCTTTTAATCAGGCCCATCTTTGTTAAGAGTTAACACGAAGGCGAATGTCTTAGAACTGTCACCTCTATTAATTGGGCACGGCATCTGCCTATAAAAATCTTCTACAACTAAAAAGACTAAAACAAGGACTTTTTTGTGCGGCATTTGATTTCGTCCTGCCGTGCCCCGTCCGCTGCGGCTCCCCAGCGTCTAAGGAAACCGCCGTCCCCTCCGTGATCCCCTTCCCTTTCCTATCTTCACCGTGACCACTAAGCAGAGACCCCGATCCTCTTCCCCTTTCCACCGTGAGCAGAGACCCCCATCCCCTCCGTGATCCGCATCGACTCGGAGAAGCTGCGGCAGCGGCACATCCCCTCCGTGATCCGCATCGACTCGGAGAAGCGGCACATCTCCTCCGTGTTCCGCATCACCGCCTCGCCTGGCTCCTTCCTCTTCGCCTGGCTGGGCACTGGGACTCGGAGAAGCTGCGGCAGCGCCTCCTCGCCTGGTTAGTCCCGGGAGGCCGCAGTGAAGCCGGAACCCGCTCGATCTCCGTTGGCCGCGCCCCGCGCCGCGAGCTCGGTGCCCGAAGCCGGTGGCCGCGCGCCCGCCTGCTGGTGCTCGCGGCGCGCCCCGCCCACCGCGAGCTGCGGGAGGCCGCAGCGAAGCCGGTGGCCGCGCCCCGCCCGCCCGCTGCCCAAGCGGCCGCGCAGTTGGCCGCGCCCCGCCCGCCGGTGCCCGCGTCTCCCGCCGCGAGACCTCGCGGACGCCCCTAGCCGTGAGTCGCACATGGACAGGCCTCTGGTTCCCAGGTATTCTTGCGTCCTTGCAATTTCTAACAGAGAAGTAAATTGATTGCAATACATTCGAAGTGCTGCCTGATTTTAGAGAAGTGAATTGATTATTTGAGAGAGAGAGGACAAACCAACCTTGAGAGAGAGAGCAAAAACCAATTGCTGCTGATTTGTTGTTTTGGTAAATGCAGAGTCGAGGGATTTAGAGTTGTAGGAGATTTAGGTGTTTTTTGGTTGGTTGGTTGGGGGGCGTTACTAGATGATTAGTACAGTGTATGATGAGGATTTGAATTATCGCAGTACCAAGAAAATTAAACAAGTACATATATATATTTATCGTCTCTGTCTCTGCTCCAATGATCTGAATAAAATGGCATTGTCTGAATTGTTAAATTTATATTTATTGCCTTGCTCAATTCATAAGAAATTTGGCTTCTTCGGTCACCATTGAATTTATTGACTTGAAAACTTATGAAGGTCCTACAAGTGTGATACCTAAAAAAACAGGTATAATGAGTGTCAATAATGTGTGATAGCTAAAAAAACAGGTATAATGTTTTTGAAACAAATATGTTGTGCTAATTTGGAAGCTGCAACCATTATAGCCTGTCGCAATCTCTTAAAATAGACATGCTTTATTTTGCTTCAGTAGGCATGATGATGCAATTTCAGCTGCACAGATATACATTGAGCAAAATGGATCGAAAGCATTTGAGAATATTGTAAACAAGGTATTATCTATTTGCTGTTAAATGTACCATTCTCATTTGTGAAAATGGTGGCCACTTGGTACCAGTTAGTTTGCTTGTGCCGTGAGAAGCACAACAAAGTGCCTCTACAGTCTATAGTGATGATGATGCCCTAATGTTTAATGATATTGCAGTGTGGTTTTTCCTATGCATACTAAGGAATTTTAGTTACCAACTGTCATTGTCTTCTATTAAATATTACTATAGTGATTTCCTACATTCTTAAAAAAAACTCGACGGATGAGGAGAGACAGCCTCCATTGCTTTGCACATTTTCCACATTATAGGCCCTTGTACCTTACTGAAAGGGTTATTACCAGAATGAGCTTTATTTTGGGGTGAAATAGCTGGGCTTTATCTCTAGAAATTCTGTAAGGACTCTATGCAACAAAGCTGAGTGCAAATGAGGGTGATCTGGAGTTTGACAGCTTATGGTGCTCTTATGAGTTATGAGCTAGGTTCACTATTGCAGCTTTTAGGCATTATTCATTAAGTTTGCACACAAACTTAACACAAAATTGAACAAAAGTTGGCTTGTTGAGCTTAACATAAAGCTGAATTAGAATTTTTTTAGATGAATGTGGGAATAATTTTTTTTGATTGCCATGGAGTGAATAAATTTTCCACTTGAAAAAACTATTGTTTTTAGGCAATTTTCTTACAGTCTTGTCTGTCCATAATGAGTTCTAGATATAAAACATGACTGATTGGAAAACAACTTTCTCTACATTTACAGGCATTTTGGTTGGTGATGAGCTTGTAATAGATGGTCGAATGGCAAAATTTGAAATTACTGAGAAAACAAGAAATGATTTGCTCTGTAAGTGCGTGGACCCAGGTTTACTTCTTCCTCGAGCCAAGTTGTCATTCGGAAATTTAGTTCAAAGGAACTTTGTCCTTCCTAACGAAAAACTTTATATTTCTGCATCTCATGTATTAATTTTTTATAGTTCCCTTCTGCAGCAACATTTTCCGTGGCATATTAAGAATTCAGCAGCTGTTTCATGGACATTCTTTTTTTTGACTTATGGTCCATAGTTAAAAAACTAATCCTTTTGACACGATCAAATTTCTAGCTAACTTTATGTGAGAAATATCATCTAATCCCTTCCCAACTTGCTTGACATGAAAAGGTTTTGTTGTTCGTGATATACTGATATGTATATAATCTCCCAATCTCTCTTATCATTCATTGGCCACAACTATGTATTTGCTTCTTGCTGAGTGCCTGTATTATATTTGAGGGTTAGGAAGGCATCGGATTTGGGATAGCTGAAGGAGTTGATTGCATTACTCTATCATTTGTAAATGATGCCAATTATATAAAGCAGTTGAAGGCTTACCTCTCTAGAAGATCATTAGGGTCAGGCCACTACCTGGACCTTATTGTTAGTTTTGATTTGTGCCGACATAGAGAACCTATTTGTCCTTGTCTTCGTATAGAAAAAAAATGCTAATTGTGATTTATGTCATCACATTTCAGTTTATTTTTCATGTATTGCTATAGAAATAACTTTGTAGTTTATTAATTGTGATTTATGTTAACACATACAACTCAAGCTTGTCCTTGTATTTTCAAAGTTTAGTTTGTCAATTGTATTTGTGCCAACACTGATTAGTTTTTTGTGTTTTGGTTTGTTTTTGTGTAAATATAGATCAGGCATTAACTCTACTCGCTGCAGGCTTTATATGCACGAGCCAGATTCTCTGGTCAGGGAGATCGTGAGGAAGAATAACACCTTCCTTATCAAACAATTTGGCAACGACAATGGTAAGACCCAGTTCAGTAAGGATCCCAACAATGTATATAATGTTCACTGCTAGGGAACTCTGGTTAGCATCTGTTTACCAGCCTGTTCATTTGACCTTTTAATGCTATCAGCGGCATTGATAGGTTGCTTTTTAGGCCTTACAAACAAGAAGATTATGACATTGCAGCCAGCCAGTGGTAGGGGGATTATAGTGGTCCTCTATATACAACCAAAACAAAGAAGCAAAACAAGGCTCTCAGCCTCTATGACAAGTCTTTCATGCACAAGGACTTCCACAAGATGGCCAAGGTGGTGAAGAACTAGGTATAGAACAATTTCATCCCATGCTCAATGTTTTTTGTGGTTTGGGGCTTTTGATTTAATTCTAGACGAAGAACTAGGTATAGAACAATTTTGTGGCATGGATCGATGAAAAATCAGATAGCTTCTCTGTAAGTAGTGCTTATAGGCTGATGATGGTGCTGCATGACCTTGAGCAGGGTATTTAGAATTGAAACTGATCTGGTTCTTAATTTGTTGCCTGTTGCGGAGCATGTGATTCTGTACTCGCTAATGTATGCCATGTTTGTCACTTATCCTCATGACATCTATGTCCTTTGGTAAGTCCTATCGACTTAGTGCCATATTTGTTGCTGCTTCATGTAAATGCTTGGTTGTTGCAGTTATCTTGTCAATTGTTTGGTTGCTGTCGAGGTACATACAATTTAACTATGTTGCAAAGTAATGTGTCCTTCCTGATGTTTGAATTAAATATTTGTTGAGATTGTGGTTACTTGAGTTTACTCAGAAATCAATATAACATGTTTTCAAAATGGTTAGGTTCTGCAGCAGAGAGAGGGGAGGCTATTGGGCGTTGTTGTGGGGGTGCTGCGGAGTCGCTGGTGATGTGCAGCACCGGCGCCATGGGTGTCGATGACGGCGATCACGAGAAGGAGGACAGCGACAAGGAGCGGATCAAGATTGGACGGCCCAACGGACATGCCACACGTTTCACACATCACCTATGACAATTTCGGCGGCTTCCTCAGCCTCCCCGCCGGCCTTGAACTAGACATACTGTGGCGCACGCCCAGTGCCAGGTGAGCTCACCACTGTTGTGCCATGCGAATGATTAAGCATTGATTACCTTTTATGTCTCTTGGATTTTCCTTTGTGTGCCTTGATTTGTCGATTGCTTTCATGACGGATTTGTAGCTTTCTGATGAAGTGGGCATTGGCCAAATACACGGCGTGAAAAATGATATGTTCCTAAATTCAGTTTGAGTGGCGCACTGCACGTTATAGAAGTTTAGGCACATTGTTTTCAGGGGACGTTCCTAAGCAAGCTGATGGAAGTGAGCTGTATATTGTTTTCAGGGTGACTACATATATTGTCTTAGCTCTTGGATAGTTGGATCTTGGTCTAATTAATGAATTATATTAAGGTGCTTCACCAGACTGCTATATCATCGTCTTTTTCTGTAGGAATGAGATTGTTCAATGTTCACGTCGAGCTTTGAGGATGGTGCGGTGCCGACAAGCTTTGGCAAGGGCAGTCCAGCGTCGTGCGACCACGTGCACAAATGGTGAACGTGGATCCTTGAGGTATGAAAAATAAAGAAAATATTATACAGAGAATTTTTGAGCCTTAGATATTAACTGATATCAACGACACAATACTTAGGTATCAACTGATATCAATAGCAAGAATAAAGCTTCAATTTGTTTTCAGTTGAGCTGTAGGTTCTGAGCATCAATGTAACCCCTTTTTCCTAACATTGTTAGGGTGGTGAGCAGATTCTACTAGAATAATATTTTTGAATGTTGGGACTATAAATCATGTACTGCATATTAGCATATTTTTTAGTGCTATTTGCGTACAAAAGTATATAAGTAAAATACTTTCTCATTCTGTATCTATCTATTTTGGTTGTGGAGGTGCTCTTCCTATCCATGTACTAAGTCTTTAGCTTCTATAGTTACACATTTCAAAAGGTGTAGAACACTTCAATATAGTACAATTCAGTGATTTCAGTCAACACGAAAGGATGAGTTATCTACTCAATATACTTTAGTAGTTAAAATCATCCATGAAATTTGATATCGGCATATCATCTGTAGTTGAAGATGAAGGAAAGGGAGACACCATCAATATGGTCTGGGCTCTGTGAACTGTTCAACCTCGCCAAAGAGGCGTCGAACCTGCTGATCATCTGGTGTCCAATGAGAAGGTCCTACCTTGGATGAGGGGTAGTACATTTGGGGTCTACTTGACAGTAGTTTTTACAGAAGTCATAGCTCCTCAACCAAACGACCCAAAAGCAGGGATAATGGTGGTGTGAAATTTGAACAAGTTAAAAGGTGCTTTTGGTTATACAATATATAAAACGTCAATCTTAATAAATCTGATTTTTTTGTTTTATTTTTTATATAAAGTTTCACTCCTTATTCTATGGTATATATCCGCGTAAAATAGATCTAAAGCAACACATGTTTATACTGTAAATATAACATACTTTGTTTTAAGATTTTATAAGAGATTTCTTAAGCCCCTATTTTAGGTATTAATATTTACATATATACTTGAACTTGATATAAAATATTATCTTAGTCACATCACAAAAAATCTATACAATAGAGTTTATGGGCATGTGTTACCGTATTTTGCTTTTTGATTAAATAACACTTTAACATCGTTATTTAGGCCATATTTGGCTTGCGCCTACGTGCACCCAGCTGTAGCAGCGGTGGCGTCGAAAGCTTGGCGTTCGATTTTATGCCTGACTTTTGGCGAATCCAAGTGTGAAAAATGACGTACGTGCAGTTTAGAAATTGTGGCGGTGCTGAATGTGTGGAAACAATAGTCAGAAGTGCGGCATCAGAGGTGTGCAGTTTAGAAATTGTGGCGGTGTTGAATGTGTGGAAACAATAGTCAGAACTCAGAAGTGCGGCATCAGAGGTGCTGTGAAATCTGGAGAAGTATGGGAACCAACCAAATACACCTACAAAGTGTGGGAACCAACCAAACACCACGCTCTTAGGCCCCGTTTGGTTGCTCTCGGTAAAGTTTACTGCCCGTCACATCGAATGTTTGGATACATACATAGGTACTAAATGTAGACTATTTACGAAACTAAAACACAGATAAAAAGTAATTTGCAAGACGAATCCTTTGAGCCTAATTAGTCCATGATTAGGACACTAATTTCCAAATAAAACGAAAATGCTACAGTATCTATTAAACTTTAATATCTCCAACCAAGCACCCCCTTGATTTCGTAGTATTGTTAAATTATCGTACGATCTATGTATTTTAAGTATAAAAGTTTAGTTATCCCGTAGCAACACACGGGCACACTATCTAGTTATTGATTAATAATGAACATTTGCTAAAGGCGGATATAGTGTCTGCCTCTGGACACCCACCCAAAACTACGTCCACCTCCAAAAATGGTTCTAGTAGTATAGTGAGTAGAAATTTCAACCTTTGATTCCAAACGAACTAAATGTGCAAGTTACAATTTCCACCATTGGGCCAATAAACCAACTATGAAAATATAATATTTACCCTGACATATTTGTTACAAGAACTGATGTGGTGCAAATATATTACTGTAGTTTGTATGGTCAAATCCGTATGATGAAGTGGATGTGGAAATTCATTTTCATAGTTTTTTAGCACTCACACGTAGTGACGATTCTTAAATTATTGCAGCCGACTATGTTATGAATTTCACATGGGTGTCTTAAGCCAAAACAGAGATTGTGCTGTATTTTCAGAGTTGATTGTATTAGGACGGTTTTGTAATAATGGTGGATCTTGCCAAAGTTGGAGATCGTCCAAAGGGTTTTTGGGACAGAAAATTCATCTTGCCAAAGTTAGCCGAATAGGGCTTAGCTTTAAAATAAGACCATGATGCAATGATGTCGTCACCAGTTTTTCTTATATGTCGATCAGTTTTCTTATTATGTTCTTATGTTATTGTCATGTACGAGCCTTCCAGACAGAAGTCCAGTGCAATAGCGAAAGTGTGAAACCACGCGTATCACGGCGTACCCATGTGATGAGGTACCACGCACGCAATAATTAATCAGAGTTTGATCCCTTTTTGTGGTCGATTGAAGTTTGTCATGTCTTGCCAAAATGCATACTGTGCATTACAGTGGCAACTAGTAGTCTAGTGTACTATATAGGTACTCATAAGTGTATGTGAAAACCTTGGCTACGGATCGGAAACATAGGATGGCACCGGATGGGTCGATATACTATGTATGTAGTGTAGTACAAGCTTTTGTAGGAAGGACCGCAGGACCATCATATCAATGACCGGAGGTAGTAAACCTGCGCAAATGGTCCAAAGTAAAAGGTCTATACTAGTACTTATATGGGAGTATATATAGAAGTCCAAAATTTTCTTCTCCGGCTGTTACATATATACATACAGTACATACCTGCCATATATATACCCATATGATTATAAGTTTGTATCACAAGGAAAATAAGGTTTAGAGTTCGGGCTTGTCAACAGGGTTTTTTTTTTTACCAGCCATATTATTCGATTGTATTGTAGGCGCTTCCGGACAATAAGGTTTAGAGTTCTGCAGGATTCAGAAAATAGTCTATAGGATCACTTTCGGCTGATGCCTGGTTGGTGCCTTGATGGCAGAGGCGTAGACATACTATGTACCGGGCGGGTCATATCTTTGCATGCATGCATGCGTCATAAGGAACGGTAAAGATGCATCCTGCAGCCTTTCAATGATACATTTGCCTGTCATGCATGCTTGCTTCGATTCCTTGTTGTTGTTGGCGTGCAGCAGACTTAATTTTCATTGGTTCAGTCTACATGTATAGTGTGGTCTCTCTTCCATCAAAACCGACATATAGGTAAGTAATTAATAAAGCTACTTAAGCTTTATTATTATTATTATTATTATTATTATTATTGTTATTATTATTGTTATTATTATTGTTATTATTATTATTGTTGTTGTTGTTGTTGTTGTTGTTGTTGTTGTTGTTGTTGTTGTTATTGTTATTGTTATTATTATCATTTCTCTACACTTGCAAGTATGATCGAAGAAGTGCACACAGCACACGATACTCACAACCATCTAGCTAGTTAATTATATATTAGATGCATGAAACCGTTGTAATTATTTGTATTGTAAATCATTAGCGCTAAGATATACTAACGATTCATATGGTGGATAGAGTCATATATTATCTCATGTGGTCATCCCTCCATCAAGGAATCGAAATACGTCATTCCTCTCTTAGATTTATTTAATTTATATCCCCTCATTCCCTTAATGATAGGTGTATTATTTTGTATAGGAAAACTAAAGTTGAATTTTACAAATTCTGACAACAACTAGTCAAATCATATATAACTTTAGGACATATATAAAAATTGCATACATAAATTTATACTTAGAGTGCCTCTTGAGGTAGTACTATATTGTTTATTTAGCAAATAACAACATATTGGAAGACTAATCAAGGATCCAAATCTATTTTGTATGACTTATTTCTATTCAAAATATGCTTACCATTCCAAGACCGAGCGTGAGTAATAATGCACAACATAATCATGGCCAGTATTTCATGGAGGCAATTTAAAGTGAGTAAAATTAGAAGAAGTGTATGTACCTTCATAATTATTTTAGAAAAAAAACTCCAATGAAAACCCTAAGATGGTCGGTAGCATATCTCCATACCCGCACCGATAGGGTTGGAATTCATAACGAGTAGCGAATGCCCTGACCTCCACGTAATGTCAGTATTGTGGTCAGATCTGATCCCCTGATCACCACGACACAGATAATGCGTGAACTATGTTATTAGGCTCACGTGAACTACGCACGAACCAGTACGCGCCACACCGACAAGATTGGTTATATAATCATAATTGACCCTCTTGTGATGAATCATAGCATATCATCCAATTGGTGGATGCATCCCCACTCCTCAACGTCTAGGGCAAGCCGTGGGCTGAAGAAGAAGTCAAGAAGATATAATTGTATTACCACCTCTAAGGCCTTGTTTAGTTCCCCAAAAATTTTGCAAAATTTTTCAGATTCCCCGTCACATCGAATCTTTAGATGTATGCATGAAGTATTAAATATAGATAAAAATAAAAACTAATTGCACAGTT
>Ga0182004_10003310_pt1 | contig 12814 bp, 10 predicted proteins | sample Sormic07211540_1_FD_120479 | JGI IMG/M metagenome (GOLD analysis project Ga0182004, IMG submission 120479) | Endophyte microbial communities from Sorghum bicolor roots, Mead, Nebraska, USA - 072115-40_1 MetaG | ecosystem: Host-associated > Plants > Roots > Unclassified | place: USA: Nebraska... | reverse complement strand
CAATCATGTACTAACTAGACTCAAAAGATTCGTCTCGTCAATTTCGACCAAACTGTGCAATTAGTTTTTATTTTCGTCTATATTTAATACTTCATGCATGCGTCTAAAAATTTGATGTGACGGGGAATCTGAAAAATTTTGCAAAATATTTTGGAAACTAAACAAGGCCTAATTCGAAAACCACCGCATCTCTGCAAATAATTTTCTAAACCATCGCACTAACCCAAAGAAAGTCGTGTCTTTTTGTTGGAGGTACACGTCTCGCATCGTCCTGCAGGGATGCACGGTTTCTCGAGCTAAACGTCCACTGAAACAGCGAGGTCGCCGAGCTGATCAGCACAGCAGAATAACGTCCCGGGATGTGCCGTGCCCGTGCCGGTGCGAGCGTCAGGCTTTGCGGCCTGATGCCACCAAGATGCCTGCAGCCTGCCTTTTTCCCGAGGGTGAGAGTGGAGTGCGCACCAGAAAACCAGAAGAAACCCATGTGTGCAGTGTGCCGCGTCGCCGTCAATCCACGGTTTTAGGCCGCGGCATCGGGCGCCAGTTTCGCTAAACAAACCAAAGCAGCTCCCCAAGTTTGCGCAAAAGCAGTTTTGGCTCCCTCACTCACTCCCACAGCGTGACTGACCTGAACCTGAGACGTGCACGCAAGAGCAAGATCAACCCTCTACTCGGGGAGAACTGAGCCTGCACGGATTCTTCAATATTCTTGAATGTATCCCAAAACATACACGGGTCGCCGTAACGCTGTCCTTTCCGTAATAATCACACGAAAAATAAGCCGAGGAAAACACCCCTTGGACTTGGATGCAGATACAGCGCGCAGGTCAACAGTTCACAAGACCTGGTACTCTACTCTCTGCCACGAAAAACCAGATACATGTTTTCAGTAGTTCACACGGCGTGCCTAGTTCACCGGGGAAACAACAGATTATACATTTCTAATTTTCTAGTACCACACATGAGACGTACAAACTCTTTGGTGTGTTTTGGCCTTGTAGGCTTCACTCCCCTTCACTCAGATTACGGGACAAATCTGAACACCAGACATGTTTGATTTGAACTCTGCTATGAATCGCTGCAAAGAATTTCGGTGAAGACGGAGAGTGCATCCTGCAGGTACGACGACCTGATTTCATCAGGAACTGGAGCGTTGAGCATTGTCTGAAGACATCCCATGGGTAGATTCAGTGTCTCGCTTGGGGTGTCCACGAGAAGCGCGCATAGCTCCTCTGCCATCTTCGAGTAGCATGCCCTGTCATACCCCCACACTGTCAGCAAGCCCAGAGAGAGAATACTCTAAACAAGCTACAGATACAGATGTTCCTGAATTGGTGCTAATCAGCTGAAATTCGAACAATTTAACATAACAGTGAACTTCCTCAGGTTTCTTGGGTTTGCTGTTTGCATGAGCTTAAGGGGCCAATTCCATTAAAACATGTGTAAAGAATGTAATGGTTTCCGGTGGACACTGGTTCTTAATTTCTTCAAATAGTGGATCAGTCGCATAATGTAGAATCAAATGTTACCTTGACTCAACAGGTAATTTGCTTCCCCAGACTAACAATGAATCATTTAATCGGCCAAAGAAATTTCTGCATGATTCACTTATCTCCTCGAGTGAATCCTGAATTAAAAAGTAATGCTGGTTTCAGTCACAAATCTTCAAGGAAATATTTTAGTCTTTCAAGAAAGGGCTCATACCGAATCATCCATGGCATTTCTTTCTTGCATTGAGTTCTTTAGAACGTAGAAGTCTATGTATATGCCGGCACCAAGGTCCCAGTCAGCAATTTCAGACTTATGGTTCTCCAAGGAACTTGTGATCTTCCAGACCTCCTGATGGTTAGCTGAGCCAAAATAACAATGAATCAAGTGACTGCATATTCATATCAAGAATAACACGTCTATTAAAAAAAACAGAAGAGAAATGAAAAATGCAACTCCACCAACCATATAAATAAATCGATGAAGAGGAAAAGAATAGATTATTGAACAGATTCATCAACAGGTTTCTAGCAAATAAGTGCAGCTCTATATTTATGTGCAGCAAAAGCAATATATTTTGTCCACGGTTAAAAAAAAGGCAATATATTTACCAAATAAATAAATTCATTAAAATTTTGTTTAGGGCACAGTAAGAAAAACTTACATGACAGAAACATAGAATGAGCAACAGAAGTCATGAAAATAGTATGAGCTTTCTTCCAGTTGCCACACTGAATAAAATTCTCCAGTGCACCCTGCTTATCTCCATAGTATTCGTGATAAAGAGCCTGTATATAGAGCTCATTAGCTACATGCTTCATGTGTAATGTTTTTTCATGCACTGGCATTATAAAATATTTGCAATGCATATTACTAAAGAAAATTCTACTCACCAGAGCTTCATGCATCCATTCTTCTGGTATACCAAGTTCCACAATATATTGCCTTTGAGCATCATCTCTACTCCATGACTCACAATACTGTGATAAAACTTCCCTGATTAATTTTTCATGAATGTATGGGGCATCGTCAAGATACGGCATGTGTAGAATGACATAGATAGCCCAATGGCACTTCCCAAGACAAAGTAATTGATAAACAAAACTTAAATCTAGCAGGTGAAGATCATTTGAACTGAAAGCACCAACAGCTTCCAAAATCGAACGCTGATGCCATATCATATGATAATCCAAGGGGTCGAATGAAGATGAGAATGCACTGAACATAGTTTTTAGCAGCCCAAACTTCTCGCCTTGATTGGCATGAAGAAGCATTAGGTAGAAGGAGATATCAAAATGGTCACCTGGGGACCACTGAGGCGCTTCATCAAGAGGTCCTTCATCTATATATACAGGAACAGGATAGGGAACTTTGCCCTCACCAAGGAGTTGATCATAAGAACGAATGATAATATCAAGTGGTGTTTCAGGTGATAATTGATACCACATAATCAAACCAAGGTACCTTTTCCAGTCAATTGGTGAATCTAGAAAAGCAGCCTGTACGTTACCAGCAAGCAACCTATATACCTTTAACCAGTCTTCCTCAATATAATCAAAATCTAGACCATTCATTTTCCACTGATCCAGTGTCTGAGCAAGGTCAGATCGATTTGACATTGACCCACCTGCCTGACTTAGCAAGATTGCCAACCGAACATCACCCCTTGAGACAGCAATTTCTGTGGCTGTGTCCAATTGTCGACCAGTCAAAAGAAGAAGGATATGTTCCAAGTACCTGGCATCATTTAAGGAGCCCACCTCACCTTGCACCCGATGGCAAACACTGTCCTGTAACCAATTGCTAAAGTCTGCTCTCCTAAACAAAGGAAGTGCTTCAGGATCTATGTCGACATAGCCTTCTTTTTTGTCTAAAACCATGCCTTCCTGATCATCATCTCCAACAGGCTCCAACTGGTTACCAGTTGCTCTTTCTGAGAACAAGACCCTGATTAACTCCCACACTGTTACTTGGTGCATCAACAGCACACGCGTAGACATAGATAAATCACTGACTTCAAGCTGCTTTTCAATGATGTCAATATATGACCTGCAGATGTCAGGCAAAACCAAACGATTTGCCATGACTTTCTGAAGCTTTAATCTGAACGAGTCAGACTCCGTCTCCAGAATCTCATGATCAAGACTCTTATGGAGGCCCATTGGATCAGAAAAACATAGTTCTGTTAGGTCATCCTTAATCTTGCTCTTATCATCACGCACAAGTTTGTCACTTGCAACTTTCTCTATGTGAATAACAGAAGATAAGCCTGTTCCAGGATTATTGACCAGACTACCTGAATGTACAAGTAAACCATTTGGTCCCCAACCAACACGAAATGATCTACCCATGAATAAAGCAGCATCCACTACACAATTAGTATACATGTTTCCAGCAACAGGAGTTTCTTGGTCAGCCGGCAGCTTAAAACCATCCACCTTGGTCATACTCACTGGAAATCCTCTGTTTTGCCCAGACATAAGAATACCCTGAGTCGATGGACCAAGCTCTGAAGAATTCATACTGTATTCCAAAAGTGCCTGAGGTTCTTTCCGAACCGGCATACCAGATCTCCTGCCAGACTTCTGAGAAGACATGTGCAAGGGAGAGAGAGACCTTAACCTCAAACCTTTACCGCTTGAGGTAGGTGAATCCACATTCATCCTTTCTCTGCTAACGTACCTCTCGTCAGAAGGGAACCCATCATCCTCCATATATTCATCTTCTTCCTCATTGGAAAACATCACCATCCTCATTTCTTGCATCTTTGCAGGGTCAAGCCCGAGATGAGCAGGCAATGAATGGGAAAGCTCAATTTCATGACCATTTGAAGGTGGGTCTCTTTCTCTTACTTCAGTAATTGGCTGCCGAACAGCTGCCTCGTCCATCACAGCATCCTCTTCCTCCTCATCCACAAGCCCAAATCTACTAAAATGATCAACCTCAAATTTCCATTTTCCATTCACTGGATTGAATGAAAGAAACCTAGAACCTTGCTTTCTTGCACGACACCTTAGCACCTCAACAAGGATACTGGGCTCCGGAAGATCCTTCAAACTCAGCAGCAAGGACACTTCTGCTGCTTTGTTAAGACCATGCCCTACAGGTGGCTTACAAGTCTCATCCTCATAAACCACCACATAGTGTTTTTCAAACCTGACAATTTCATTCAGGTCAATGCCCCTCACATCGGTGTCGCCCAAGAACCTAACCTGCCCATATCCAGCCCTCCCTATGATGAAGTTTGGAACCCTGCTGCAGTATCCAGGATTAGCCACCTCCCTCTCTACCAGCTCATCAATTGATGGCCTTGTGAAGTACTCAGAGGAGCGCAGCACGGGGAATACAGTTCTAGCTGCCATGGGTGGTAGTGAGGCCACAACCCAGAATCAGAAGCAGTGAGTGAGGGATCTCTGCCCTGGTGACATGTACTTCATTGCTCCATACACAACTAACCCTGCTCCACAGAAAAACATGGTTCATGGTGAGATGGGAACATTCACCAAGCTATGTAGTGCAGGTACATACATAGGGACACTGAGATGCAACATTTTCTCACAAAAAAAACTACGTTTTAGGAATTTTTTTCAATACATAAATAATAGCCAATAAGCCACATTAAAATTCTAAAGGCGGTAGCAGCATAGCAAGAACATTTTAAATTGCCCTACGTTCTTGCAATTGAGCTGTCCTGCTCTTGTTGTTCAGATTTGCAATAATTCAAACACTCTAACCAGTGGCGGATCCAGAAACGGACCGAGAGGGGGGCTAAATAATTGAAGAGTATAAATCATACAAGTCATACAGAGCATTTTGAAGCAATCTGACAGGTGACATGTTTGCAACACAGAAAGTAATGAGCTGGAATAATGAAACTAGAATAATGTCATGGGGCAAAAGGCCATTAATTGAAACTGAGAAACGGACGGACCAAGGGGGAAGCAGGAGCAGACCTGGGCTGCCGGGCGGGGGCGACCTAGAACTGGCGGCTGGCGCCCGTGGACTGGGCACCTGGCTGTGGCCGGCCACGGAGGTTTGAGGCGCCGAGGCGGCTGCGGGCAGGACCGGAGACGACTTGGCGAGGAGCCGAGGAGAAGGGGCGGGGCGGCGGGCTGCAGACGCTCAGCGACGGGGACGACACCGATGGAGGGAGCGCTGGAGAGTCGGAGTCGCGGAGTTGGGAGTCGGAGTCGCCCTCTCGCGCAGTCGGGCGCGCGTTTGGTGCTGGCGGCTAGGGTTGCGAGCTGGGCTGTGAAGGGACTATTGGACTGGATCGGAAGAGCTGTTCCCAGGGTTTTTGGCCCACGGGGGGCGTCGCTCGCGTGCAGGTGACAGCAAATGGAGCTCCCCGCTTTCCGGGACCTCGCGGTGAGGGCAGCGTGCGTCGCCGGAAACTGCTTCCTGTTGGAGCTCGCCGCCGCCGCTGGATCTCGCCGCAGGTGTGTGCGCAGGCGCTACGCGGGCGGGCGGCGGGCGCGCGGGGTGGGTGATTTGGGAAGGTGGCTGAACAAGGGTTCTTGTCACAAACAGCGTTGTAATAGAGGTAATGGGCCAGACGACGGCAAACAATGTTTGGGCTGTGTCCTTAAACGGGCCAGTATTTGTTGGCAGAGAAGCTCACCGTTTGGCGCATGGGCTTCTATAGGTGTGTTTGGACAGGTGCCCACCTCATAGCCTGAAACCAGTTTTGGTCTACTCCCTTCGTCCCACAAATAAATATATTTCTTTAACCGGTACGATTCATGTTTGACCATTTATCTTATTTAAATCTTTTATACAAATAATAAAATAAATAAATTATTATAAATGTATATAACAATAAAAAAGTCATAGAAAAAATAATATTTATTAATTTTTTTGAATAAGACGAACGGTTAAATATAAATCATAGAAGTCAAAGAAATGCATTTATTTGTGAGACTGATGGAGTATTTGGTTGGTTGGAAGTGGGCTGGGATAAGTTTGGCCAACAGTAACCCCTTAGCCCGGCCCTTGAAGAAAGCCTGATTCAACCGTTTTTGTGGAGCGTGGCTTGGCCTAACCTCGCTCGCGCACGTGGTAGTGGGCTCGGGTGCCCTAAGGTGGCCACTGTTAAAATCGAAGCCTCACTGTCTGGGCATCCTCCGCCTTGGTGTGGCGGCGGCGGCAGTGACCTTCGTCGATGTTGTTGGTAAGGCATGATGGTCCCTGTATGAGGCTCGGTTCACATCTCGTTTGTCTGTGTGTTTTTTATGTGTGTTCTTGTTTTTTTGATTTGAACACTATACAGTCTATTTCGTTGGATTTCTTAGCTGAGATTTAGGGTTTGGTCGTTGATTGTTGCAGATATGGGTGGCACACCACTTGGTGCTGCAACCGATCCTTAGATTTGCTTAGGGTTTGTGTCATACTATTGTAAATGTTGATCTAGTTAATACCTAAACCTTAGTTTAGTCTCATTTGGTGGTTCGGATCCATTACCTTTAGGGTATGGTCGATGATTCCTACGGATCTGGGTGGCGTACCATTTGGTGACGCAGTTGGTCCATCGATTTGCCTACTATGTACCTGATGTTGATGCGATGTTTGCCTAATTGATCTCCCTTTCTTGCTTCGCCTCATGGATCCTTCAACTAGGCGTCAACAACTTATCATTAGGGGCACAACCTTGGTTGCAGTGATTAGTGCCTACATGTTTGTTAAATTCATGCCATGTCGACCTCTAGGAGAGGGATTAGTTATGGACATATGACAACCAGAGACCAAGAAAAAGGAAAAACAACCTTAGGTTCATCTACCACAGCGATGACCATCATTTTGCAGAGCTCTTAGGATGAGGAGAGCCCACTTCTTCCAGCTCTACGACTTGTTTTCACAATAGGGCCTTACTTAAAGATAGCATAAACGATCGGATTGTCTCGGTCTCGACAACCAGACTCGGACCTCATGGGACATCGGTTATGCCTTCTACGGCCAGGTCACGACGACGAGGACAGGTCAGACCTCACGGAGTGACTTGGGAGCTCGGAGGCGGAGAGGATGATCGATGGAGATGTGAAACTCTCGCCCCACAGATGCTGCTCAGTGCTCACCAACGGAGGCACCATCAATGTGGGGCATGGGTAAGGGTGGAGGCGGGTCATTGGTGATAGCGATGAGGAGTGGAGGACGACGAGAGTGGTCGGTTACGGTGGTGAGGTGTGGAGGATGAGGAGAGTGGGACAGACCAGCACCTAGAGATGTCCAACGGGTCGTGCCGGACTGGTCCAACATTGTGTCGTGTCGTGCTGTAGATTGCTGGGCCGCTACGGGCCGTCGTGCCTAGCAGGCGGTGCCTCTACAGGCTTCGTGCTTGGCCTTTGGCCTAAGGCACGACCCACGGGCCGGTTTTCGTGTCGTGTTGGTCCGTCAAGCACGCCGTGTCGTGCCGTCCCATGGCCCATCAAATCGACAACAACTCACTTTTATCAATATTTTCACCAAATACTGAAATATTTCATCATTTTCATTAATATAACAATTAACAACACACAGTTCATATTCACCGGGCCACTACCGGACCGACCGTTAAAACAGGTCATGCCCATGTCTGTGTTGCGTGGCAGCCCAGGCACGTTATGGTCCCTCAGGCCGGGCTGGTCCAGGCCCGGTGGCCACCATGTTGTGCCGTGCTCGGGCCAGACCAAATCACCGAGCCATGGGCCAGGCCATCAGGCCACATGGCCATGTATACCAGCACCTAAGCCGGTGACGAGGACCATGGCGGCGTGAGTCGAGATCGAGTGAAGTAGACGAGAGAAGCTGGAAAAAGCTCCACCACGAGGGCTTTGACCTTTGAGAGAAACCTGCCATAAAACAGGGCCGTGTTCTCTGCTAGTAATAAGTAAGGGATGCTAGCGGTAAATACTGGAAAATGCACATATACAGATCGATATCATGCTTGCTTGCTCGCTATTATATATTTATTAACTATAGTTCTTTTACAAACAGCTCACAAGCTGGACAAGACATTTTGATTTTCTGACGTTTTCTCCCCTTTCATCCATTTATTCATGCGGGGGTTACCATTTCACCATGAAACCACCAACACATCAACCGGCGAGCATGCCCATCCAATCATCTGCCTTTCAGTTTCATTTCAGGCCATGCATCCTGCGGTTGCAGGAAGTGTTGGTTCCACGCAGACGCATTCGCAGTTCAGAGCATGTTCCTTCAGAGCCCTGACATTGCGTAGTCCATGCAGTCCACCAAGAAGTCTGTGATAACAGCATTTTTGTTAGTTTGTCCGCGCAATGCGGTAACTGAATGTTTTTTTATGACTTGAGAACTGTTCGAACCTGCATCGTCCTTCGAAAAGCACATTGGTGGTTTTATTCTGAAGACGTTACCATGCAGACCGCCCTTTCCAACTAGTACTCCGAGATCTGTTAACACAGATTATGAAGCAAAAAAACACAAAAATATCAAGGCATGTAGAGATCAATAAATAATCATAGCCATGGAGGGGGGCAGAATGAGAGACAGCACCTTTGAGCTTCTCAAACAGTTCAGTGGTTTCTGCCTTGGCAGGGGTCTTCTCCTTTCTGTCCGTAACGAGTTCCACCCCAAGCATCAGGCCCCTTCCTCTAACATCACCTATGACTGACAAGAGCGAGGCCAAGAGCAGCTGAGTTAGAAAACCTTTTTTTAAGAACAAATGGTTAGCCAAAAAGGTTGGACAACATAAAGAGTAGACGAGCAGAATCAAGATTATAAATTTTACTTTCGTGCTTCTCCTGAAGCGATTTTAGACGTTCCACCAAGTGAGCTCCAACATCAGCACAATGTGCCTGGCGTTTCTCCTTGTCAAGAACCTTAAGCACAGCTAATCCACCAGCAGAACAAACTGGATTTCCACCAAATGTGTTAAATTGGATTTTTTGAGCTAACACACTTGCAATCTCAGGAGTTGTTACAACTGCCCCCAGTGGCAGGCCATTGCCAATTCCCTGAAAACATGGGAAAAATAACTGTCACATCAGCATGGAAAGATTTTGCCAAACAAGACATTTTCCTAGGGTTGATACTGATTAGTACATGCTTGCATTTTAGGGTACGAGATAGACCTTTGCCATGGTGACTATGTCAGGAATAACACCCTGTGTCTGGAATCCCCAATAATGACTGCCAGTACGACCAAAACCACTCTGGACTTCATCAGCAATACAAACACCACCAGCCTTGCGCACAATGTCATAAGCTAACTTTAGGTATCCAGGAGCTAGTTCAACAGCACCTCCGACACCCTACAACCAAGATAGTGTACCAACAAGATTGCGACAAGGATAGGTTATTTTGAAATGGGTTTATAAACAAAACATACCTAGTATTTCAATTTCTTGTAGCATTTTATAAATGGGCTGTTCAAAGTTTATACCTGGAATGTTTCTGCAATGAAGCCTGCAACCCTTCCTGAACTTCCGTAAGTTATGTGTTCTTCGACTTCCTTGGCATAAGCTGCAGCATCAGACCCAAAAGTCCCTCGATAAGGATCAGGGTTCATGACATGATGTATTTCACCCTGCAAAAGTTTGATGAGGCTATGATAGATCTAGTAGAATGGAGAGATCAATTACCAATTAACAATAACTAGGAATCTAATTCTACAAACATAGTGACTATGAAAAACATAACTGGACAAATAATTCGACGAAAGTGTCAAACTGAGACCTAACAAGATGATGAACAACTTTTAGACAATCTCTAAAGTTCATTACTTGTAACACCCGGCCCAGGGCTTAATAGGATTAATAGGAGACTCATACCAATAAGTTGCAACTTCTTTTCCGGAAGCTCATCTCGAAAGAACTCTAAAGTTAAGCGTGCTTGGTCTAGAGCAATTTAGGGATGGGTGACCGACCGGGAAGTACTTCCCGGGTGCGCGCGAGTGAGGACAAAGTGTGCAGAAAAGACTAGTGTTGGTCTGTGGGGACTGACTATGTTCTAGAAAAGCTGCCAGATGTAAGCGGGCCCGGCCGTTACAGAATGGTATGTTTCACGGGCGCGTGTGTCGCAGTTGCGCATGCATGGTGTGCATGGCTGGTGTGGATCCGGAGTGGTCACACAGCATGGCATATGCGCTGGCAAGTACTTCCCGGATGCGCGCGAGTGAGGACAAAGTGTGCAGAAAAGACTGACCTGAGGAATGGGGTACTTCCACGTCTGCAAACCAGTCAATCCAATCGTACCGGCACTTCCACCATGATATGCATTTCTAAGTGCAACCATACTGAGATTCCCACTATACAGCCGGGCCATCAACATTGCTAATTCATTCGCTTCAGTCCCAGAATTCACGAAATACGCAACCTGCAGCACCCAAAAACATGACGAGGATTTCAGCTCTTACCTGCATACATAAACGAAAAGGTGCGTGTTATGGCGGCACCCAGACAGACAGTACATTTACCTTGAGATTGCCAGGCATTTTGGAGGTGAGGGCCTCTGCAAACTCTACAATGGCATGATGCAAGTAAATGGTGGTTGTGTGCTGGAGCAACTTGGTCTGCTCCACCACAGCATTCACAATATCCGGATGGCAATGGCCACACGACACTGTTACAATGCCCCCAAAGCAATCGAGGTATCTCTTCCCATTCTCGTCATACAGGTACTGCATCTTCCCCTCCACGATGTTGAGCTGTTAACACAATTGAATAGTAAATTCTTTAGACATCGTGTCGACGTCATTCTGTGACTGCTTCAACGTTTTATAGAGTAAGACTACACGATGGTTGTTATGCTACAAGAATTCTTTAGCATGACCAGTTTCACCCAAAAACTTAGACGGTGAAGGTAAACCACCATATGCAAAATACATAAAAAAATTTATTATCCTACTAAATTGGTGTCGCAACAAAGATGACAATGCTTTATGAATTATGATGATGGTCAACACATGTTCACTGAGCCCCACCTTTTCGGAACATTAATCTATGTTCATTTCACCGCACGAAGACAGTTTAACAAAGATTAGCAGACAGTGAGACGGATTTAATTTAATTAAGATCAACACACGGAGGGACGGAGGGTATTACCGGCTTCTGGTAATAGTGGAAGAGCGACGGTCCGAGCACCGCCTTCCTCTTCTGGAAGATCTCGGCGCCACCCATCCCGGCGTACGGGCGGGGCTGGTGGTCAAACGACGGCATCTCCGGCGGCGGCCGCGACGACGGTGCCCGCTCGGGCGCCGCCTCAGACGAGACCAGCCGCCGCAGCATCCCCTCCGGGCATCGCCGGCGGCTGGCGACAGCGCCACGGCGAAGCAGCGACGCGGCCATGGACGGAGAACCAGGAATGGGATATGAATTCGCTAGGGCTGGTCGTCTGGTGAATGGTGATTAAGATGAGGAAGAGAGATAGGGCAATGGAAGGAAGTGGGATTAAGCACGCGACACGCGAGGGGAGGGAAGGATTAGTGGTAGTGGGTGGCGGCCGCACCGCTGCCGCCGACCGCCGTAGTGGCAATGACGTGGCAAAGGTCCAGATTCCGATAGGGATGCATCTTGATTCTCGTCGTGGGATCTTTATCTTTTAACTGACGTGGTGCGGCGTGCACTCGTCTGGCTGATATGTGGGCCGATGAACCGGTTGGTGGCGGCTCGGTGGGAGTGGTGGCGTGTAAAGACAGTTGAGAGTCATTTCGTGGATCGCGACGACGATATATTCTTTAAACAAATTGTTATTTTCTTAATGGAAAATAGGGATTTTATTACTCAGGCCTTGCTTAGTTCACCTAAAACCCATTTTTTTTAAAAAAAATCGTTACATCAAATCTTGTGGCACATATATAAACATTAAATATAGATGAAAGAAATAATTAATTACACAGTTTATCTATAATTTGTAAGATTAATCTTTTAATCTTAGTTAGTCCATAGTTGCACAATAATTATCAAATAAAAATGAAAGTGCTATAGTAAAAAAAAAGACTTTTCATATTCTCAATTAAACAAAACCTCAGTTGAAATGTTTACATTCAGAAAGGAGAAGTGTTATCTTGAATGAGGCTTTTTTCATTAAAAAAACAAGGAAAAATCTTGATACGGCCCACGGGCCCTGACACTTTTCCACCATTCAAACTTCTTTAGTGCTGCCTCAGTTCTGAATGAAATTGAAATCTCGCTTACCGATCGAGCAGTCAATAGTGCTCCGTAGTATACTCTGTACAAAATATGTTATTCTGTAGCTGTGGGGGTATAAACCCCTATACCCTTACGGCTAGACTTGGGCCAGGAGGCTTGGCCCATTACGAGACGAGTTCAAGGCTTGATCCGACAACCTGGAGTTTCGCGCAAGGAAACAAGAT
>Ga0182004_10003309_pt1 | contig 12815 bp, 9 predicted proteins | sample Sormic07211540_1_FD_120479 | JGI IMG/M metagenome (GOLD analysis project Ga0182004, IMG submission 120479) | Endophyte microbial communities from Sorghum bicolor roots, Mead, Nebraska, USA - 072115-40_1 MetaG | ecosystem: Host-associated > Plants > Roots > Unclassified | place: USA: Nebraska... | reverse complement strand
TTGTAGGTGGTGTACTTGCCGGCGGCGGTCTTTGGGCGGTCCGTGAACACCACGTCGTGGGTCTTGAGGAAGAACTTGGCCATGTCCACCGACGAGCCGACCACCACGGGGAACGACCCGAACTGGAGCTGCATCAGCGGGCCGTACTTCCTGGACAGCTCGTGGATGGAGCGGTGTGGGAGCGCGCCCATCAGGTTGAGGTTGCCGATGATCGGCCACGGCTTGGGGCCGGGCGGGAGGTTGTACACGCGGCGGCTGCGGCGGCCGAGGATGGCCTTCAGAAGCATCACAGTGGCGAGCACCACACCGAGGAAGGACGCCCATGTTGGAAGCTCCATTGGTACAGTCGAGGCAGAGACGATTGTGGAGTTGAGCTGGTGAGGTGGTGCCGGAACGTGCCTTCACCGTGCCTTCTTATATAGGAGCGCCGCGATGTCATGAACCGCGTGTGGAAGATGCTGTGTGGGAAAGGACAGGGAAATTGGAGACGACTTCACCGGAAATGAAACTTGACGAGTGAACGACGACAACGACGACGACGACGCTGGTCACCGGGGAACCACTTGCCGAAAAATACAATTGTAGTACAATGTACAAGTTAGCACATGCGGATGGTTCGTTGGTGCCATTACTACTCACTCCGACACTCCGTTTATTCAGATTCCGGCTGATCAGATATTCAACTTTTGCATTTCACCACAGACTAGGATGAAGATTTTTTTTCTAACAATAGGTTGTTGTTTTTTACCGGTTCTCCTATATTTTAGTTGCTTGGATTTTAAGATGATTTCAGAGTAAATTTATTAAGAAAGAATATTCTATAACTCATCAATTGTATTTATTTTGTCTCATGAATATGAATTCATGAGTGTTAGTCAAATATTCCAGTCAAAATCTACACCATTTGACTCTTCAAAATTTAAGAATTATATTCTTTTATAGACGGAGAAAGTACACCAATCTAGTAGGTGTTATCATGTACCTCCTAGATAAGTATCTCCAAGAGACTAGGCAAAATTATATTCTAAAATACAAGATTTAGCCATTGTGTAAAAAAAAACTCACTTAAAGCATAAAGTTCCTATGATAGCTAGTGAGGACGACATGCTATATATGACAAGCGAAAGTTTAGGAATAACAAACTTGCTATTTTAGCAAACCAAATAGCACACCTGTTGGACTTTAATGTTTGCTTTAAAAATATAAAAATAGCCTAGATAACATGGATAGCATATTTGTTGGAGTTGCTCTTAAGTTTTTAGGAAAATATACATTTTTATATATTTTTTTTAAAAAAATAGGTAGAATCATCCTATTAAATCTAACTTTCGTTGCTTACTTGCTTTATGCATTTGTTTAAAAAAATAAAGGCTGATTTTTTTAGTATGGTTTTTTACCTCGAGGAGTTAAGCTTTTGAACATACGTACTCGCTCTGTCCTAATAAAAGCCTTGCTTTACTCTTAGACTTCTTCCTTTGACCATTTATTTTATTCAATTTTTTATACAAATACTAAAATAATTAATTAATTGTTAAAGTATCTCTAATATTAATATAAAGCATAATGAAATACACCCTCCGTTCATAAATAAATGCACATCTCGTTTTTCCGGAGAGTCAAATTTTTTTAAGTTTGACCAAATATATATAAAAACATACTCATATTTATTATATGTAATATGTATCATTAGATTAAGCATTAAATATATTTTTATATTATACTTATTCGAATATACAATTATTGATATTATTTGATATATTTTTAGTTAAATTTAAAAAAATTGATTTCTCAATAAATGAAATGTGCATTTATTTATGAACAGACGGAGTAAATAATATTTTTATATAATTTTTTTAAAAAAATAAATGGTCAAACAAGAGGCGCGACACATTCAATTGGACGGAGTGAGTACGTGCAATTGAAATTTACATCAAACGACAAGACACCTTCTCCGAAATGTGAAAGAAATGCCCTAACCCTTGAGATTTGACATTTCACACGAAATTTGCGTTCTAACCCTCGAGATTTGACATTTTACTCGATTTTTTTTTTGCGAGCAACATTTCACTCGAAATTGCGTTCAACTACAGTCAGCACTGAGACTCTGTAGCAAGTCAAGTCCGAAAAGGGACCCAGGAGCAGGTAACATGCTCTGATCCAAAATATCTACAGAAAGATTGGGTAAGGCCTTCTCAAAATTTTCAAGACTTCTTGTTACATTGACTTTAGACGCAAGCATGGAGCATTAAATATAGATAAAAATAAAACTAATTATACAGTTTGTCTATAATTTATAAGACAAATATTTTAATTCTAGTTAATCTATGGTTGGATAATAATTACCAAATACAAACGAAAGTATTACAGTAGCCAAAGTCAAAAATTTTCTTGAACTAAACAAGGCCTAACATACAGCTTCTCATAAGTCTGATGCAATTTATGCCTTGTTTAGATACTAAAAGTTTTTGAAGTTTGACACTATACCACTTTCGTTTGTATTTAATAATTATTGTTCAGCTATAGACTAACTAGGTTCAAAAGATTAGTCTTGCAAATTATAGGTAAATTGTATAATTATTTATTTTTATCTATATTTAATATTCTATATATATTTAAATATCTGATGTGATGACAAATCTTATAATTTTTTGAAATTTTAGGTGCATTGGGCCTCAACCGGCATGTTGCAATATCTGTTGTCAGATGATAGTTGCATGATCAGGGATATTCATTTACCTGTCGGGTCCGCGTGGCGGCGTGGGCTTCACGAACTTTTGAGTTGGATGTGTCAAAAATTGGATGTAGGTTCACATATAGGCCTTGTTTACTTCAAAAGAAAATTTTGCAGAAAATCGAATATTGTAGCGCATACATAAAGAATTAAATATAGATAAAAATAATAACTAATTTTACAGTTTATCTGTAATTTACGAGACGAATCTTTTAAACTTAGTTAATCCATGATTGGATAATATTTGTCAAATACAAATAAAAATGTTACATTGTCTGTTTTGCAAAAAATTTTAAAACTAAAAACAAAGCCATAATTGGGAGGGGAATTTCCAGAACATCATAGGGAAACCACCTACTACTACTGGTGATAAGAGGACTTCTAGACGGACCAACCATTTGAAACGGCTGACTGACCAGGGACTGACCATAGAGCTGAAAAGCGACTTCCGCTCATGTCACGATCAGGAGCATGCTTTGGCGACAACGATGTGTTTGCAAGTTGCTTTAAGCGGTTGTCGCCCTTGATGCTGTTTTGTTGGATTCTTATGCTAGCGAACAAAAAAAAAAGACAAAAATCATATTGCATTGGAAAATTAAAGCCAAGTGCAAGTTCGCCTTGCATCTAAAGGGAAGCTCCTACTTGAGCCATCAAAATTAAATGTAAGGGCTAAAAAAACAAAGATCTAGTAGGGCTTCTACTACAACTCTTAAATTTGAGGAGCCTTTCAAATCCCTCCTTTGGCCCTCGTTCATGGAATCTCATTCGAGCCCTCAAATCACAGTTACAATTGTTTTCTGCGTGCGCTTCTATCTACCTACCGACGCGTGCCGCCTACCACCGGTTTGCATCTCACACGCACGTCTCATTTCTTCCTTCACCTGCACACAGAGCCTGCCCAGACATCCGCGAGCGCCGCCTCACATCCCCGCTGTCTTCTCGCGCCCCAATCGGCGATAGCTCATCAGCACATAGGCATAGGAGTGCCTTCCTCCCTCAATTTTGGCTTCTCCTCCTTCGACCCCTCGCGGCAACGAGGAAGAAGATCCTCTTCGAGACCCCACGCGACACCCCTCCCTCACGGCAACGGGGAAGAAGATTTGACGAAGCTACTCGTGAGTCTTTCACTCGCAGCAATGGGGGCGAGGCTACTCCTAAGCCCTCTTGGTGTGTCCCTCCCTTGTGGTACTAACTTGGTGTGTTCCTCAATGTCGAAGAAAATAAGAAAGAGTATGATGAGTTGGTCCCATGTGTGGAGTGCAGACTAAAAGAACAAGACCCTTAAAGTAAGGGAGCTCTCAATTAAAGTACGGACCATGTTTTGACTCTTGAGGATTATAATTGGAGTTGCTAAGACTTAGACTTTCAATATTTTTTTTTACTTTTTGAATCTTTTGAGAGGGACCTTCCGTCATTTTACACGCCATGACACCACTACACATGCACACTCACAAACGTACACACACATCTTAATTAATTAACGCCTTTGAGGACTTGAGTTGAATTGTCAAATCTCGAGATTGAAAAAGTCATCACAAACAGTTCGCTATTGATGGATATGTCACCTACCACGGAAAGGGTAACATTGTTAAATTCCAAAATAAATATAGAAAAATACCATTTTGCTTCAAAGCAGGGACATAAACGCTTAATAAGCCCCATTAAATTATATTAAGTTTGATTAAATTTATAGAAAAAAGTCACCAAGATATGACATCACATTCTTATTATTAAATACACCATGAAATATGTTTTTCATAATTTATTTGTTTGGTGTCATAAATATTATTATTTTTTATTGTAAAGTTGGTCAAACTCCGAGATAATTTTACTTTGGGTGATTCTAGGAGTTGTTTTTTTTAAAAAAAAACGTAGACTTAGTGATTCGCCTCTGTGGCATCGACGATTCTTATTACTTTATTAAGGCTTACTTGGTTGAGCTTCTACTAGTATAGATTCTCTGTGGAGGCTAATCCTCTAATTAGAAATATTTTCTATGATTTTTCTATGCAAATAGTGCCTTTGTGCGTGGGGAGAATTAGGAGAAATTATTTTTTCGGTTTCGAGCCTCCTAGTTCACTTCACAAAGCGTATAATCGTTTCTCAGTAAAAAAAAAAAACGGTTTAGTAGAGCTTCTAGATTCAGCCTGCAAGCTACTTTTGAACCTCTTCCAAACATGGTCTGACTTGGGATGAACGAGTGGGAGTGGGTGAGAGGAATCCGTCAGTCTCAGGAGGATAGAGACATCAGACATGCAGTTGTGCAAGAGGCTTCCGGACAAAATTAAAAAAAAAAACACTTCGTGTTCGAAAAAAAAAAAAAAAAACACTTCGTGACAACAGTAACGAGCCGTTCAACATAGCACACCATGTCATAAGTCTTACAGCTAAGCCCATCTAGATTTTCAGCCTACAATACTCTCACTCGCTCATTTGGCCCAGCACCTAATTTTTTTCTTCGGTCACCAGTAGGCCTCCAATGAAGCTGATGGAATTCTTTACACCCGCGGATGTGGTTGTGATCACAAGTATCCCACTCAGTACAAGGCGACAACAAGATTTCTGGGCCTGGCACTTTGCATCTAAACCAGGCCTCAGTCAATTCGGCATATAAAATGCTTGCACACCGTAAGGCTTCGCAAAAATTTTCAACATTCTCCGTCACATCGAATCTTTGGTCGCATACATAGAGCATTAAATATAAATAAAAATAAAAACTAATTGCACAGTTTACCTGTAATTTGTGAGATAAATCTTTTGAGCCTAGTTACTTCATGATTGGATAATGTTTGTCAAATAAAAACAAAAGTGCTACAGTAGTCAAAAACCAAAGTTTTTGCCAACTAAACAAGGCCTAAGTCTATAGCTGGATCAACAGGTGCCTCGGACAGATAGGCTGTGCGAAAGAAGTGATCTATGTTGCGGGGAATCAAAGTTTCCTCCAAAGTATGGGTATTTTTGTGGAGACTTGTCAGTTGTTCTCTCCCATCAATAGATGTTCTCCTCCACAGGAACATGTCTAATAGCAATACGTGTTCTCCTCTACAGGAACATGTTCTCCTCTTCGGGGACAGAAGGAGTACTTGAGGACTTTAGAGTGGCATGTGACAATGTTGGAGTTGTTGCAAGCATACACGAAGATAGTATGGGCTTTGTAAAAAAAAAGTCAAGGCTGTTTGCTGCTTTAAAAAGTTAAGGCTGAAATTATTGTTGGCTATTTAATGTGAAAGAAAAACACTGCTCTCTGGCAGAAAAAGTATGGCTGAAAAGAAAAGAGAATAAGCTAAAGCTAGATTTCAGATTTGTTGATCCATAAGGGGAGACGATCAAATGGATGCTCATAATCTTGCTAGGAGTTATATACTTGTACCTATGCTAATTTAGGGGCACGTGTTTGGTTTGTATCTCCGTATGATCATACCATACTTTTTATGAAAAAAATAATAAAGGTCTATTCTGCTTAAAAAAAACTACTAGTAGGCATCCAATCCCAAAATTCTCCCTTGCACAGCACAGCCCCAGATTTGGGAATTCCAAACAGTAACCAAACGGCCACGCAGAGGCATGCGGTGATGTCTCGCACGGGTAGACGGCACGGTGCATCGGTGAGTCGGTGCAACACAAAGCTGTCAAGTACTCGTATACCGAAGTATAGGTACGCAAACGGATCCGCGCGTTTGATCCGCCGTTCCGTGCCGCTACAGATCGCAGCGCGCTGGGCGCTGGCGGCTGGCGCTGTGCGTCCGCGGTAGGGTCGGCCAGTGCAGCAGGCGGCCAGGCGCACTGCCGCCGCCGCCGCGGCCGCCCCGTGCAGGCAAAGGCGAAACCTTACCATGTCCCATCGCATCGCACGGCTGGCCAAACCTCGTATGCTACGGCCTTGTTTACTTACAAAATTTTTTGCAAAATAAAAATAATAGCACTTTCGTTTGTATTTGATAAATATTGTCTAATTATAGACTAACTAGGCTCAAAAGATTCGTCTCGTTAATTTCGACCAAATTGTGCAATTAGTTTTTATTTTTATCTATATTTAATACTCCATGCATACGTCTAAAAATTTGATGTGACAGGGAATCTGAAAAATTTTACAAAATTTTTAGGGAACTAACAAGGCCTACGTCTCGGGGGCGGTCCAGCGGAATAGCGGTTCCAGCGTGAAGAGATCTGGGGACGCAGGCGAGGCGAAGCATACTGTAGCGCCGAGGGCCCCTTTGCTTGCTTGGCCCTGATGATGGAGTAGCTTTGGTGAAAGCTCTCAGGCCTGCACTGCACTCCACTGCACTGGCTCACCGGTAACGGTAAGCTTTCACTCGCTCGATCAGTGGTTACAGGAGGAGTAGTATCAGTCTGGTGAACTAGCTGAACTGCTCCGTCCTCGCTCTTGTCTCTGGTTCAGGCCTGTATGTATTGAAAACACGAGGGAGTTCTTTCTTTCTGGGTTCTGCCTTTGCAAGAACTACTCTACTGTCTACCTAGTACTCCAGTAGGAGTAGTCGGCACTCGCCATTCGGGCGCTCGAGAGCCGAAGGCATTGCAGTTGCAGCCTTGCAGGCCCGCAGGCAGAGGCAGGCCCATCTGCTGATCTGTATCCGATCCGCCGCGGATACCGTGACGGGGGACAAAGCGCTGCCGCGTCGCGCCCGCCCGCCTCTGGTCCCTTCCTGCTCGCAGCGCAGGTCGCAGCTGCTGCCTGTTGCTGCTGCCAGCCGCGCACGTCAGCGAGCCGTTTTCGGCCCGTGGATGGGCGTGCGAGCCGGGGCCCCGCGCGCGCACGCTCCTGTCCACGTCGGCGACCCCATGGCGGCAGTGTGTGTGTGTGTGCTGGCCCCGCGCTGCGAGCCGGGTTGCTGTCGGTCGGCCTAACCCCGGCCAGAGGTGTCCAAGGCCACGTTACGGCGTGCCGCAGGACCACGGTGCAGTCGTGCAGAAGGCTGTGCGAGCCGTTGGGTCCTGATATAAATGCCACTGGTATTTTCTCACAACACGATACAAAATTCGAAAGAAAGAAAAAAAAAGTGAGCGCACTGAACGCGGCAAGCTCTCGGGTTCCATTCCATGGCGCGCCGCAGGAGCCAGGGACTCCTCGCCGGCGGCCCCCGGCTCGGCGCCAGGGGAAGCAGATCCGGCGCGTGACGAGCATTGAAACGGGACGCAGGTGCAGCTGCAGCTGCAGCAACCACAACTGCTAGTACTACTGCGCTGCACCGCGCTCCTCCGAACACACTCGCAGCCAGCAGCCCCTGCCACTCCTGCAACGGGGGTTGAAGCGCGCTGCACGAGAGCGCATTGAAATTTCGCCCCTTTTTTCTTTTGTTTTTTTTTCGAAAAAAAAAACCCCGAGGAGAGGCTGTGGCGGCCCCGCCCGCGGTTGCGATCGCCGGATCGGGCTCTCGAGCGCTGTTCAATTCCTGCGGCCCACGCCACAGTAACTGAGTCAGTGGGGCCTAGCGCCCGACGTGCGCCGTGGGCCCGGGGAGGAGACATTCCGTACGGCCCGCGGTACGGGCGCTGCTGACAGTGGGCCCCGTGCTGCTCTGCTTTCTTCCCGTTGCCAGGTCTGTGGGGAGTACCGCTCTGACGTCGGCACCAGCGCACTCATGGTGTTGGGTGCTGCGGTGCGGTGCGGGCGGCGGGGTCTTAGAGGTCGTACAATAATAGATTTATCACTAATGCTCATGTGAAGGAAAAAGGATAAAAGAAAGATGATAGTTTAACTCTCATATAAATATAAGCTAGGTACAAATGAATAGATAGTGATGGAATAATATGAAAGAAAAGATATTTTAGAGACAAGTATGAGACAACTTATTATACAACTTAGCTCTAATCATTTAGTTTTATTATTGATCTTGCTCTAACAACTAACGTACTCGCTCTGTCCCTAAATAACTGTCGTTTACGTTTCTCGAAAAATAACTTTAATTATATATATATATTAAAAATTATTACTATTTATAATACATAATTAGTATTATTAGAACTTATAGTACGCACGTCAACAATAACAATTAAATAGAGACAGAGGAGTAGATCTGTCAGTGTGCATTAGCAAGTTTAGGAAATGTGATCAAACGATTGTAAATTCGCTCGTTTGAAACTCCGGACATCTTTTCTTTGTCCTACTACTACTAAGGTTCCATTTAGATCCTCTAAATTTTGAGAACCCATAGAAGAAATATTAGAATCCTAGATTTTCATTCAAAAGGTCCAAATTTTAGAGATTTTAACTCACAGAATTTTAGAATCTCAAAATCCAATAAAACTGTTGGGATTCTTTGTACCCAGATTCTTAAAATCTTTGAGATAGTGAATTGTTGTTGGATTGAGAGACAAAATAGGTTTGTAAGCATCTCCAGCAGGCTATCTAAACCCACTACCTATCCTATATTTGGGTAGTGGAGGCTAAAAATTCTACTCCAATAGGCTACCTACTTTTGTTAGCCCCACAATTCTTCCCTCCACAACCTATATTTGTAGGGCCAACAAATGTTGTTACCTATTTTTTCACCCACGCGCTCGCCCTCCCATGACCGCACGCATCTCCTTCCCCGCCGCTGTTCCTTTCCCAACACCGCTCCCTCCCCGACACCGGTACCTGGCAGCCGGATGCAGGCCTCCCTCCCCGATGCCGGTGCCCCGTCGCTAGATGTGGGCCACACCCTCCCCTATGCAAACACCATCGTGACTGGACTCCTGTGGCTGGAGCTCCCCTACGTGAACACCACTGTGACCTGTGATCCAAAAAACGGTAGCAGCGACGCTCCCTGGACATCGGCGAGAGGCACCTGCTCCACCAGGCGCGACCTCCGCTTCCCCCACCTCCCGTCAAACCTCTAGCCAGCCAGCTTAAGAGATGGTGCCCTAGCTAGCGAATCTCCAGGCGGCGCCCCTCGGCCATCCCCACGCGGCTAACCTCCAGCGTGTCTTCTCCTCACCGGCCGGCAGTGGGACATCCGGTGCTCCCACCAGCGGACCATCAATCTGATGCTCCAACCAGTAGATGGCTGTCCGGTCGGCTCCATCCTCTCTGCAATATAGCTTTTGCCCGAGTTTGTCAATGGAAAAACAAGAAAGGAGATGACATGTGGAGCCCACATGTCATTGGCTGTTAAACTCAATTTGGGAGCCACGATTTAGTTAGTACTACTGGAGTTAAAAACAAAATTTAGGTAGTAAAAAAATAGCTGGGTACCTAAATAGATATTTAGGTAGCCTATTTTAGGTAGCACTGCTGGAGGTGCTCTTACTCCGTGGATGACTTTTCCAACTTCTCTAGCTTGTTTGGAATGTGAAAAACTTTTTTGTGTTCATGCAATTTTATTGTGATATTCCTACTTTCCAAACACGTCCTAAGATTTCTTGCATTCTAAAGAGATTTATAGATGAGGTAGTTCTACGAGTGCCCAACAAACAATGGCCGAAAGCTTTTCGGGTGGTTTATGGGTTACGGGAAACTATAAACAATTGAGTTTCTCTAACATTGTGGTCAAGTCTCAAAAACGGGGCTTTCCCCTTTCCCATATTAGATAACGTTTTAGAAACTCTAATGGAAACCATGTTGAAGCTAAAAGACAAAAAATAATATATTCTTCAAGGAGTATAGATAAAGATGTATTGGAAAATTAGAAAGGTGTATTATTAAAAAAGGATGGTGTATTAGGAAGTAAGAAGGTCAAGTATTTTTGGGATAAAATTTAAATGCTATAAGATTATCTATTTTAGGATGAAGAGAGTACCTCACAAGGTTGTTAGCTTTTATTTGGTGATAGAAGAGGATACTAAGGAAGGAGGATAGAAAGATGGAGAATCTTACCGAGGAAATATAGCAAGGATTGCCACAATGGCGATGCCTATGGTGAGATGCGTGTGATGGGTGGCTTAGCGCAGTGTTATCCTAGACGCTAAATGCTAAATAATAATCATTTATGCCCATTTAGCATTTGAAATATGTGTAGACGGTCATTTAGACATGTTTAGACAAACATGTATTGGCTTAGCATCGTTGTGCAATAAGACTAATGTTTCCAATTGCTTTTTTTGGGAAGTAAGACTAATGTTTCTTGTCTCTTAGCTTCCTTTTGTGGATGTTACAGTAGAGTGACAGCCTTTGAGTTGGTCTTGAGTTTATTGACTTTGTAAGCCAGTAACCCTATCAAAACTTCTTTAAGTTGTATAAAAAAAGTGTGATCCAAGTCTCTGGTATGTATAAAAAACTGTGCATTATCGTGGCCAAGTGAAGCAAGTTCACTGTGTTGCGTGTGAGATAGAGAAGTGTACGTCACGTAGGCATGCATAGAGCCTGTGTATGTATCACCTAGATAAATCTGATAGTTTAATCCTAATTATTACCAGGTGCTTGAAGTTTAGGCCTCATTTGAATGTTGTAATATTAAAAAAATCTTAGTATCAAGAAATTGTAGTTTTAGAATCATTGATGTGTAAAACCATGGTTTAGAAAAAAGAGGTCTAGAGTGGAGTTTTTAGAACTCCAAAAAGATTATAATTTCAGCCATACCATGGTATTGAAAACCATAACGTTCGTTACACCTAAACGTTTCATGATACTCTAAAACCAGAGCATTTCACAAAAACAATGACATTTTACACCAAAATTGTATGTTGTTTAGGTGCTGAATACGTAGTTGTTATTAGATTATTTATAGTTCACCTCTTTATCAACTAGTGGAATAGTTCCTAGTTAGGATATGAAAAAAAGTCTATTCATTGTCCATCTATTTGGATGATCTAGAACTAAATTTTAGATGATAATAATTTGTTATGGTATTAAATAGGTCCACGGTTCCATTTTTATCAATTGAAGCCGTATTCTGTTTTTTTATTCAAAATGATGTGAATCTCTCTCCATGTTAAAACAAGAAGAGGTTTTTTTGGATTTGGTCTCCAACATAATATTGCTGATCTAATATCTCATGTACGACTCACGGCCATAATCACAAAGTTTGCATAAATCGTTGTACAATGATCGAGGAACGTTGTATTTTTATTAAGATTTTGTTTTCACTTCTGAGATGCGATTGTTCCCCTTTTTTAGATGAGAAACATGATACCACGTTCCGATGACACTGCTCATAACTTATTAGAGTACTCACTTAATTTGTCCAAAAAACTACAATTCTAGATGTGAACCTGGGCAAGTGTTTTTTTATAGATTCGTAACTTTTTGGAACCGGATTGTTCATGTTTTTTCAGGACGAGAAAACATGATACTGTACCATATCCTGATGACACCGTCCATAACTTATTAGAGTACTCACTTTGTCCAAAAACTGCAATTCTAGATGTGAATCTGGGCAAGTGTTTTTCCTAGATTCGTAAGTAGAATTATGATCTTTTCGGAATAGAGGGAGTAATTATTTTTCGAGAGATAATGAAACTTAGGATATTTATATATAATAACGTATGCCCGTTTGGTGAAAAGAAATGGTATTTGGTGAAAAGAAATGGTATTTTCATAGCTGCCAGCCTGCCACCTGCCATACGTTGGGCTGTTGCATCAGGTAGTAGGGTCATTGCTTCCTCTGCCGGATGATACGAGTGACCCATCCTGGCCTGTTTTTAGTTCAGAAATCCTCTGAGAAAAGTGAGGAGTTCGTAAACAGAATCCTCGCCGCGGTCGGCGCTCGGCATGATTTCATTTCACCGACGCCGCAAGCCGCATCATGGTTTTGCACTGTTGTGCTCATGAGCGGGAGGTGGTAGCCGCGCAACGCCAACCGCCGGACCCATCCCCGCCGATCGCCAAGGAGGTGAGAACGAACGAACGCGGATCCAGCGGCAACGGCAAAAAAACCAAAACGCCGTCCGTGATCCTATCCTACTGAGTACTGACCCGTCGTCCCCCACGGCGTCCCCAGCTTAAGGCCTTGTTTAGTTCCCAAAAAATTTTGCAAAATTTTTCAGATTCCCCGTCACATCGAATCTTTTGACGCATGCATGAAGTATTAAATATAAACGAAATTAAAAACTAATTGCACAGTTTGATCGGAATTGACGAGACGAATCTTTTAAGCCTAGTTAGTCCATGATTGGACAATATTTATCAAATACAAACGAAAATGCT
>Ga0182004_10003308_pt1 | contig 12817 bp, 8 predicted proteins | sample Sormic07211540_1_FD_120479 | JGI IMG/M metagenome (GOLD analysis project Ga0182004, IMG submission 120479) | Endophyte microbial communities from Sorghum bicolor roots, Mead, Nebraska, USA - 072115-40_1 MetaG | ecosystem: Host-associated > Plants > Roots > Unclassified | place: USA: Nebraska... | reverse complement strand
ACTATATACCCATTCTGAAATAATGTTGGTCTAGTTGTGCCCTAAGTCAACCAAATCCATTAATATTACTCCCTTGCACCCAATTTATAAGTCATTCCAACTTTATTAAAGAATCATTTTTTTCAAATTTAATCAAATTTATAAAATAAAATGATAGCATTTATGTTTTTTTATACTGTTGCTGTCATAAATTTTTATAATCATTTCTATAATTTTAGTTAAATTTGAGATTCTTTAACTTAAAAAAACAACATATAATTTAGAACGAAGGGAGTACGTAATATTGAAAATAGTATATTTATTTCTTCGGACACTCACTTCCTTTCCTCTTCACCCATGTCCATATATGTTTCCTCTCTCGTCCGTTGTTTCTCGCTCTCGCTTTGAATTTGAGCTAAAAAAGCCTTTATTGGTGCCCACTACTAGCATGTCATGGTTTGGTCACCTCGTGGCCTACACAATTAAGTTAGTTTTTTCTTGCCGAAGCATGTAAGCTGAAGGCTCTCCACCGCCAGCAAAGGCGAGGCTTGACTGTCAAAGCAAGGCTAGATAAGATTGGATTTGGAACCAGTCATGCACTTAGTGTCCAAGCTCGATCGCCACCATGGTGGCGAAGCTAATCAATTCTATTTTTGCATAGAGTTCAATTTAAACTAAGCTCGTATTAATTGAAAATATTTATAAGTTCAAAACTTAATTGTAAAAATGAATTAAATAATAAAATTATTGCTAGAAAGTAATTGCAAAAATAAAGAGAGCAAAATATGTAATATTTCGTTGCATTTTATTGGGATGTAACAATATAAAGTTTATAGCACATTGAACACGCCAATTTCCTATAAAGTCAGGGTTCGTAATAATACATAATATAGTGATACATCGTTCTCACACACAAATTTTTATGAAGACCCACAAGTTTGTTCGTGAATTTGCAACATTGTGCAGTTAGTGCTCAAAATTATATCGAACACAATAGAACGTCGTCGAGCCTGCCAACTTCCTATTCAGCCTTGGATGCAACTTGGGCCTAGATTTGTGAATTGTGAGGAAGCAAACGTGGGCTTGGGCCACAAATTCGGCCGAAATCAGAGTCCGTCGCCGCCGCCTCAGCTCCTCCTCTTTCCCCTCCATCTTCCTTCTGCAGTTCTGTTCCTTGCCTCGTGCCGCCTCCGTGGAGGTGGAAAACGAGCTGGCACCACCGCCGGTTCCATTGGGGAGTATGCTGCCGCCACCGTCGACGAGTGCAGGGGCGCAGGGCTCGGTGGACGGAGGCCGAGCCTACGGTTGGACGCCGGCCGCCGCTGTGGCATTGTAATACAAGGGGGCCAGCCTGCCGGCCGGTGTCGCCGTAGTCATTCGGGAGACCGCCGTCGTTCAACGTTCATGCAGTGCACGAAGTCACCAATACCGCTGCTGCTAGTGCTGATCCAAATTAGCATGCCTCATAACATTTAATACATGTTTAATTAATCATCTAATCGATTTCTAACAAAACGAGCTCGGTACAGCCTCCATAGGAAGCAAATTAAACAGCCGGTGGCCGCAATGTGGGACGCAGGGGCGGTCCCAACCAACCAGACATACATTAGAGATCCCCAACCAACTGGAAATGGTTGAGCTACATCTCACTCATCAGGTCTTAGCGGTTGTAGTATAATGTTTGATCGGATAGATACACTGCAACTAATTAAACGTCCGTCTTAACTCTTAAGAGTTCGACCCAGCTCTCAAGTCTGAACTGAACAATTTTCATTTTTGGCATACATAGATTGATTGGCCCCATCTCATCATTGGTTAGAGAACTGCAGCCTGCACCATCTGGAAATTAAAAAGCAACGGTGGCTAGAAAAATAGTACTAAGGCGGAGTTAGATTGGAAGTTGGAACTTGGATATGCCGTCAACCGTCATGCTTCACTATGAAAGTTGCAATATTTGGGATGAAATCATACAAGGTGAGAGGACCATTTCAGGAATCAGGATGTTGAACTAGTGTAACACACTGTATTATTCATCAGAGAGGTAGCAATGGCATACGCTAACTGCTGATCATTTTTCGGTTGTGATATGGTTCATGATTAGAAGTCAGCCTAATTGATCAGCTGGAAATTCAGAGGATTCAGATGGCGACTACTCGACCACCAGAACAAATTATTACTAGCCGGTTTCCGTGTTTGAGAATATACTTACATTTGGTGTTTAGAACAACTGATAAAAAAAAAACAGAGAATCGTCTGATTTTCTAGAAGGAAAAAAAATCCTATTATATTTCAAAAGATGTTAAAACTCCGCATTCGAGCTACACTTTAAACGTACTAGCATCTGCGATTATTCAGATCTCTGCTATAGTATAGGCTGAAAGACAGGGAAGTTAATAATATACTCCTTCCGTCCTAAATTGTAAGTCATTCCAAGAATCTCTATAAGCAATTTCACGTTTGACTAAAATTATAAAGAAAAATACTAAGATTTGTAACGTAAAGTGAATATATACTATAAAAATATAATTAAGAATGAATCTAATGATACTTAGTTAGTACCATAATAATTATTATTTTATAATATAAATTTGGTCAAACTTAGAAAAACTTGACTCTCTAAGATTCTTGGAATGACTTATAATTTGGGATGTAGGAAGTACCATATATATATGCTGAGGAACTGACGGTAAGTGGACAAAATTATACTGACGAACTGTTGCCTGCATTGTCAGATTAACTCTGATGAGTGAAAAATATGACTAACGACTTACAGTGATTCAACTAGTATTCTTTCTCTGTGGTCCCGTGTTATCAAGGCATATTTGTATGACACTAGCTAGCATTAGCAAGATGCACTACAGTTTCATCTAACCTTCAAAACGCGACACAAGCATTTTTTTTTCTACAAGCTGCTATGTGGCTAGCTTCCTCATTCATTAAAATGACACAAGGAAGCGGGCAGGGTGTAAGGACCTTTTTTTTTACATAAAATTGATGGTGTAAGGACCTAATTAATCAGCATATAAGAAACTCAAGTGGCATACTGGCACCGTGGCACGCTATGTAAGCCTAAGCTGTCATCATGGAGTAAACTATTGTACTGTTGCTGTAAAACTCAGCCGCAACCAAGGCCTTGTTTAGTTCCGAAAACTGAAACTGTAGCACTTTCGTTTGTTTGTGGTAAATATTGTCCAATCATAGACTAACTAGGGTCAAAAGATTCGTCTCGTGATTTCCAGTCAAACTGTGTGATTAATTTTTATTTTCGTCTATATTTAATGCTTCATGCATATGCCGCAAGATTCGATGTGACAGAGAATCTTGAAAACTTTTTGGATTTCGGGGTGAACTAAACAAGGCACAAGTGAAAAAAAAACAAAGTACTGCAAAAAAAAACAAAGGCCCGGTCGTACGTAGCTAACGAGAGCCACGTTTACAAGGTCCCACTCTGCTTTTTAACTCGATTCCCCTTTTTTCCCCCATTTCACACTTTGCGCCACCGCCAGAGCCCGATCCGGCCCATCCAACACCCGCCGACGCGCCAGCGCGGCGACGTGGTCGGCCCGCCCACGGGCCCGTTCATCCGCGACCCGATCACGGCCATCCACGTGTCCCGGACGCCCATCTGCTGGCCGCTGCAGCTGCTGCTCAGCCCCCTCCCCTGTGTCGTCGTCGACTCGTCGTCCCTCCTCCGTCTCCGCCCGCCGCGTGCGCCTATATCTACTCTACCACGGCCGCCCTCGCAAATGATCTGCGGCTTCTTCCACGCACCAATCCCCGATCGCACTCGAATCGCCTCCAGCAACCGGTCCGTATTAATTTAGTGTCCGTGTCCACCCAAGGAGATCGATCGATGGGAAACTGCTGCCTCGAGAGGCCTCGTCGCGGTGGCGGTGGACGTGCTGGCGCCGTGCATTACGCCCGGAAGAACCCCGTGTGGGTGGAGAACGACGACGTGGGGGACAGGAAGGAGGAGGCGCGCAAGGGCGAGGGCGCCGGCGCGGCGCCGGCGGCGGCCACGGAGGTGAAGATCAGGATCACAAGGAAGCAGCTGGAGGAGCTGCTGCGGCGCGTAGAGGACGGGAAGCACGGCGGCGGTGGCGGTGGCGGCGCGCCCGTCCAGGAGGTCATCTCGGAGCTCCTGTGCGTGGCCAGCACTAGCTCCAACTTCCGGCACAGGGAGGAGGAGCAGTGGCGGCCGTCGCTGCAGACCATACCCGAGTGAGAGGGATCTAATAGATGGTTATGGTACTTGATATTATCTCCCGTATTAGTTATTTATTTAGTACCTCCATCGATCCATACATGCTTGCTTCGCTTGTTGGAATGGGTTGTATGAATGAAAGTGGGTCTATCCACGATCTCATAAATAAATAGATTTAACTTTTATGATTGTGAAAATTCGTAAAAGTTAAATCTGTTTATATTTATGGGCTCGTGGATAGATTTATTCGTGTCGCTAGTCACTTGTTACTCATATTTATTGTAGTGGTATTACAAGGAGTGTATATTTACTAGTTCTTGGATCAGGAAATCAGTCTATGTTGAGTTAGATAGATATTTAGGCTATGCAGCGTAGTTGATCTTGGTGTTTAGTTGACTATTGCATGTGAAGTCATCTTGGCTTGTTTATTTTGTTTTGGACATTGGACTGTCCAACCGTGGAGTACGGATTATTGTAGAGCTTGTTCTGTGAATTGTTAGTAATTTTAGCTCCTTTCAGCTTGGTAGAACTGTATGGAGCTGTGGACGGTTAGTTTCTAAATTTGTACTGTACTGTGTTATTGCACTGTTTCCGTTTTCGGTTTAGTAGTGCTCTACTGCTCTCTGTCCCAGGCGGCCGAATTCGGTTTTGACCATTGCCTAGAAGGGTCTTTAATGTAATACAGTGTCAAATCCGCTGATCATGGATGAAGCCGCAGCAGGAATATATATTGACATAGTACAGCAGAAGTGTTGTAGAACCACAACAACTCCTCTGATCATGGATGAGTATTACTGTATTACTATGTCTTTTAGCCCTTAGGCATGTTCGTAGTAGCAGCACTTTTGTGTAAAGCACGTAGGCAACGTGGCGTAGAGGCTGGAGTTCAGAGTGGCAGCACTTTTGTGCAGTGACGGATTCAGGATTAAGAGAAGAGGAGGCTTAACTCATCTTCAACCTCTAAAGCCCCTCCTCCATCTCTCTCATGTCTATAAAAATTAGGAGAGGCTCCATTGTCGCGGCAGCGGTAGGGGAGACTTGAGCCCCGCCCGCGCCATCACTAGATCCACCCATGCTTTTGTGTAGGTGTGGCCGCGCCCTGCAGCTGGGGACGTGGAGGCTGGAGTTTGAGTGGCTGAGATGGTGAACCTCCACTTGATCATGAATTATGATTATTCCGGGCTTCCGCCTGCTGATTTCCGAGCATGTCATCCTGCATTTGTTCTTCTATTTATTTTTTATTTTGGATTTTCTCCAAACAATTCGAATTCCTTGTTTCCATTTTGTCGGTGTGAGAGATCTTCTGCTGAGCTCTGACTAGCACGTCCGTTCACTTGTCCACGGACGTCTATTTGTTTTCTTGGAAGATAAAATTGTTTTGGTCGTCGATTAACTAAAATTAATTGGTCTATGGATTGATTTGTCAAAGACAATATATGTTAATAACTTTATTTGGGTTTTCAGACATAACTTCTGGTTCCACGGCACGAACAGTTCTGTGGTTTAGGCCTTGTGTTGACTTAAAAGGAGGTCAACTGTTTTCATTTTTTCAATTCTATTTTATTATCAAATACTTACGAGATCAGTGTAGCTTTGTCAGAGAAACAGTGTATATCTAAGTACTTATGTCAGATACATAAAAAAAACTATGTATATAGAAATGTTTTTTTAGAGAACGCGCTCAGACGTGTTTTTCCATTATAAGAGAAGTTTGGAAAAAAAAAAACAAGATACATCGATATACCAGATTGTTGGCCAGAGGCCAGCAAACCAGTAGCCGAAACACTCAACACACGCCCCTCTTGAATACGAGAAATGTGAAAACGTCTTATATTTGAAATGGTTCAAAGGGAGTACTAATTAAGATAGTAGAAATATTTACACAATGCGCTTGACAGTGCTGGGAGTTTGTCTACTGTATAACACCTAGAGTATTTTTAGTTTTGTTCAGTTCAGATTTGAATCCAATTGTTGCTTGACAATTGAGAAGTGGTAGACAAGTGAATTTACATTTTATATTAGAATATGATCCGAAATAGCTTGGCCCAAAATTACGCGCATGCATGGCTACCGGATTTTGCAGCTACGGTCAGATGGATTGAACTTAAAGAACAATACATGACAATCCATAGAAACATTCTTGAGACGTATATATGGTTGTGCCGCAGGGAATTTGACAAGTTCTTGTGTTTGATGATGTACTAGAAGTTGCTAGCTGGTGATCCGTTCACTCCATTTATGATTTTTATATGAATAAATATAATCACCGTCATGTCAACGGACCTCACATCTCACTTAGCCGAAAATCATCGCTAAACTTCAGACTTTTTTTTTCGAATACTATGTATAAGCAGCTGTGGTCCTTTTTCATATTCGAGATATTTTGTCAACTTGTAGTCTTTTATATTCGTTTCATGGAGGATTGCGATGACAATAGTTTGTTGCTTACGGCTTGCCCCAATCCCAAGCCAAGGGATCATCCTTTCATGGAAGCTGCTTAGTCTTGCTCTTGCATGCCTCTTCATAGGTAGCTGGGAGCAGACGACAGTGAAGCTAGAATTTTATATCTCACTTGCAGACGATTGTCGTTTGGCTTGGCAATGGCAAACGGTAGAACCAAATGCGAATCCGTCTGATCATAGTATATTTTTATTAATAATTTACATTAGTATAATATAATAAAATCTATGTCTATTAGTAATTAATTTTCCTTGTTTTATATTAAATACTAGTAATGACAGTATAATTAATATGATTGTTGATTTATAATGTATATGTAGTTTTTATAACAATGTATTTTTAAATTATTTACAAAGTATATGTATAGAGTTTAGTATATTTTCCTCTCTCATTATATGACTTGTTTTCTAAAGTCATTGGATGTATACGTATAAACAATAATAAAGTTGAATTGACATCTGAACACGAATCAAACTATCTGATTTATAGTAATATGTGAGGATATTTGAAGGGTTTAGTAAAAAGTAACATCCGTATTCGATTGTAAACGTATTTTTTTCCAGTTTCCATCCCTAATTATTACTGTTTTTTTAACATAAGAAACTTTAGTACCATTCAGCCATGCGATGATGCAAAAAGACATTGCACTAGAATCAACAGAACTTGTTGGCATATCCAGAATTGAATTGGAAACATACTGCAGCCAACTTCGTGATGCAATTATTTCACAGAGTAGAGACCTGACACCCTGTGGCGTGTTGTTCCGAAGCATCTGGGAGCTTCTTAATGATCGGTTCATTTGTAATAAGGTTATAGTGGTTCCACGTCTGCTAAGTTAGCTTTGAGTTGGGACCTAGGTCAATCCAATGTGTGGGATGATTCCCTCCCAAAATTTGTATGCAGTCATGTAGCTCGCGTCTTCTAATGAAAGGCCATGAAGGCCAGATTGAGAATAAGAAAAGAAGACATCACACATGCACATACGCAGTAATGAGAGGGGCCGAGGGGAAAATTAAAGCCCAATTTGCCATGCGAAAAGACTCACATGAAGCTGGGCCATAACTTGAGGTGTACAAGTACAAATACCAGTACTACAAGGGAAAAGGCCGAAAGAGTGGCCCAAAAATGTTTCTTTTGTCTGTGCCCCTGTCCTTTTTTTTTTAGAATCTGTGCCCCTGTCTTCTTGTGCTTTCCATGTGTCCATAATGATGGGTAAAGCAAAATTTTAATTTAAACCTTTCATCACAGACCAAGAAAACATGCCGATGGTACGTTATTTTAGTCCCTCCGTGAAAAGAATTACTCCGTGTCCTAAGATGAGTGTTTTTTCTAGTATTTGAAATTTTGTTAAAAAAATGTATTTCTAGATATGGTCCACCTAGTTCTAATAATTTTTTTATTTTATCTACTTCCAAAGTTCAATCATTACATTTTGAAATAGCTTTTGACAGGGATATATATGTATTTTTCATGTAGAATTGATCTTCTCCAAAGATCATAGAAGTGCACTAATTTTGACACGGACACTAATGTTTTATGATTTTTAGGACAAATTAGTAGTGTTCAATGGAAATTACCTATGTATAATGCTCAAGGGTTTTTAGAACAGATTAGTGCTCACCATAAATTGTCCACATACCTCTATTTGTTGAAGATGAACCATGTCAATTAATACCTCTCAATGTTTTAAATAGCGGGCTATAGAAAATAGCGTCTTCCTGTCCCAAACGCTATTTGCGCTATAGCGAACGCTATACACAGCAGCGTGTTGTAGCTATCCACGCTATAGCGGCGCTATTTATTTGGAAACAGACAAAATAAATAATAGACAGCAACAAGTTCAAACAACCATCATATTTCACAATCACAAATCACAAATCATAGGTGTTTCACAGTTTAAATGTTTAATACATAACTAACTCATAAGCATAATGCATGACTGCATAGTGCATAACCACAAGTTCATAAGCACAACACGACAAAATAAGTGTATGACAACATGATCACAGATAAACAGCAATAGCGCGCAAATAGCGGTGCTATGGCGCTATTTCAGTTCAGCGGTGTTATAGCGCGCTATAGCATCAATAGCGCTGATAGCGTAAAAATGAGATATAGCTTCGCGTCGAATTATTCTGGCCGCTATAGCGCGAAAATAGCGCGCTATTTAAAACATTGATACCTCTTGTTAAAAAGAAAAGTATGAAGACATCCAGGCCACACTATAGAGCTGATATGAGTTCAATTCGTACTCCCTACTATCAACCAAATCCATCCATTGGAGAGTCAACTTCTAAAGAGATTTGAGACCTCTATAACCTTGCTGGCTCCCAACTTCATAGCATTAATTGTTCACATTCAGATGTGGGTTTTCTTGCAATTATTTTTCACATAAATCTTGGTGTCTACCTCCTTGATAGTCGTCTTGCCATATTACCGTATAGATTTGTGGTTTATAGTCTTTCTATATATAGAGGTGTTAATTGCTCAAGCCTCAAGTTTGCTGGTGAATGTACAAATAGGGATTGATGTTTTGGGGAATTTATAAAAAAAACTTTGTTTGAAATAATATTGATGCTAAAGGTTTGTTTTTGATGCATGCATATGACTTGTGTCATGTGAGTAATTAGCATATCAATTGGTTAGCTTTGGCCGTTCATGTGCGCTCACACAAACCAAATTAAACTTAGTACAGCATTTTAATAGCACACTGACTCTACATAAAAGTATTGCTCCACAAACCAAATTTAACTTACCATAACTTTTTAATGCCACACAAACCGTATTAATCTTATTGCAACTTTTTAATACCACATTGGCCCTACAACAAAGTATTGCAAGGGTTCTGAGCAACTATACAACAATGCAAACGAGCGTACCATATAAGCATCTAAAAGCAACTCCAAGAACTTGACTATTCTTGCTATTTTAGAATCTGCATAGCAAAAACTAGGCTCCAACATATATGTTATATGGTTTTATAAAAAAAATAGCTATTTCTTGATTTTCGGTGGTCATATATAGTCAATCAATAACACTGGCTATCTGATTTTATAAATAGCAAGTGAGTGTTGGACTTCTTCGTTTTTAAAAAATTTTCTATTTTACAAAGTATCTAAACAATAGATTTGGTTACCAATTTTAGCCAAGCTTTTAAGTTGTTCTATATGCCTTTATCTAATAGCGACTCCACCAAATCTCTCATTTGCTTTTTCTATCCCTAAGATCTTGCAATATATTACTCTGTATACGAGCTATGCCTGCTCCACCGGTAAAACACGCAAATCTTTGGCATGATCGAGAAAAAAAAATGTTTGCTCCACCGGATCTTGTACATTAGCTTCTTTCCCGATTATTTTCGATAAATATCTCAAAATCCATGTACTCTCCCATAAAGAAAGGAGATATTGAGAGTTCTCATGTTCCCCCACTCCAACTACTACAACCGTGCACCATGGCTCTCATTTGCCATGCCAGCCACTCATCGTCATCGACATGGTGGCCTCTCATGTTCCCCTTGTCGCACGTCATGCCTCCTGCTGAGCCTTTCTGCCCTTTTGCAGAGAAGGATAAATAATAAAAAAATGTAGACACTGACAGGTGGACTCTATATGTCGGAGTATGTTTTAGGTAGGTATGATGAGTAATTAATCTGCTGCTGCTAGAGGAGATATTGAAAAATAGAAGAGATGTTTGATAGGAGATCTCCTATGCAATTTTTTAGGAGATGTGCGTGATATATGCTGTATAGTGGAGTTCCTTGGAGAGAGAGAAAAAACACAGCATTGCAACTGAAAGCTGTAGGGAGTTGAATAGGAAAAAGGGGCGATCTGCTACCAATAGAAAAAAAAAAAACAGAGAGTGTGTGTCCTTGGTTGTGATAAGAATCTACGAATATATGTTTTGTCTTCCAGTCTCCTGTAAAGTTGATGTACTTAATGTTAGATACTCATTGTCTCCTCCATATGTTGTTGCAGGAATCTTGCAGATCTTGTAAGCGTAATTTTTTTTATAACTCTAAGATCTTGGCAACCGCAACAACCTACAAGAGAGTAACCATAATTAGTGGCAGTGTGAGACATTTTAGCAGTTTTCATATTATTTTACAATAGAAATACGCTAGATTAATTATTTATGAAAAAACTCAAAAAGTAGCATAATTAGGCATGACACCATCACTTCGCATATCAAACGTGATACAATCGCAAGTATGCACAGTATTCCATACAAATCTTTGCGCTGAAAATTGTGTTACGAGGTCTCCGATGATCTAGCTAACTAGTTTAGAGCTAGCAGAATCAAATCTTTCGTACAAATGATAAGAGGCTAGCATGAAGTCTTTACAACGCACCTCTCTCACACAATATGATTATAAATGGAACTGTCTTTTCTTCTACGTATAACAACTTAGAACTAGCACTAACTTGCTAACTTATATTGTGCATACTAGCATTAACTATCTTTACAATGCACTAAGGCCTTGTTTACTTGGCAAAATAAAAGTTTTCAGACACCGTAGCACTTTCGTTTGTTTGTGGCAAATATTGTTCAATTATGGACTAACTAGACTCAAAAGATTCATCTCGTGATTTACAGGCAAACTGTGTAGTTAGTTTTTATTTTTGATTATATTTAATGCTCTATATGTGTACCGCAAGATTTGATGTGACAGAAAATTTTGAAAAGTTTTTGTTTTTTGCACGAACTAAACAAGGCCTAACTTGCTAGGATGGTCCGGCTACGACTGTTCTCCTTCAACGCTTGATAGAAATACGTTGTATATGTGTTTAAACTCTTCTATTTAATATATGATACATAAGATTTTTTTATCCGAGAAAAAAGACAGCTTAGAACTAGCACTAAGGCATTGTTTACTTTCTCACAAAAACCCAAAAATTTTCAAGATTCTTCGTCACATCAAATCTTTAGACGCATGTATGGAGTATTAAATATAAACGAAAATAAAAACTAATTGCACAGTTTGGTCGGAATTAACGAGACGAATCTTTTAAGCCTAGTTAGTCCATAGTTAGACAATAATTACCACAAACAAACGAAAGTGCTACAGTGTCGCGATTTTTTTTCATTCAGCAAGTAAACAAGGCCTAACTTGCTAACGTAGACCTAGTTCACCCAAAAAATCAAAAAGTTTTCGAGATTGTCTGTCATATCAAATCTTGCGGCACACACATAAAGCATTACATATAGACGAAAATAAAAACTAATTATACAGTTTGCCTGTAAATCATGAGACGAATATTTTGACCCTAATTAGTCTATGTTGGACAATATTTGTCACAAACAAACGAAAATGCTACAGTAGTAAAATCAAAAAAAAATCACATCTAAACAAGGCCTATATTGTTGGAGATCCTCTTGCAATCCCTGATAGTGCGGTACTACCAGTGAGCAATGAACCTACAGTAGAACACCCGGAAAACTCGTTCAGAATGGGACGCATCGATGATGATGCGATCGCACAAAGCGGACTGGTCCATCCCAAAATATTTTGGTTTTCGGTATTGTAGTAGTTTTATTTTTATTTGACAAATATTATCTAATTATAAAGTAACTAGGCTTTAAAGATTCGTCATGTGATTTACAGATAAACTGTACAATCAATTTTTATTTTTGTCTATATTTAATACTTTATACATGTGCCGCAAGATTTGATGTAACAAATAATTTTAAAAAAGTTTTTAGATTTCAAGATAAACTAAACAAGGTGCAGCGAGATGAGATGGCACTATGGCCCCGAGACAGTGGTCACAAAAGCAAAAGATTCCGCACTACGGAGCTAATCGTCCCAATTTTTTACAATTTGGTCTTTTTTTGAAAAAAGTTCACAATTGGACCTTTGGAAAACTTAAATGCAGAAATGGACCCAGGGGGTCGACGCCATGCATCATGGCGTCGAGGTATCACGTCTCGACGCCATGGATCATGACGCCGAGGTCCTGGGTGCGGCCAACGTAGCTTCTGACGTGGATCTGACGTGGCAGGGAGCTCGGCGCCACAGATCACGGCGCCGAGCTCCCTACTACATACCAACCGACGGACTTCGCTACCCGTGGACGCATTGTTCAGATTTTCATCTCCCCTCTCGGCTCTTTCTCTCCAAAAACCGAGCACGAATTTGGATTCAATATTGTGACCATCAAAAGTTTGATTTTT
>Ga0182004_10003307_pt1 | contig 12817 bp, 6 predicted proteins | sample Sormic07211540_1_FD_120479 | JGI IMG/M metagenome (GOLD analysis project Ga0182004, IMG submission 120479) | Endophyte microbial communities from Sorghum bicolor roots, Mead, Nebraska, USA - 072115-40_1 MetaG | ecosystem: Host-associated > Plants > Roots > Unclassified | place: USA: Nebraska... | reverse complement strand
TCCAATCATGGATTAACTAGACTCAAAAGATTCGTCTCGTCCATTTCGACCAAACTGTGCAATTAGTTTTTATTTTCGTCTATATTTAATACTCCATGCATGCGTCTAAAGATTCGATGTGACAGGGAATGTGAAAAAATTTGCAAAATTTTCTAGGAAGTAAACAAGACCCAGGGGCAAATGGATATGAAGCTGGCCCACTTAGATGTGTGCTAGCCAAGCCGACAATTTTATCCGACAGAACACAAAACACTGCTTAAACAGGTAGAGGGGAAAAACCTCAGAAGGACGAATGTGACAGAATGGGTTCAAACTAGTCCTTCACCGTTGCAAAATTTTCCGAGAATTTACAGGCACGTCTCATACACATCCAGAACAAGCATCCTTCTCTTCCCTCCGTTTTTCCCCCAACGTCCCTTTTTCTTTTGTTTTACATCTACAAATGTACACCTAACAAACACGGGAAAGGGGAAACCCAATTGTCTTCATCCTCACCACACAAAGGCAAAAACAGTCTGAGACAGAGCACGCACGGGCGAAACAGTCCTTGGTGACCGACGCTACCCACCTCCGGTTGGAGAATCCAGGCTCCCCTGAGCAGCTCGCCGCTTCTCCCGCCAGTTTTCACCCCACATCTTTGCCTCGGCCACCATTCGCTCCCTGTCCTGGCCCCTGTTCGCGGCCCCCGGGAACTGCTCTCTGGGGGAGTCGGCCCGGTCCTTGCTCGGTGACCTGTGGCCAGAGCTGCCTGCATCGTCATTCTTGGAAAGCACCCTTCCACTGTCACCAACCCGGTTCCGCTGGTCACTGCCACCTGCTTTCTTGGATGTGTGCGCCAAGCTAGGATCATAAATCTGGTTTGCAAGGTATGACAGAGCGGTCACAACGTCGGCGATGAGTGGGCGTGACGCAGCCTCTGACTGGATGCACATTGATGCCACAGCAAGTGCCTGGTAAAGCCCCCGTGTAGGGAATCGCCCCTCCAGGCCTGGGTCAGCCATCTTTGGGAGCTTCCGCCTGTCATTGAAAAGGGGCCGTGCCTGCCAATAAAGAATTAACTTCATTACATTGTCATCAATCAAATGAAATAGGCAAAAGGAAGATCATAACCATTGACCATCATAGAAGGATGCCTAATGTTCATTCTCTTCCAAGACATAATATGTGCTTGTATGCGTATAGTTATCAAAGCAACCAGGTATTATTTGAGACTCTAAGCAGGATGTATTGCAATGAGCCTCTTGGGTGGTATATAGAATACAGAGATTTGAGGCAATACACCTCCCTGTATACATATAGAAATATCTGACTACAATCCTAACTACCAAATATACTCGTACATTTTTTTAAGAAAAAAAAACTAAAGGTAGACTTCAGACTGCATTTCTAGAGTTTAACATAGTTTCTATGACAATCAGATCCAACAGTTTAACATCGAAATGAAGAGCCATCACAATCATAGCACTCATGCCTAATCATGTAAAAGACCGACTACTCTTATACCCATGAACAGTTTCAGTTTCATAACAAAATTAGACACACTTTCCAAACAAATCCTTGGAAGGCCAACATCAACAACGAAAATACTGGTTACCCAACAGTTTGGCATATTCAACAAAGGATTCGTGAACAGTTTGAACAAACTTACCCATGACACAAGGTTTTGCTCTGACGCTGGTCTGGTGCTGTCAATGGCCTTCCGGCCAGTAATCAACTCAAGCAAGACAACTCCAAAGCTGTAAACATCTGACTTAACTGTAAGTTGTCCTGTCATAGCATATTCTGGAGCACAATAACCATATGTTCCCATAACTCGTGTTGAGACATGAGACTTGTCACCAACAGGACCCAACTTAGCAAGACCGAAGTCTGATAGCTTTGGATGGAAGCCCTCACCCAATAGAATATTTGATGACTTGAAATCCCTGTAAATAACTGGTGGCTGTGCCTTGTCATGCAGGTACTCCAGCCCTTTAGCAGCACCTGCAGCAATTTTCATCCTAGTGTTCCAATCCAAGGGCTCCTTGTCAGGAGGGAGATCTGCATTAAGTGCTAAGTTAATTCAGAGATAGAAAATATTACCCTGCTGATAGTAGACAACACTTGACTGCAACAAAGTCAAAGTGCTTATAATATGAATGAATTTCTCAGCAGATTTTGTAGAAACTGCAGATCTGCACAACCAATACTTCAAACATTGCAAGATTGTTGGTTCCTGTTCCCAATATTGACCCAAAAGAAAATGTTTCTAGTGCACAGTTGCCACTACACTCTTGGGAACATCTGACATTAGTATATGACATAGTTCAAATATGAACTTTCTGGGCACAATATTGGTAGACCACATCAAGTTCTTGAGAAATCTTAATTGGGTTACTGTTGTTTTGGTGATCTATTTCTTTCCTAGGCTCCAATAACTGCCATGACTGAATTGCTAAAAATGCTGTATTCTTATGTAACAGGAGACGCCTGATGCCTTCTGTCTGTCAACTAAGTAATTATACATGACCTTTTTATCTGAGTAATCAAATTAATTATCACATAAGTGTAACACAGCAGTAATTGTATTCCATTCCAAGGAATTATAAAGGGGAAATGAAATAAGCTACGTCTTTGCAACAAAAATGAACCTAAACAAAGGTAATTTTTTGAACACATTTTTAGTCACATGAAGAATAAGGATATGCCATCGATAGTATAATCATATATAAGTGAACAATTTTAAAGTTTTAACTTCAAATCTGTAAACAGATTCCACAGAAAAATGATATAGTTGACTTATTTACTCTGTTTAGAGATTTCCCTAGAAAGGTACAATAAACAGTTGCAACTCTAAAAGCCTCTCCAAATTTCAATCGCTATTTCTCTATTTAGAGGATCCCATGAATATTCTCATTATATATCTCATCTCTCCCACGGACTGTCTCAGTTTCATTCTCTATACTCTAATGATTTATCGAATTTTCCTTCTATGAAAAAAAAAATCATGAGAGAACTACCGTGTATTGAATTTAGAGTGATACAGCCTCTCCATTAGTGGAGAGCAAGAAGGGTGGTTTCGGAGAGCAGAAGAGATGGAGACTGGTTAAGAGATTCTATGGGAACCTGTTGTTTTTCTTCTAAATTTTGTGATAAAGAGCCATGTAGAAAACCTCTCTCAAATGGTTGATGTAAACGGGCTACTACTGCACTTAATTATACTGTGCCCATAATCACGATGCAGATATTAAAAGCACAGCCAACTTTAATAAGGTAACAATGGAAATTAGTAAGGCACGGCCATGATTGACTAATGAAAAAAACCTATTGGCTACTGGGTACATTATGTCCTGCTGCATGGACAAAAGGACATGGGAGAGAAAAGTGTCTCACAATCATGGAAATATGCATTAATGCACATGGACAAAATGAAACACATTGGCAGAAAGATGGGGCCAGACAGCATGGCAGATTGGCAGCATATACTCCAATAGGCATGTGAAAGACAAGTACTAGCATGCACTGAACAGCACACAGTAGCAGCAAGTAACCATAAACAGGAAACTTAACAGGCACTAATATGCAAAAGACAAATATAGAAAAGAAACAAACAGTCTTACCATGCAAATGGTCCTCCAATGATCCAAGTGGCATGTACTCATACACGAGAAGGCGTTGATCTCCATCAGCACAATAACCAACCAAATTGACCAGGTTTTGATGATGCAGCAAACTAAGCATAAGAACTTCCACTAGAAACTCTTTGTTTCCTTGATTACCATCCCTGTTCAGCTGTTTGATAGCAACAACCTGCAATAGATTATTCATCATTTCAGTAAAATACTAATGCAGTGCCTCATCTTACAATTCAGGATTTCAAGTAACTGCATATGAATCAAATGACATGCATAACTTGTTTGTCTGTTTCATCTTGTGAATATAAAATGAAGGACCTATGAAACAGTCTATAGTGTCCTCATTTATCAGGCCAGTATAAGTTGGATCAGCTAAAGTGAACACAGATTTTTTGTGCCAGTGGGCATCCACCACATGTGCAGACACTTCTTTTTCTTGAATGTCCTAGACAGATCAATGAGGCCATTGGTACAACTGAGCCACTTTTGTACTAATCCAACAGCAAGAAACAAGAAAAGTGGAAGCGCCGCTTTGACAACAAAGCTCATTACCTGGCCCATGTCAAGGCGGCCCTTGTAAACGCGCCCAAACCCTCCCTCCCCGATGAAGCATTCATCCCTGAAGTTCTTTGTTGCGGCGGCAAGCTGGCGGAAGGTGAAGGTCTGAGCAGAGATGACATTGCCACTGGCATCCCTGAGAACTGAAAGCTCCTTCTTCGAGCCAGCATTGCCTTTGGCCCGTGCCTTGTCAGCCCCTGCACATATCCATTGTCTAAATGATCAAGACACAGTCAAGAACAAGCAAGCCAATATACTAATCATAATAGGAAACATATCCCTGCTTCTAACCAATGGGTTATCATCACGTGGAGTTTCTGAATTGGGGATTTACAAGTCGATATCATTCTCCCCTTCAAATAGTACCCTTCTCCCATCTCCAATAATAATAATAACACTGTAAAAAGATCTGAAGGAAACACAGCATCGTTCCTGTCATTTCCCTCAATCACATCAACACGCACAAGGGATCAGCCGCTCCATTCGTACCAACCCAACCACCGCGAAGAGACTAACACCGAGCATCAAACCTCATCCTTCGGATCCGGTTCCGATCCCAACAACAACAACAACAAACCAAGCCAACGATCCCAGGGGGAGGAGGAGGAGGAGGAGGTAGACGCGCATAAACAGCACGCACCTGCGTGGTCCCTCGCGACGCGCGGCGGTGCCACCACGGCCTCCTCCGCCCGGCCGCCGCCACCGGCAGCGGACGAGGACGAGGACGAGGACGCGGCCGCCCGGCCGACGCCGCCGCCATTGCCTCCAAGGGCGCCGTAGTACTTGAGCTCCTCGTCGCTCGTGGAGCCGAAGCACGGGAAGCAGCCCATCGCCGTCGCCGGTGCCCGGGGCGGGCTACTACCACCCGGCAACCAACAGCTCTCACCGCGCCGCCGCGCGACGAACCCGCATTCCCGCACCGACAAAGCCGCTGCGCTCCCGGTTGGCGGGGCGCGGGCGGATCGGGGAGGCGAACGACGGGGGATTGTTGGGAGGTGGAGGAGACGTGTGGGCGGTGGCGTCGGCTGCTTTGGGGCACCAGCTGCCTGCTGCAGCTTATAGCAGAGCAGGCACCAGGCAAGGCAGGTCAGGGATGCTCGCTGCCTCAGCCCTCAGGGGTTGGTAGGACGGAAACGGGAAAGCGTGGGACGGAAACGGGAGGTTAGGAGAGACTTCACTGTCATTTTGCAAGGATTTCTCAGAATTATTCTGCGATCTAGGTTGCCTCTTTTGAAGCAAAATATCTGTGCCAAACCAGCACGTGTTATGTTCATCGCCTTGGCAGTATTTTCTTTTTTTTTCTGTTATATTTTCCATGGTAAAAGTAAATGTTCCTTCAGTTGGGAGTAATTAATTTCTCGGCCTATATATAAATTTAGCATTGCATTTATGCTTTGTAATAGCTACTTATTTATAGGTGAATTAACAGAATACTAGTAATAGCACTTGATGGTTTGAGGAACAAATTGCTGAGCGGCAACTTGCAAATGGAGCACTGCAATGATGTCCAAATCAGATGTCGGCTCTTTCACACGCACTACTTTTTTTTCCCTATCATCAGAAGGCTTCAGAGTACTACTGATTTTATTTATTTCGATTAGTTTAATTGTTCAGTTGACTGATCTACTAACTACAAGAAGCGATTCTCTATCTATCCATATCTATATTCTATTCTATCTATTTAGTCTATTTTTTTATTTTTAACCAAAAAGACTCAAACAGATTCGTGTATCTGGCCGTGGTGAAGACCCGTGCAATCGATTTAATATCGACTATACCTATCATTCCTTCCACATGATCGGAAATTGAAACTTGGTAAATCATGTAGTAATTAGTAAATTAAATTTCCTTTCCTATCAAGTCAGACCCGTGGAGATCATGCACATTATTACTTTCCTTTTCTATCTTTAGGTATAGATTACTCACATCGCACATTGTCACCCGCTTATATCATCCTGATCAGCAATTGACATAATAAAACACTACAGCTATGATCAGAAAATACAGTGAATGGTGACTTCGGCCCTTGGGGATGCTCACTTCGGCTGCGTTCGTTTGGCAGGGAATGGTGACCAGAAACCATTTCTACCAAGAATGCTAGTGTAATTTGTATAGTCAATTTTCACCGAGAACTATTCGTGGTCACAAATGACCTTAAACGAACGAGCCCTTCACCAGCGAGATGTACCGGTTAGTGAGCAGCAGTCATCATTTGTGACGGCTGTTCTTGTCCAGCAAGAAATCAGCTTGGCAACGAGCAGAAGTTCAATATACTTGTTTAGATGCGAAATTTTTTTAGATTTTGACACTAGCACTTTCGTTTTTATTTGACAAACATTGCCCAATCATGGAGTAACTAGGCTTAAAAGATTCGTCTCGCGATTTACAGGTAAACTGTGTAATTAGTTTTTGTTTTTATCTATATTTAATGCTCCATGCATATGCCACAAGATTCGATTTTACGGGGAATCTTGAAAAGTTTTTTGTTTTTTGGATAAACTAAACAAGGCCTCAATACACAGTTCAAACCTAGGATCATGAATAGTAACAAAGATAATTCTTAATAAACACTATGTGCTATAGCCAATCACCTAAACACAAGCCTCTTCAACAATTCTAGTGAGCAAAGCATGAACACACAAGCACAAGTACTAGAAATTAGTTGAGTAAGAAAAAATTAAAATTACTCTACTCGACTACTCTAGCACAAACAACAACTAGAGCTAAGGCTACTCGAGCAAGTTACTCAACTAGGCAGCTACTTCAAGCAACTGCACAGACACAAAGAAGATCAAATAAAAACATAAGTGTAGTGAGGTGCAAAACAAAGGGGACAAGTAGACACGATAATTTTCCCTAAGGTTTCAGTTGCTTGTCAGCAACCTATGTTCGTGTTGTAGCATGTCCAATGATCGCCTTTCCTCTACAAGCCTTGCATGCCTATGAGCTGACTCGATGATGAGGTACACTTGCTGTCACAAACCCACTAGAGTTGCTCTTCACGATCTCTCATGAGGACTAGCACAAGAACCCCTCACAATCCTTCATCAAAGCACCCATACACAATCTCCAAGCGGTGCTCGACACTGTCTACAACCTTCAAGTCATCTAGGAGTTAACAACCTATAAGAGTAATAAGAACTCTACAGTGAACATGCTCAACTAGTGTCACTAGATGAAAACTTTGAATGCAAATGCAACAGATCATTCCTAATCTCACTCAAATACAATCTCAGTTAAGCAAAATGAGTGGAGTGGTTATCTCAAGCTCCAATGTGTGTAGGAATCAACCAAGGGGACCAAGAGGGGTGCAATAACCGAGCACACCACCTATTTATACCTCCCACACAAAACTTGTTGCCAACTTCTTTAACTAAAAATATAAGCACTAAAGTGATCCAACAATCAACTCCCAATGGCTATAGATTACATACTATTCAACCCTCTGGTAAAAGCACCAAAATCTCCAATTAGTGCAACTAGTAAACTTGTGCTAGAAAATTGCTCTCTAAAGTATCTCTCCACTAAAACCTCAAGTATCCACACCAGAGAGCTTCGATTAGCTCGTTTGAAAACCCATGTCATCGGACACCATTGTTCCCCATGCCTGGTGCCACCACTCCATTGAGCACCAAAAGTTAACATGCTCATCTAGACTTTCTGCAGCCAATAGACATGTCAACCAAGCTCCAGTGAGTTCCCTAATGCCCTCACAGAGGACTCTAGTGACATCTTTACCTCTCTCTAGAACTTGGTGGAGTAATTCTCCGATGCCCATCAGAGAGCTCTCGTGACTAGTGAGTGCAAAGACACTCCACTAACACTAGTGTTCAAAGTTTTTCAAACATGCTAACTCCAATTAGATTCCCACAGGAATCACACACCTTTAGTACTGAGTTAGCATTTTAAAAATCATTCTTAAATGTTTTCACTTGCTTCCTCACCACATCACTAGGTCTAATGCAAACGCAAAGGAAGTCATCACCTAGTGGCACTTAGATAATTGTAGTCACTTTAGAGTTCCTATCTTAATAGTACGAATATATATCCTAAATTTGGTCATGCACTCTATTGAATCTTGGCCATTGAAAGCAAAAGGCCTACAAATGGGGAGCCTAACAAATTTTGGTCATACATTGGAACCAAGCAATAAATTTTTCTCAACAAATGAGAGTTTCTATCTTTTAAACAGAAATTGTCTTGTTCATTTCAAGAAAGAGTTGGGTGTTTGGCCTTTTAATCTTCCTCATCAATCAAATATGTGAAAGGACCTTGATGTCGCCTAAAGAGGGTGAATAAGCCTATTTAAAATTGAAACCCAATATAGCAGTTAGTAATAGTCACGACACTACCAGACGTTCTCGCAAAACTATCACATCACAACACTTCGACGCAATGTCACAACATTGCCGCACAACACATATAGTTTAGCAACAACTATGCCTATGAGAAAAACTCAAATTAAACTTGTAGAAGTGATTGGAGATGTCCAATGGCAAGTCCATGAAGTATCTACACTCACAAACACCAAGTAGATCGAGCAGGACATAAATAATGCAATTGAAAACATAAGAGAGAAGACATGATTTATCCCATGGTTTAGCTCACCACCAACGCTTGCCTATGTCTATATTGTTGAGGAAGCCAAAAAGGCTTTGGATCTCTTCGAAAACCATATCCTCTTCTCAAGTCCAACACGTATTGAGGTTGAACTTAAGTGTTCCACTGAGATTTTTGGGCAATACAAACTTTTTAATGGCTCACCACAAGCATGGGATCTTGTCGGGAGATGCTTAGCCATCTAGGAGGCTTCACCTCTAATAGTAACAAATGCACAACAAAGATTGAAAAGTTCGATAAGTGCTCAAGGTTTGGCTTGCTCTCTTTTGCTCTCTAACACTGAATCTCACACTAATCACTCAATCTCTCAACGAGATGAGTTAGAGAGAGCTCACAAAAGGCTTGGAATGGGTTTAGTATGTTATGGGAGCTAACATCCTCACCAAGAGGCATGAGATGGGTATATATACCCACTCCCACAAAAACTAGTTTTTAGAGCTCAAAAACTAGCTATTATGATCTACCTAGCTGTGGTACAGCCTCAAAAATTTGTGGCACTTCCTCAGCTCTAAAAAACAGCACCCTCATGGAAAAATTGTAACTTTTTACTCTGAATTTTGATTTTAGTGATCTTGGCTTTTCAAAAAGCTTGTTCCGAGGCTACCCAACCCTACAAAGAACAAGCCCCGAGATCAACAAGTGAAAGTGTTATGTTAATTTGTTTCTCTCATGTTAGCACTTGAGTTTGATTAGTTTGAGCACTTGAGACTTGTCTACGATTCATATTGCATACCCTTGATAGTACGTTATACCTATACTCAAGATCAAGAGAATGTAACTATTTTAACCACTTGAACCTTCAATGCCTTAATGTTCTATTTCTTCTCAATATCATTTCATAAGGGGTTGCAATCAACTTTGTCTACTCTCTTGAGCAAGCACAAGTTGAGCATGTAAAATGAACCATTTCAACACATGTGAGTTCAATCTATGGCTTTTAGTCACTTCCACTAATGATTTGATCCTTAATACAATATGACTCATCATAGCTCGGTTAGTACATTGACTCAATGCAAGTACTCTCTTCTTCACCTTAGCCAAGGTACCTCGGTCCTCAAGCCATCACTTATCCTTCACCTTTGCTTAGTCCCTTGAAGCCCTTTCCTTGCTATATTCACCCTATCAAGCCATCCTCAAGTCACATCATATCTTGAACCAATATTAAGCATCCATGAAAATCATTTCTTCAATATTATTATTCTCACTTGAATATTTTCTTGATATCAATGTTGAGATCAATCAAGCTTTAGTTTGATTCACATACATTGACATACACTCCCTTTGTCCCTAAAAGCTTCAATTCCTAGAATCCGTGCCAGTCAAACTTTTTTTATGTTTGACCAACTTTATAGAAAAGAGCATCAACATATATGACATAAAATGAGTATCTTATGAAAATATATTTATATTAAATCTAATGGTATCAATTTGGTACTATAAATCTTAGCATTTTTTGTAGAAATTTGGTCAAAGTTTAAAAAGTTTGACTAAGACAACTCTAGGAATTGAAGCTTTCAAGGATAGAGGGAGTATCAATCAGCGTCAATATGGTTACGAGCCAATTCAATCTCTACCTTCATACTTCTAGCTTGATCAAATTAATGCATATCAATTTTCCAAAAGCTTTATCCATACAAGCAAATCAGAGACCATCTTATATCCATTATACATTATCTTTTTGTACATTTACTCACTTATTCACTCTTGATCATTTCTTCAATCCTTTATCAACAAATCACTATTAAACTCTTCTTGTTCATGCAAAGCAAGACATTATTGATATCAATCCAAAATCAACTCATGGCTCATTTGCCATTTGCTAATGCAAACACGCTTGCTTTCATATGATGCTATGATATTGTAACACCCCAACCCATTACAAGAACATAGTAGTTGTGTTGTTGGCCCAAGTAGCCCAAGTGGCTTATGTGTGGTTGTGGTTGGTGGGTTTTGTACAACCTTGAAAGTCTAGGAGGGTGAGGGCTAGGTTATAAGCCTTATTGTTCTAAATCTAGTACCTTCGGGTTAACCCTTTTACATAAAGCAAGGATGAAAATGTAAGGGAGGTGCTACACATATGCAGGCCTATTCCATGTGTGAAGCTAGGACATATAAGCATTTTGGGACATAGGGCGTTGTAGATGGTATTCGGAGCATCAATCCTTGCTGCATGTTACCTGTGGAGGGGTGTGCCAAGGGGTGGCTCTAGACATCTACCACATATATGTGGTTAGTTGCCAAGGGCATCAGCACTTAAGGGGGATGAATGTAACACCACAACCCATTAGAAGTCTATAGTAGTTGTGTTATTGACCCATGTAGCCCAAGTGGCTTATGTGTGGTTGTGGTTGGTGCGTTTAGTATCACCTTGGAAGTCTAGGAGGGTGAGGGCGAACTTATAAGTCTTGTCATTCCAAACATAGCATCTCTAGGTTAACCCTTTACACGAAGCCAGGACAAAAATGTAATAGAGGTGCTATGCATATGCAGGTCCGTTCCATGTGCGGAGCTAGGCCATATAAGCAATTTTTGGACACAGGGTGTTATAGATATCCACAACATAGAAGCCATTACATCAACTCCTTTTGCATTATTGTCTTATGCTTGAACTAGATTATTTTCATAATCTTCCAATACAACAATATGTAATTTTGGCCTTCAATTGAACACCCTGTGGAATACCATCAAGCTTGCCTTCTTGTTAAACCTTTGATACACATCTTGTTGTGCACATGTGTATGAAATATACTCATAGGTAGACCTAGGGCTCAGTGACCATTTGCCCTTGCTCGGGCTCATCTCCTACTAGACCCTTAAGACCCATTACTTCTCACATGCTATTGCCATTAATCCTAGGGGCATGACCATAGGAAAAGAGCGAGTCGCACAAAGTAATGTCTCCAACAAAAATGAGGTGACGCTCGAAGGCAGAGCTCCTAATAAAACCAATTGCACTATAGATATCAAATCACCAAGCATGGCCATAGGTGCGTGATGTTCTCAATTCCCCATTTATTTACCCAATTGTTGACGATAGATAAATACTTTTTTTAACCATAACATAGCATGAGAAAGGATTAAAATCAGAATATCATCAAGCTATAGGGGTTATCACTAACAGAATTCCACAAGTTTTGGTGATTGTCTATTTCTGCAGAGGGTTATCGGAATAAGAAGAAAAGGAGGTCCACATGTCAGAATTACATAGAGAGAAGATCCCTTCGGTAACTCAGGAATACTCTAGAAGACATGAGAAGGTGACCCTGTGTTGGTATAAATGAACTGCACTTCTTTAAATAAGATTTAAGTAAGATTATCCGCACCAATTTCACATTTTACCCGGGAGGTTTTAAATATCGTATCCATAGAGAAGGTATATATATAGGACTTATAACTATAACTTATGCTATTGATGTTAACGGTAAACCCTAATTAGAATCCTACTCAGAACAGGGATAAGTCACTTGTTAAAAGATATAAGATAAATAATGATCAATCATCATAAATAGATAAATATTAGAGCTCTTCTAGTCATAGTAATAGCTAGCCAATGGATAAACTGAGGAACAAATACTAAGGTAATTCTATAACTACATCAATGAATAACTCTAATTAGTGCAATTACATCTAGAAATCATTGTTAAGTCAACTCTATATCATAATCACATGTAAAGAGGCATCAACTAATGAGGATATTAAGAGTCAAGCGTCACCTCCTTCGCGACCGCGCCCAAGCTTGTCCTACGTACGGAGGGTGGACTACAGAGGAACCAACACAGCTGTCATCTGCATGGACTACCACACGTCTCGGCATGTCAGGGTGCCCTCGCAGATAAACAAGATATCTAGACACCACGTCTACATATTGTCTACCATCTACCCAACAATTGATTAGGTAAACACTATACGAGCAATTACATGAATTCAATAAGATCAAACCAACTATCCTAGACATATAATCAAAGTAGACAATGACTATTGCAATTAAGAATATATAAGAGATTAAGAACAATATTGCCTGAATC
>Ga0182004_10003306_pt1 | contig 12817 bp, 14 predicted proteins | sample Sormic07211540_1_FD_120479 | JGI IMG/M metagenome (GOLD analysis project Ga0182004, IMG submission 120479) | Endophyte microbial communities from Sorghum bicolor roots, Mead, Nebraska, USA - 072115-40_1 MetaG | ecosystem: Host-associated > Plants > Roots > Unclassified | place: USA: Nebraska... | reverse complement strand
TATTGTTCAACTATGGACTAACTAGGCTCAAAAGATTCGTCTCGTCAATTTCGACCAAACTGTGCAATTAGTTTTTATTTTCGTCTATATTTAATACTCCATGCATGCGTCTAAAGATTCGATTTGACGGAGAATCTTGAAAAATTTTGCATTTTCCGGTGGAAGTAAACAAGGCCTTAATGTATCATTACATTGAAGTTGCAGTATGTTGGGCATTATGACATGCAGCATGATTTGTATTATACCTGCAGCATTAATTGAATGTACTATTTATTGTCAGTTTTTTTATTGAACAGTATCTGAAATTTTTGTTGAACAGTATGAAATATTTTCAACTAGATTTTTTTAAACCAAAAACTTTTTGATTTTTGGTACTGTAGCACTTTTATTTTTATTTGCCAAATTATTGTCCAATCATGGACTAACTAGACTCAAAAGATTCATCTTGCGATTTATAGGTAAACCGTACAATTAGTTTTTATTTTTATCTATATTTAATGCTCTATGCCTATGCCGTAAGATTCGATGTGACAAAGAATCTTGAAAAGTTTTTGGCCGGGAAAGAAGGGGCTACCACCACCATACCACTACAGTCTGCAGGAGGTGAGGGGCAGACGAACAGGCCACACAGTGACACAGCACAACAGATCCTCGGCGGTCGGCGCAGTAGCCACAGAGATGGCCCTCGGCGACAGCGCCACCGGCACCCCGCCGCCGGTGGCCAAGCTCTCCATCTCGGGCGCGGCCCTGGCCGCGCTGCTGCACCGCTGCGCCGCCGCCGCCGGCGACTGCGACGGCCTCCTCTTCGGCCGCGCTGCGCACCTGCCCGCGCCGCCGGCCGCCCTCTCCGACTACGACGACGCCGCGGCCCCGCCCGCCCCCGCCCTCTCCATCTCCGTCTCCGGCCACTGCTCCCTCTCCAGCCCCTCCTCCTTCTCCGATTCCCTCGGCCGCTTCCATGCCCCCTCCTCCTCCCCCGCTCCGATCGGCTTCTTCTCCTCCCGCCGCCGCACGGCGCTCCGCCCCTCCATGCGGGAGACCGCGCTCGCCTACTCCCTCTCCGAATCCCTAGCCTCCGCCCACCCGCTCCTCCTCATCCTCGTCTCCCCTTCCGCCTCCCCCAACCACTCCACCCACTCCTACGACTACCGCGCCTTCCTCCTCCTCGCCGGCCGCCTCGTCCCGGCCTCGCTCGCCGTCGTGAACGTCGGCCCCGGATTCCGGGACCAGTACCACGCCTTCACCGCCGACTCGCCCATGCCCTGGCTGCCGTCGGCGCCGGCGCCTGGGCACGCTCACACCATCGCGGAGCAGAAGGCGGTGGATGAAATGGTGGACGGGTTTGGGGTCGGGAGGCTGCAGGGGGTCCTCGGCTCTGCGGCGGGGCAGGCGGCCGAGATGGATGAGATGTACGCGGGGATGCTCAGGAAGCTGGGGAAGCTCGCCAGGGAGGTGGAGAAGAGCAATCTCCGCGTGCTCGAGCAGGTCTGGTTCTCAAATCATTTGATTCCTGTATCCACTGTTGATGTCCATCATAAACTGATTCTCTTTGCATAACTGTGATTCTGTGTGATTGATTGGCCTAATAATTGCTTAAACTGCCTATTGCTAGAATTGTGCATTGTTGGTTGTATATAGAGGGTGCGGGTTTGTAGTTGTCGCCTTCTTGCATTGTGGATTTGTTGTCAACATGGGAAACTCAGATGACACTTGCATAGCGGAGTTTGGTTGTAACTATGATTCAGTTTTTCGGTTGCCTAAAGTGTCTTGTAACGTTAGATTCGACCATTTAACAGAAGGCGGATATAGGTTCCACTCAGCATTCACCATATGGTGCCTGAATTCTCCCATGCACTCCTTGTTTTGAACCAGCTGTATGCATTAGTACAGAACTATCCGGTAACGGACTAGGAGGCACTTGCACAGTTGCACTATCTATTAGATAGCTCTTCAGTTTTTTTAGCGAAAACTGTTAGAATCTTGATGATCTACAAAGCCACATCAGATGGGCATCACAGCCCTGCAACTATTATACTATCTGATTGTATTTGGCAAGACACATCACCATCTAAAAGTGGGGTGGGGGGGGGCAAGGACGAGAGAGGAATATCAGTTCCATCATGCCATAAATGGATGGCACAAAATGGTGTTTCGAATTCCTTAGTTTCTTAGGTCTGTTTGAAAATTATTACAACAGTTGGATTGTGACTATAATCTATATTTACAGTTGACTAAAGCCCTAAACTGGCATGTCATACCAATTGCTTCCATTTAACAGTAGCCTGAATATTCAAGGCAGATTGCCTGAACTCTCCCGTGCATTCCTTGTTTCAAACCGTCCACGTTCATTGGTTTGGAAGTTTCTGGTAACAAGCTAAGGAGCACTACCATTAGACAACTCTGTTTTTTTTCCCTTTTGGCGAGGAATAAAACTGGAATCTTGGTAGTTTATTAAGGGCTTGTTTAGATCAAAAACACTTTTTGGATTTTGATACTGTAGCACTTTCGTTTTTATTTACATTGTCCAATCATGGAGTAACTAGGCTTAAAAGATTCGTCTTGTGATTTACAGGTAAACTGTATAATTAGTTATCTTTTTTATTTATATTTAATGTTTCATATATGTGCCGTAAGATTCGATGTGATGGAGAATCTGATAAAGTTTTGGGTTTTTGGGTGCATCTAAACAGGGCCTAAGTCATATCAAATGGGCACTGGGGGCTTGTAACTACTGTATTATTGATTGAAGGGGGAAAAGGAAACAAAAATTTCAATTCTAGCATGCTCAACATGAATGACCCAAAATGCAGCAGCAAGCCAGTCCACCTGTGGACTGTGTTATAGAGATCGTCAGATAGGAACTTCCAATGTTGGAAAATGGGATGGCGGCTTATGCTGGGCAGCACCATAAAAATGTTTGGTGAGGTTGTGGCGATTGGGGTTTGCTAAAACAACTCTTGTGAAGTTTTAGGCTTGCTGCTTTTCTTCATGACAAGCAAATGCAGTAGATGGTGAGTTGAGGAGAGATCGATGAAAATGATAAAGGCTAAAAGGCCTATTTATGTAGTTGCAGACTCGTACTTGTTTCTATTTGGTTGATTTGTTGCATATGGGAAGCACTGTTTACATTTGGGACCCTGTGAAAATTACCCCATAAGCTGGGGCTCCTTAGGGCCTATCTGTCAGGTGCCAAATTCTTAAACTACCGCAAGTGCTTGCTCTCTGTTATACATTGTTATTAAAATGACTTGGTCTGAAAACTGAAAAGATCAATCCTTTGTTGCATAAAAAAGTTGGAGCCCTTATCCTCTGATCAGATTTTTATTTATGGCCCCCTTCCCCAGTTGTTACTGAGTGAATAGTGGACATCTTCTCATCAGTTATTGATATTTGTCCTTCCAGTCCATTTTCCAATTGCTTTCTGAAGTCAATTCCCTTATCTTTTATTCTTATTCTTTGTAGGAAAAGCGGAACCTGGTGCTGAGGTATAAATATGCAGGAATGGAGTAGGACCAAAGTGTTTCTGGTCTTAGCAAGGTATATATGCATCCTGAATTCCTGACTGAGTTATGGTGTTCTGTCAGACCCTTTCTTAGTGTGTCATGCAGATTTGTAATGACCTGAAATGTTCATTAGTAGTTCCAAGTCGCACTCCTGTTTTGGTAACATTATTTTTCATGTGCCCTGTATTGTGTTGTGACTGACTGCTTTTGTTAGTCTGAAGATATCTGTATCATATCTTTTTGAATTTTGACAGAAATGGCTGGAACACTGCCCTTCATATTAGACCATGGATAATAATTACCTAGACACATATCCTGGTAGAGTAGAGTATGTTATTGGAAAGTTACTTTAATCTACAAGTTGTTGGGACTGATTTAAGGTACTTAGGAACAGCACGAATCATGCATTCTGAAAGGCTGCAATTCACTGCTCTCTTAGTTCAATAGCTAGTGTATGTCGATCTCATTCTCACCCTTTGTGCGCCAGGATACCCTGGTGCTGATCAAGGCTCTCTTCTTGAAAAACATCTGTCCATTTTGCTCCTTGCACATGTTCCACCATGTAAAGAATGGCCCTCTGCTTTATGTTTCCACTAATCCCTGGTCTTATGCACCTTTGTTTTCCTATTAAAACTAGTATGCTGCTACTGCAACTATGCTGGACTAGTGTGTTCTCGTTTGTTTATCACTTCCTGCACAAAGCTACACTTTGATACCAGATGGTGGGGCATCAGAGAAGCTCCAAATTATGGAACCAACATAAGGGCTCGTGTTCAATCCCTACCATATTTTAGGCTGACTAAACAGCACTGTCTAATTGGGACTTGGGAGAAGATGCGATTTTTTTTTGGCAAAAAAAAAGAGAGGAAAGAATCCTATTGTGATGCGAGAGAAGAAGAAGACAAGGTGCGAAAAAGGACGGACAGGGCCGGCCGGTCCGGATCGTGTAGCGCCGGACAGGGAGTACACCAGGGCGGTGCCGGTGCGGTGGAGCCCCTCACCAGCAAGATGAGACGAGAAGACGCCTCCCCGAGCAAGTCATTATACTTAGGCCACAAAAACCAAAACTTTACAAAATTTTCCGTTATATCGAATTTTGCGGTACATGTATGAAGTATTAAATATAGATAAAAAGAATAACTAATTGTACACTTTACCTGTAAATAATGAGACAATTTTTTTAAGACTAGTTACTCCATAATTAGACAATGTTTGTCAAATAAAAACAAAATGCTACCGTGTCAAAATCTAAAAACTTTTTGCATCTAAACAATGCCTTATATCCTAGATCTGTGCTAGAAACTATTGTTGACTAATTTATTATAAAAAATACTTTGAATATATCTGTTGAAATCATTTATACATGCATTTCACTAGATGGGGCCGGGTCACTGTCGTCATGGACAACACATGGAGAACCAAGAATAGTCGCCTAGTCGTTATCTTATTATCTGATATAAATCGATCGGGCATATTTAGATGTACTCATAAACCTAAAAATTTACAAGATTCTTTATCAGATCGAATTTTATGATACATACATGGAGCATTAAATATATAAATAAAAAATAACTAATTGCACAGTTTATCTATAAATCGCGAGACAAATCTTTTAAGTCTAGTTAGTCTATAATTGAAAAATGTTTGTCAAATACAAATGAAAATGCTACAGTATTAAAATCCAAAAAATTTGCATCTAAACAAGGCCTTAGCTACCATTAGATTCAGCTTGCTGATGGCCCTCCGTAGCACGTTCGTCGTAAGGCACCATCATCATTTGACTAATTGATTTGATTTGATTTCATCTAAAACTCCAAGTCAACGAAGGCCAATCTTGTCATCCCCATGAAGAACAAACCCCAACCACGTTGAATATTGATATTCTTTTCTATGGTATTCTAATTTTGTTCCATAAATATTGATATTCTTTTCTATAAATCCAATTAAATTTTTAAACGATTCGGCTTATGACAACTCTCTATTAAATTAAACTGATTTATTAGGAACAAACCTAGAGAGAGAGATAAAGGGAGGTAGTGTAGGCTGGGCAAAGATTACATGGCCATGCAAAAACTAGGTGCGTGTGTAGCAGCTAGACTGTCTCCAACAATAAAGACCCGAACACCTATTCCATTTTGGTCATATACGGTAAAAAAAGACTCCCATACCCAAACCTTGGCTTCTCCAACAGCCGAGAACCCAAATCTCCTCATCCGAGGAAGAAGATGGCGGATACGGCAACTTCGACGAGGAAGAAGACGCTCGCAGCGGGGATGATGCCCCCAAAGACACCCGCGGTGGAGAGGATGGTGGCCGGCGCGGGCTGGACAACGAGGATGGCGGCGCGGGGACCGGACAGCGAGGATGGCGGGCGCGGCCATGATGGCAAGGTCGGCAAGCGCATGGGGCAGCTGGCCAGCGGCCAATTCGGCCCAGTGGATGGCCGGACGGCGAGGATTTAGACCGCCCGCCGCTCTCATCTTCCTCCCTGGCTTCTCTACCTGGATTCGCTAGAGGCGGCGACGCCAAACTCAAGCAGCACGTCACTCAGGCGCGGAGAAGAGGAAGTCGCTGAGAAGAGGAGCCATGTCCCATGGTGGAGATTTGGGTTCTCCCTGGGAGATGCATATTTGGGTGTTGCCTGCGACGATATGCAAAATACGTCTTTGATTTAGGTTCTCTGTTGAAGAATATTTTTAGGTACCCAAAATACTATACATAACCTATTTTAAATATGGGTTGCATCGTTGGAGTTAGCCTTAGTGATAGGCTAACATCGCATGCACCAGCTAAGCCTTCCCAGCAAGCGGTTGGGGTGGAGAGCTTATCAGGGTGAGGTCAGTACTGGACAGCTACCGTCCACCCCGTGCGTCCCTTCGTCCTTTTTAGGTACGGCGCCGGGTAACGGCACCACCAACGTCAGCTACGGCTTTTCTTTACCTTTTCCTTTTTATTCATTCTTTCTTATTTTTCTTTCTCGCTAAGGCTTTGTTTAATTGAGAAAATATTTTTTTTGGCCACTATATCAGATATATTGGCACAAATTTGAAGTATTAAATATAAACTAATTTAAAAATTTACATATCTCATTTAGAAACTGTGAGACGAATCTATTAAATCTAATTAATTCATCGCTAGTAGACGTGAGACGACACTGTGAGCTGTGACTCTTTGAGTTGCCGTGGGCCATCGTAGCAGATAAAGCCTTCCCGGGAAGATACGTGCATCCACGGAATAGAATGGAACGGAACGGAATGGCTGCTGCACTGCACCCATTCTACGGCACTGCAACCAGAGTGGTGGCGCTGCGGTGGAGCCTCCAAGTCAACGGGGTGCGGAAGACGCCACCTCCCCAATAGATTAAGGTATTGTTTAGTTCTAAAAATTTATTGGAAAACGCCACCGTAGCACTTTCGGCTTTATTTGACAAACATTGTCCAATCATGGAGTAACTATGCTCAAAAGATTCGTTTCGTGATTTACAGACAAACTGTGTAATTAGTTTTTATTTTCATCTATATTTAATGCTCCACGCAAGATTCGATGTGATGGGAAATCTTAAAAAGTTTTAGGTTTTTAGGGTAAACTAAACAAGGCCTAAAGTTAATTATCATTGGTTTGGGGTGTCACTACTGTCCATGGCCTGATGTTGATGACCATGACTAGACTAGCTAGCTAGGATGGGTATAGGCAACACATGCATATGCATGGAGAGAAGAAGTTGCCGTGTCATCATCGTTATCTGATGATGATAAGTCAGCTTAGGTTCCATTAGACTCCATCAGCCTGCTGATGGCATTCCGTAGCACGTTCGTACGGCACCATCATTATTTGATTAATTGATTCATCTAAAATTAATTCCAAGTCAACGAAGGGCAATCTAATCACCCCATGAACAAACCCCCCAACCGCATTGTTGTTTGCCATGCCAGATTCGCCTCTCCCTCTTAATTTTTTTTAACATGACTATCTAGGGAGCAAAGCCAACGTACAAGATGGAAGGAAGGAATTGAAGAGATATGCGAGCTCCAGAGCTGAACAATCCATAGGTTTCTTAACATGTACTCACTCGGTCCCAAATTAAGTGTCATTTTTAGTTTAAGTATCACAAGTTTCACTTGATTTGTAGATTATATCCCCAAATAAATTTGTTAAAAAAACTAGATTTAAAAATCTTTCCAATGATGAAACAAGGCCTAATTCTAGCACAATGCACTCCCTGTCTCCCTCCCCCTCTCAAAAAGATTATCATTTTTCATAAATATAGACAAACATTTGTCTTGATTTATAACAAGAATGACACTTTTTAGTTAGGTTGGTGGAAGTATGTTGTATTAAGGCCTTGTTTACTTCCACCCAAAATCCAAAACTTTTCAAGATTTCCCGTCACATCGAATCTTTAGACGCATGCATGGAGTATTAAATAGAAACGAAATTAAAAACTAATTGCACAGTTTGGTCGAAATTTACGAGACGAATCTTTTGAGCCTAGTTAGTCCATGATTGGACAATAATTACCATAAACAAACGAAATTGCTACAGTGTCCCGAAAAAATTTCGGCAAGGAACTAAACAAGGCCTAAAAAAAGAAAAGAAAGCCACATTGTTTTTAATCGAAGGGTAGAATATTAGGTCTCAACCTCAAGATATTCGCAAAAAAGTCGCAACATCAAGATCAGATACAAATCCCATGTGTTTTGATTATTAGTAGCGTCCATCCAAAGCTTACTAAAAATGAGACAGAATGCCGTGTCATGTACATGTACTCGATGGGCATCCATAGTTGCTCCAAAGCAACGCAACCACTAGTGAGGTCTTATTGAACCCAGACATATAAAAAAGTGACACTTATGGGTGGGCTTGTACACTTTATGCCAAAACTTAGCGGGCCATTTATTATCCTTCTTGCAAAAGATAAATAAATTGATAAGGTGAAAAGAAGGATAGTAAACCAATATGATTTAGGTAATTAGGTATGTGCTTGAGAATTTTTTTTTGATAGATGCTCAACATAGAGTGTGTGGCCCGGAGGCCACATTGGCCATCTCCTTTATTAAAGTGGAACCATGCCTAGTTAGGTATAGGTATCCCAATATTGACAAATACCTAACATTCTCTTCCTATATCCTATCTACATCTCGAGCAAACAGTCATGTTTCTATTATAAATTTTTTGGTATGTGGATTTTTACACACTAGTGTGCTGGTGTTTTTGTTCATCGAAGGACAGTATATAAACAACTTTTTTATTGGTTTGAAAAAAAAGTTGTTTATATACTGTCCTTCAATGAACAAAAATACCACCACACAATTGTGTAAAAATCCACATACCAGTATATTCATAATAGAAACATGACTGATTGCTCAAGATTGACTATATTATTTATTAGTACATGATTACCTAATTGTGGGGGCAAATTTTCTTACTGTGTTTTCCAATTAGTAATAAATGAACTTTTATTGAATCGCATGTAAAGCTTTTGATGCGGTAATGAAATAGATTAGGTCCACGACCGTAAAAGATAGATAATCACCCTGTTTGCTTGAATTTATCAGCCACACCATTTCAGCAAAATAACAATGTTTTTTTCTCTTAAAACAACAGCATCAGCATTAGCTGTTTTTTTTTTCCAGCCAGCCGAACATGATAATATTTGTTTGAAAGTGCATTTGCATCTATGCCACATGTTTTAGAATCCCACTCCTTATGATTTTTTTTTTCCTATTTTCTTGGCATGTTTGTTGGAACGGTTCAAAGTGTGTGTGCTACTTGCAACTGTCCCCTGGTTTTACGTAATTAATTAACCGTGGGCGCTTGTCCGTACAACACCCGGCGGGGCCCACACAAAGACAACGGAAAAAGGGATGCGTTGTTGCTGACCCAGCCACGGAACGGAAACGGGAAAAGCCGTCCCCAGGGAGCACGGGACCAGTCAGCAACTACTCCTCGTGCGTGTCCCTCACACACTAGCAGGGGAGCGGGGCCACATGTCTGTGTCACGGGTCGGACAAGCATCAGGTACGCTTGGCTTCGACGTTTCGTACCCGTCCGCACCACCAGCCTGTACGATTTGCAGTCCTTGGGTGTCCTCCCCCGCATCGCCCCTTCCCCACCTGACTCACTTCCCAACTTTTCTTTTCCCATTTTGCCCCCACGCCGAGTACACCCGCCGTACCGTACCTTCCGTCCAGTTGGATTCCATACGGCACGCCGAGATTACCGTCGTACCCCTGACTGCGACTTCCCTCAGCTGGAGCGTAGGGGTAAATACGGAAAATACAGGCGCAGCCGCCGTATTCCCCAGGACGACACTCTCCAGGGGCAGTCTCGTCATTTTCCTCCTACACATCACACCGCGTCTCTTCTTGTTGCCCATCTCATCTCCTTGATCGCCGGCCTCCATTTCTTGCCTGCAACTGCAACCACTTTCGTCCGCCCACCCGCCGCAGATCGAGAAAGCCGCCAAGAACAACCCCCTCCACCACCGCACGGCCATGGCAGCCCACCAGCAGCAGCAGCACCGGCACCCCAAGCGCCGTCGCCTCGCGCTCTCCCTCTCCCCATCCCCCACCCCTGCCGCCGCCGCCGCCGCGCCGCCGCTCGACTCGCTGGCCGACGAGCTGCTCTTCCTGGTGCTGGACCGCGTGGCCCAGGCCGACCCGCGGGCGCTCAAGTCCTTCGCTTTGGCCTCGCGCGCCTGCCACGCCGCGGAGTCCCGGCACCGCCGCGTCGTCCGCCCGCTCCGCGCGGACCTCCTCCCCGCCGCGCTGGCGCGGTACCCGTGCGCCACCCGCCTCGACCTCTCCCTCTGCGCGCGCGTCCCCGACGCCGCCCTCGCCTCCGCCGTCGTCTCCGGTTCCTCCTCCCTCCGCGCCGTCGACCTCTCCCGCTCCCGCGGGTTCGGCTCGGCAGGCGTGGCCGCGCTCGCCGCGTCGTGCCCGGGCCTAGCCGACCTCGACCTCTCCAATGGGGTCGACCTCGGGGACGCCGCGGCCGCCGAAGTGGCGCGGGCGAAGGGCCTCCGGAGGCTGTCGCTGGCTAGGTGGAAGCCGCTGACCGATATGGGGCTCGGGTGCGTCGCCGTCGGCTGTATGGAGCTCAGGGAGCTCTCGCTCAAGTGGTGCCTTGGGGTCTCGGATCTGGGGATCCAGCTCCTCGCACTCAAGTGCAGGAAGCTCACCAGCCTGGATCTCTCCTACACCATGGTGAGCGCTCATCAGGGTTTCTTGGTTCCTCTGCTCGTTTCTTGGAACAAAGGCTACGGATGATTCTGTCTTTTGATTCCTTATTGTACGTTTGTTGATTTGATTTCTAGACAACATGTTCACTCTTTAATTCACCGGAGCAAAATGGGCTTCAGTTACTCCCTTTTCTAAATCTGCTACCTTTCATCAGTTACAAGTACCACATCAATTGCTCAATCTAATTTATTCAGTTAGTGCTTAGGGCATTGGACCACTTCAGTTTATAGGTAGTATAGTATTCTTGATCTGCAGATGTTCTTATCTTTGAAAGCAACAATGGATCAGCAGAGCAGTACTAGTAGCCAACTCTAGTTTCTCTTGCAGCTTTGTGCCTAGTGCCTACCGACCAACTTATTATATCGTGCTGGAGTAATAGTAAAATGGAAACGTCTCTTGTGTTGCAGATCACAAAGGATAGCTTTCCTCCCATCATGAAGCTACCCAATCTTCAAGAGTTGACACTGGTGGGGTGTATTGGAATTGATGATGACGCCCTTGGCAGCCTTCAGAAAGAATGCAGTAAATCACTACAGGTGCTTGATCTGTCTCACTGTCAGAATATCACTGATGTGGGAGTTTCATCCATACTGAAGTCGGTACCCAATCTATTGGAACTGGATCTTTCATACTGCTGTCCTGTAAGTAGCCAACCATCTAGTTGTATTATTGTATCACCTGGGCATAACTTGAGCCCTCGCAGCTTAATTAATTTACATCCTTCATGTATCAGGTCACCCCTTCTATGGTGCGAAGCTTCCAGAAGATTCCTAAACTGCGGACCCTGAAGCTGGAAGGCTGCAAATTCATGGTTGATGGACTAAAAGCTATTGGAACCTCATGTGTTTCTTTAAAGGAGTTAAACTTGAGCAAGTGCTCTGGAGTGACGGATACAGAATTCTCTTTTGCTATGTCAAGACAAAAGAACCTGCTGAAGCTGGACATTACTTGTTGTCGAAATATCACTGATGTTTCACTAGCGGCCATGACTAGTTCATGCACTTCCCTCATCTCTCTGAGGATGGAGTCTTGTAGCCGTGTTTCCAGTGGAGCACTCCAACTGATCGGGAAACACTGTTCTCAGTTGGAAGAGCTGGACCTTACTGACAGTGGTTTGGATGACGAAGGTACTTAATACTGAACTGGGTACTGAATTATTCTTTGCCAAATGGACGTAAAGTTGACTTTGATTTTTTTTTGTAGGATTGAAAGCTCTTTCCAGATGCGGCAAACTTTCAAGTCTAAAAATTGGCATTTGCTTGAAGATAAGTGATGAAGGTCTTACCCACATTGGAAGGTCCTGCCCAAATCTCCGCGACATTGATTTGTACAGGTCATTATTTGACATGCCTTGTGGTTGTTTTCTTTGTTTCGTTCTTTGTCGGTAAGCTAACTTATATTTTCTGTTTCAGGTGTGGAGGCCTCAGTGATGATGGAATTATTCCAATTGCGCAGGGTTGTCCCATGCTAGAGTCTATCAATCTATCCTACTGTACAGAAATAACGGACCGTTCACTGATTTCACTTTCAAAATGCACAAAGCTGAATACTCTGGAGATTCGTGGCTGCCCCATGATTACATCCACTGGGCTCTCAGAAATAGCAATGGGGTGCAGGCTACTTTCCAAGCTTGATATTAAGAAATGCTTTGAGGTTAATGATGTGGGAATGCTTTACCTTTCCCAGTTCTCTCATAGCCTCCGTGAGGTATTATCCTTTTCTCCTGTAAATGGAACTGTGTATGTTCTGCAATTGTGCTAATACAATTTACATCTTGTCACAGATAAACTTGTCATACTGTTCAGTCACCGATATTGGGCTTCTTTCCCTTTCTAGCATATCTGGCTTGCAGAACATGACCATTGTCCATTTAGCGGGTATAACGCCGAATGGCTTGACAGCTACTCTTATGGTTTGTGGTTGTTTGACGAAAGTGAAGCTTCATGAAGCATTCAAATCCATGATGCCGCCTCATATGATAAAAAATGTTGAGGCACGCGGGTGTGTTTTCCAGTGGATCGATAAACCATTCAAGGTATTCTACTGTTCCTCTGGTTGCTTGCTGTACACAGC
>Ga0182004_10003305_pt1 | contig 12817 bp, 12 predicted proteins | sample Sormic07211540_1_FD_120479 | JGI IMG/M metagenome (GOLD analysis project Ga0182004, IMG submission 120479) | Endophyte microbial communities from Sorghum bicolor roots, Mead, Nebraska, USA - 072115-40_1 MetaG | ecosystem: Host-associated > Plants > Roots > Unclassified | place: USA: Nebraska... | reverse complement strand
GGCGGCTCGGCGCGAGAGCGCCTCGGGGCCGGAGGCGGCATGGACGGGTGCTCCGCCGGAGGTGGCGGGGTCGACGGCGGAGCCCGTACCGGCGACGACAGCGCTGGTGGCGAGGGCGGCGACGGAGCCAGCGACACCGGCTGCAGAGGCGGAGCCGGCTCTCGCCGCCGCTGGTAGACGAGGCTGAAGCGCCGGGGAGGTGAGGGCGGGGTGCGCAGTCCCGCGATCGGGACGACGACTTCGGGCACAACGGGAGGCAGCGCAACCACTGGTAGCGGTGGAGGAAGCTCTGGGGCTGCCTCTGCCGTGCCAGGTACAGGAGGAGGGTCCTGGCTCGAAGGACCACCAGGAGAGCGTGCCGGAGCAAGACCTGCAGGGTATAGTGGAAACGGTGGGGGAACCACCGGGTCAGTGGGAAAAAAAGAAGCCTCTGCAGGGTCAGCAGGAGGTGTGGAGGTGGGGGTGGTGGAGAAAGGGAATGTCGACTCGTCAAACACTACGTGGCGAGAGATGAGGACACGGCGAGAAGAGAGGTCCATGCAACGGTACCCCTTATGCTCAGGGGAGTAACCTAGGAAGATACAGAGAGTCAGTTGCTCCCCCTCGGCGATCTTGCGAGCCAGGTCATCGGCTGCATGGTGCTCGTGCTCCCAAGCGAGGGCAACAGCCCGCATGCGCACATGGCCGTCCGCAGCAGCAGCGCGGGCAGCGGTGAGGGCAGTGACGAGGGCGGAGTGTGGTGGAGGAAGGGCAGCAGCTGCCATGGCGGCGCCGGCGTCCGTCACCCTGGCCAGCGCTTCGGTGTTCCGGAGAGCCGCACCCGCGCCCAGGGGCGGCGCGCCCGCGCCTCGGGGGGCCGCGCCTAGGGGCGGCGCGCCCGCGCCGACTGGTGGTGGAGGAGGGGCAGCCATGGCCGCGGCTGCGGCGGCGCGCCGGCCGGCGGCGGCGGCTGCCTGGCGGCTGGGCTGGGAAGGGAGGGAGAAGAGAAACCCTAGCTTGATACCACGCTGTAAACTGTGATTTCCATTACTTGGGCTGACCCTAGAAGGGTAGCAATATGGTCACATACATGGGCCTCATGGGCCTAAACCTTATACTCCAACAGTGAGCTACAACTGAAAGATGGACGAAGGCGATGCGAACAACATGTGGGAGAAGATGGCAACATGCATTCGGAAGGTTGTGACAGAGGTACTTGGAGTGACTAAAGGAAGTGGATGCGACTTGAAGGACGCTTGATAGTGGAATGAAGATGTGCAAAAGGCTACCAAGGAAAAGAAGGAATGCTACAAGCGCTTGTACCAGGACCGGTGTGCAGACAACATAGAGAAGTACAAGGTGGCAAAGAAGACTGCAAAACAAGCGGTGGGAGAGGCGAAGGGGCGGGCTTACGAGGGTCTTTACCAATGTCTGAATACGAAGGAAGGAGGGAAGGACATCAATAGGATGGCTAGGGCTCATGATAGAAAGACGAGGGACTTCAACCAAGTCAAGTACATTAAGGATGAGAGAGAGCAACTCTTGGTGAAGGAGGATGAGATCAGACACAGATGGCAAGAGTATTTTGATAAGCTTTTCAATGGGGAGAATGAGAACTCCACTGACCAGTTGGACAACTCGTTTGATGACACCAATAGGTGCTTTGTGCGTAGATTCCAAGTGCAGGAGGTTAGGGAAGCTTTGAAAAGGATGAAAGTGGGTAAAGCGTTGGGCCCCTATGATATTCCGAGCAAGGTGTGGTGGTGTCTTGGGGATTTAGCTATAGTATGGCTATGAGGATGTTCAACAATATCTATCAATCGAACAAGATGCCTGAGGAGTGGAGAAGAAGCATATTGGTGCCAATCTACAAGAACAAGGGAGACATCCAAAGTTGCACTATAGGGGAATTAAGTTGATGAGCCACACGATGAAGCCGTGGGAGAGAGTTATCGAGCATCAACTATGGAGCGGTTTAGGGAGCAGAAGGACCTACACATGGTTTTCATTGACTTGGTGGCTTATGACAAGATACCAAGGAATGTTATGTGGTGGGCTTTGGACAAACATAAAGTCCCAACCAAGTATGTTACCCTCATCAAGGACATGTACAATAATGTCATGACTAGTGTCCGAACAAATGATCGCAACACAGATTACTTCCAAACTAAAATAGGACTTCATCAAGGGTCAGCCTTGAACCTGTATCTCTTTGCCTTGGTAATGGACGAAGTGACAAGGGACATTCAAGGGAATATCCCTTGGTGTATGCTTTTTGCAGACGATGTAGTGCTAGTTGATGAAAGCTAGGCAGGAGTAAATAGGAAACTGGAGTTGTGGCGGCAAACCCTTGAGTCCAAAGGTTTTATAGTAAGTCAAACTAAAACAGAATACATGAGATGCAACTTTGACAATGCTACACATGAGGAGGATGAGGTGAGTTTGGAAGGTCAAGTGGTGCCTAAGAAAGATACTTTTCGTTATCTAGGATCGATGCTACAGAAGGATGGAGATATTGATGTAGACGTTTGCCATAGATCAAAGCAAGGTGGATGAAGTGGCGCCAAGCATTTTGTATTCTCTGTGACAAGAGGGTACCACAAAAGCTTAAAGGCAAGTTTTATAGAACGACGATTAGACCCGCTATGTTGTATGGAGCAAAATGTTGGCCTACAAAAAGACATGTCCAATAACTAAGTGTCGCGGAAATGCATATGTTGCGTTGGATTTGTGGTCACACAAGGATGGATCGAGTTCGGAACGATGATATACGTGACCGTCTAGGGGTAGCACCAATCGAAGAAAAGCTTGTTCAACATAGGTTGAGGTGGTTTGGCCATGTCCAAAGGAGACCTTCTAAGGCACCAGTGCATTGTGGAGTCCTAAGTCGAGATATCAATGTGAGGAGAGGTAGAGGAAGACCGAAACTGACATGTGGGAGACAATAAAAAGAGTTTTAAAGGGTTGAAATATACCTAGAGATCTTTGTTTAGATAGAAGTGCTTGGAAAGCAGCTATCGACGTACTTGAACCGTGACTAGGGGCTCATGTTGGGTTTCAACTCTAGCCTACACCAACTTGCTTGGGACTAAAAGGCTTTGTTGTTCTTGCTGTGTTCTTGCTGCTGCTGCTGCTGCATAAGGAAAGAAAGCAACTCGCTAATTCGGCTTTTTTTTTGGCAAAAAGGAAAAAGATGTCCCTCCAAATAGCTTTGTATCTGACCTCCTAAAAATAAGCATTTGATAAATCTCTCGTGCCTGTGTGCATGCTCTCGCTACTGCTTCTTGCAGCTGTTTCAACTGCAGCTGTACAGCCCAGCCGCTTGGCTGCAGCCCAAGCAGGTGCAGTCGTGCAGAGGACAGCACACCAAAGACTGTACACCTTTCCCAAGGGCTAAGGCTTCTCTTCCTATTCTCATGTTCCCATTTTCATCTAGTTCTTGTTCCTTGCACAATTCACAGTTGCAGCTGGAGATTAGTTGTAGGTTAGTAGGGTTCGGAGGTCAGCAGCAGCCGCTCACCACCCAGGTCGCCGGCACTACAAGGCCACCAAATCAAGTCAACAACACCTTCCTCAACCCATTCCGCACCAGCAGCGGCCACTCCTGCACTGCAAGGCACATCCGTCTTCTCCACCAGGGCCATCCACATCATCCCGACACCTGTCTTCGGCTTCGTGTGGATGCAAGAAGGATGCCCAGCAGCGCCCTGCATCGATCTGAAGCCACCACCGCGCCAATGTCGCTCAACCCAACCTCGACCGCATATGCACTTTATCCAAGACTGACACCACCGAGCTGTCATGGACCCCTCGGTGATATCCCCTCTGTCTCTGTCAAGGTGAGCATTCATTTCGAAGCTCGCTATTGTCACAGCAGAATTGTACAAATAAAGAGAGATCTTATGAACTAATATACACAACAACAGAGTAGCAGTCGTAGTAGTGACTTACATCAAGCTGCCAAAACTGGTACGTACATAGCACTGACAGTTCAGAGATAGCTGTTTTTCTTTTTCTATTCTAGTTGCATATAAATGGATCCATGTTGCTGCCTGTACTAATTTTACTTTTATCAATACGCTCCTGCAAAGAAAACGCAGCGTATCTTAATTCACACAAGCTACATCCTAAACCTGAAAGTGAAAACTACTGGGTTACCCTTACCTACATTGGTTTAGGATTTGCTCTACAGAATATGCTCGAATTGATGCTGTAGTAAACTTTCCCCATTTTGCTTTGAGAAGAACTTACCTTGATCCTTTTAGGGAATTTGGATTGTTTTAACTACTGATAAGCTTGGTCTAAGAAAATAAGTTGGTCCAACTATTCAACTGATTAATACCACTTCCAATTCCATGGCATTTGATACAAATTTCAGAGGACAAATTATCAGTGTTCACCTCATGTTTATCTGAGATTTGTAGCCAAATCGTACCAAAAATAGGATCGTATCAAGTTTTTTTTTTTTTGTTTCTGTGAAGTTGGTACAGGGCTCAAAATTTCAGTTTTCTGACACATTACTTTGTTTGCAATCTGGAGAGAGTATCAAACTGGTGACCTGCTGATTCCCTTCTAAGCATAGAAATTTATGATAATCTGTAGGTTGATTCATGGTATAGTGTGATTTTTTTCAATGGGAGTAGGTGTTTTATTCACAGAAGGCCTAGAATATAAGCTGCAAATTCTTGTGCTAGTTCAGGAGAACAAAATTGGTGAAGGGTAATAGAACACTATTGCAGAAGCGATAGATGAACTCGCTGTTGGTTCAGGCTACGAATAACTCGCAATGTTACATGCTGCTGCTGCAGATCGCTACTGTGGCTATGGCATAATCGTTGGTTTACCAAGTGATTTTTAAGGAGCCTTTGGAGATGTTCTAACCTAGGTAATGCTACTAGATCAAATTAATAATATTGAAAAATAATGCACCTTGAAGAACTAGGAAGAGGAATAAATCTATGGAAATTGGAAATGCAAATACTTGGCTTCTGCTGGTAGATGGTAGATGAGAGAAGGGATAGAAACGGACTGGACTGACCTCCCCGAACCTGTCCTTGCATTTGCGCTCGTCACCGCAGAAGACCCACGAGTCGCAGCGGCAGGCCCCGTCCTCGGGGTGAGGGCACATGGCCTTGCAGGCAGCGCAGCAGGCAGCGGCGGAGGGCAGGCGGTGGTCTGAGCCCCACTTGACCGCCGGGCCCCAGAGCTCGAGGCCCTCCATACCCCTGCAGCAGTCGGCCTCCGCCCGGACCGCCGAGAACGCTGCCGGGGGCGATGTCCGCCCAGCAGAGGGGAAAGAGAGGTAGGCGAGGGCTGCGGCGGCGGAGACGGCGACGAGGACGACGAGGGAAAGGACGAGGCGACCGCGGCGTCTGGCGTCGGATGGGCGGCGGGTGAGGGGGAAAGCGGGAAGAGCTGGCATTGCTGCTGCGCTTGCTTCAGGACACAGCAGGGAATCACTCCTCGGCGTCGGCGTGCTGCGTCGTCCAGGCGTTGACGCTTTACAGCCCAAGTGCCCAAGCCCAACCCAACCCGGCCCGGCCCTATCGGCTATCGCCCTTTCGTCAACAACAACTAGGGCCACGGGCAGCCCGACGTAAACCCAGCATCGATTTTTGAGAAAATTCAAAGTTGCCACTAAAAATTATAGCACTTTCTTCATTGCCATTAAAATTTTTAAAATTCCCCCACTGCCATCAAATAATTTTTGTGTTTCCTTAGGCCTTGTTTAGATCCGAAAAAAATTTAGATTTTGACACTGTAGCATTTTCGTTTTTATTTAACAAACATTATCCAATCATGAAATAACTAGGTTTAAAAGATTTGTCTTACGATTTACATACAAATTGTATATTTAGTTTTTGTTTTTATCTATATTCAATGCTTTATGTATGTACTACATGATTCGATGTGACGAGAAATCTTGAAAAGTTTTTTTTGTTTTTGGGTGAACTAATCAAGGGTTTAGTTGCCATTTACACCTGCCGCTAACAACGTCTCGTTCTGTTTTGTCCACGCATGGGCTCTCGACCGCGCCAGCGGCTCGAGCGCCTCCAGTTCCTATGCCCAGCTGCCTCCTACTCGTCGTGCCTCCGCGACCATCCCTAGCCATGCACTTGGCTCAGCTGCATAGCTACCTGCCCCAAAACTATGGTTAGGCAAGCAGAAGCAGCAACAGCCGACAGAAGCGATCAAGCGGAACCTCGGCCTCCTCCAGCACCGCCAAGACCGAGAGCAAGAAGCTCCAGAAAACCAAGGCCAAGGGGAAAGTACACGGTGAGCTGCGCGTGAGGCTGGTGAACCTCGATACCGGCGCCAAGGACCTGTTGTTGTCAAGGTCTGGGCCCTTCATGCAGCGCCATTTCCATATCTTCGGCAAGGACATCTTCGGCGAGACGGCGTCAGCCTCCTCCGTGTGTACTCATCGTCGAGACTCGAGAAAGACGATGAGCAGCCACCACCCACCTGCATCTGTTGTCAAATCGATCATGAGCTCATGACATCATTGGTTTCCATGTCCGCAGCGCAGCTGCTTGCCCGGGGCTTCAGCCTGCGCATCCTTGGCTCCACCAGCTCGTCGCCCGCATCTTCGTGCAACTTGTCTGGGGATGTCGCGCGTGCCCACTCGCCTGCTCCGTTCGTGCCCACGCGACCCCGACCCTGTGACGCGACGCGAGCTAGTGCGACGAGAGGAGGCATGACCGCAGGAGAGCGAGGTGGCGGCCCAAATGGATGTCGTCATTCCTCCATTGGTGAGCAGTGCAGATGGGGGGCGAGCTCTAGCCCGGCCATGTACGGCGTGGGGCCGAGCTCGAGCTCCAGCCATGGCGGCGCGGGTGAGCTCTAGCCCAGCCACGCACGAGGCGAGCTCGAGCCCTAGCCATGGCAGCGGCAGCGAGCTGCAGCCCGACCATGCGTGGCGCAGGGGCGAGCTCCAGCCTCAACGACGGTGCACGGGGAACATGTGTCCGCCTGATGCTTCTATCTCGCGACCCTAACGGAGGATAAATAGTGGGCTCCAGCTACCAGCAAGTATACCTCAATAGGTTTTAACAGAAGTGGCAGTTAGGGAAACGTAAAAAGTATTTGATGGTAGTGAGGGAAGTTTGAAAATTTTGATGGCAAAGAAGGAAGTGCTATAATATTTAGTGGCAATGAAGGAATTTTCTGTTGATTTTTACCACTTCTTGGTTGATGAACGATATTGGCATCGAGGTCAAAAAAAAGTCTTGCTCCCGGCTAGAAGGTGTACAAAATATTATTTTTAGCCAAGACTTAGCCTTGTTTAGTTTGTGAAAAAAAGTTTTTAGGTACCGTAGCACATGTGTAACTATAGCAATTTATGTCTAATTATAGACTAATTAGGCTTAAAAGATTCATCTCGCAAAATATATGCAAACTGTGCAATTAGTTGTTAATCTATATTTAATGTTTTATGCATTTGTCTAAACATTTGATATGATGGAGTAAAAAGTTTTTTAGTGAAAACTACACAGGGCCTGAGGAGTATGGGACCTACAATATTTTAGGCATGACTAGTTAAGTGCCCCTGTCACAAATATAACATATGTAAAATCTCACCATTCATTAATAACCATAGAAGAAAATAGGCACGCTATAAATAATGACCATCAAGTTACTTTAAGGTCCAACGGCTAGAGGGGAGTAAATAGCCTATTTAAATTTTCTACAATCTCAAATAGATAAGTTGATTAGTAAAATAAATGGTGAAGTAATTCTAGCTCTAGCATAACTAAGCTATGTAGGCCACCTACACAAGTCTATAAAAAGGCTAAATACTAAACCACAACAACAAACTATAACTAAGAGCTAGCTACACTCCTAAACAAGAAGACTAAGCTACACAAGCTAAATAACTAGCAAGGTATGCAAGTAAGTAAAGGAGTGGAGAGTGATTGTTATACCAACATTGTAGAGTAGCGATGTATTTAATCAATCACTCACAATCACAATCACAAAAGAGAATCCTCGGTAGGGGATGACACAAGATTTTTTATCGAAGTTCACTTGCTTCCCAGTAAGCTAGTCCTCGTTGTGGCGATACACCCATTTGATGGATCACGAGCTAATTAGCAATCCAAAGCCAAACTCTCAACGGGTGTCGCACATCCACTCATAAGATGAGGATCCTCCAAGCCACGAGCAATCCACTAGAGTAGCCAATTGTGATCTCTAGCGAGGAAGGGTCAAGAACCTCTCATAAATTAATTAGTGAGGCTTGAAACAATCTCCAGTCACGAGCTCAACACCTCCACTGCTCCAAGTTGTCTAGGGTCTCAGGAAACACCGAAGAGTAACAAGAAATCCATAGCAAACTCAAAGATCAAGTGCCACTAGATGTAGCTCTTAATGCAATGCACTTGAATCTCACTCAATCTCACTAGGATGAGCAATCAAGCAAGTAGATGAGTGAAGAAGATGTTCTCTAGCTCAAAGTGTATCTCAAATGTTCAGAAGTGCAGGAGATAAGCCCCTAAAGCCAGCCACCTTCTATTTTAAGAGGTCACCCCAACTATGGGGGCGTCGGACGCTCCGAGTCTTGTGTGTTTGATCGCTACCACGTGTCCCTCTTTGAACATGATCCGTTAAACGTCAACGATCACTAGAAACTTAACGTTTCAAAAGTACACCGTGTTGGATGCGCAGACACCACGCACCGGATGCGGCTGCTCACACCGGACGCTACTCAATAAGGTTTTGAAACCTTTCAAGCAAATGTCAAACGCGTCCGGCGTCCAACGGTGTGACATCTGACACTCGTCAGCGTCCACCGCACACAACGTCGAAACCCTGTAGTTGCTATAGTGCGAGTACCACACACTCAAACACTAGAGCGTCTCATGCTTCGACGCACAAGTCAAGTTGCGCCTCTGTGCGCTGCATACGTCGATGTCCGACACCGTCTGACCCAGCGTCCGACAAGTGTTTCTCAGCGAAAAACACTCGCACGACTTTTCGAAATTTTTCCTTTGACGCAATAGAAAGTATGCATTTTATTTTCTCAAAAGCGTTGAATCTCGCCGAGCAGCTCGGCGGGAGAGAGAGATGAACCCAAACCCCTCTCTACCCCTCAACCTCCACCTCATTTACAAATGTGCTAACACCACCAAGTGTATTCCACCATTGTGCATGTGTGTTAGCATTTCACAAATATTTTTTTAAAAGAGTTATGTTAGCACTTTACTGGATCCTAATACATATGCTAAAGATATGGACCTAGTAGCACTTGATTCGAGAGATGACCGTGATTTTTCCTTTTGATAGTCGGCTATCTATCCTAAATCCGGTCAATCACTTCTCTACTCATCTTAGACCGGCAAAAGCAAAACTCTATGTTTATATCTTTGCTTTGATAACTTTTACTCCTTGTCCATCACCATGATCTTCACTTCATGCTTCATCTCTTTGTGATCATGTGTCCACCACTCCATGTCGCATTACTCCTTCATCACATGTGTTGCTATGCCTAACTCAAATCACTTAAACAGAAAGGCATTAGCAACTTGATGTCATTAATTACCAAAAGCAAATTTGCACTTTTAGTTACAAGTTAAACATAAATTCATGCATATTTATTAAAATATATGTATTATTTTACTATATAATGAGTATATTCAATAAGTAACATCTCCACAAGTTATCATTGGCTACTTGTCTCCCATTTAGCAACGGAAAAAACTGATACCACAATAAGATCTAATAACATGTTTTTAAAATGAATCAATGCAAAAGTCAATCTTTTTTGCCTAACAAAAATAATAATTTGCATATGACATGTATTTTTGGCAATTCTAAGATGTTGGACCAAAACAAGCTATTGTTTGTTTGGCTGGCTGCTAAGTCATGACAGAAAATATTGTTCGCTGATTTGTTGTGAGAGAAAAAATATTGAATGGTTGATAGATTTGGCTGATAAGCTCAAACGAACAAGATGGACAAGATTCAGCTACTGATCTTCTCTCTTGCATGAATATATCATTTGTCCCTAAAACATTTTTCCTACAAACAAACAACCGAAAAGTAAGTTTTGCAACATAGAAAATATATAATTCACTAAAAAGGTTAAAAACACATTATCATTTTATTTCATATCTAGTATATGTATAATCCATAAATTCTCCTGCACATCCTAGAAATCACATCCGGGAATGCCTTTCTTTTGACCACCAGGATTTTATCCCTAGTTCACAGCTCCCTTGTCTGGGTTTTAACTCGACAGTACGTGGAGGAGAGGGGGGGGGGGACGAACGAGGCATGCGGGGTGCATGTGCGGCTGTAGGCCAGGGGATTCGCTTGAGCTTATTTGTTCGCATGAGAGTGGGAAGCGATCAGATGATAACACATGAATCTTTTTAGTTGTAGAGACAACATCCGTTGCGGCACAAAAATAGTTGAAACATTATTCAAAACTAGTAGTATGCCTTTGCTAACGCTACGGTAAAAATAAAAGACAATATTTTTTAAGTTTCTACTAAATGATAAATTTATAAAAAATAAAGTAATCAGATTTATTAAGATTCATGTCTTACATATTGTATAACCAAATATTTTTATACCATAATGAATGTCACATAAGAGTTGATCATATGAGGAGGCGATAACATCATTGGACCGACTCACGAATGACTTTTTAAACAAACATTTTATCACATAAAGAAATATGAAACATAGTAAGGAAATAGATGTTTGTGGACTATTTACTTACCACATCACTATGCTAGGTCTTACTATATTTTTGTTGCCAAAGGGTCTTTAGCTTAGTAGTCAGAGCACTTGGGTTGCATCTAGCGAACCTAGATTTGACTCCTCATAGAAGCAAATTTAAACAAATCTAGGATAAAAGAAAATATAAAATAGATTGAGGTTTCTCCTGCTGACTTTGTAATATATATATATACTATTTTTTTTGCTCTTCTGTGAGACATCTATTTCTTTCTTTGATTTGGGCAAAATTCTTTAGAACTGAATGATAAACCCAAATACGAACATGAGGCATTTATTTCTTTCTTTGGTTTGTGCAAAAATCTATAGAACTGAATGATGAACCTAAACACGAAAATCTTCTCTTCTATCTACACCAAAAAAAAAATACACAACTGGAGGGACGTGGAGGTCAATGTCCTCAAAGTTCTTGCCAATCTACAAGTATGGGACAAAACACGTATTCCACCGATTCTACTTAAATCCAATTTAAAGGGTCTCGCCTTGTTAAGTACTGAATTCATTTGGAAAGCACAAGTGGAGAACAAATATGAGATCTTTGTGTAGATTCTAGAGCAAGATAAAATTCTTATGGCACAATCCCTACAAAAAAGGGTGGTCACACCAAGAACACTGCATGATATGCAACAGTCCCTTAGAGACCAGTCTCCAGTGAAAAGTCCTAATGGCTAGAGGAGAAAGTGAATAGCCTAATAAAATCTGCAACGTACAACACTAAAGCAACTTGGTTAGATAATAAGATAGTGAAGTGAATGTTGCACTAGCCTAAAAGAGCAAGCCATGGACCCAGAGCTTTGCTTGGTCCAATATGGAACGACGCATTATAGATTTCTTGATCTAAAAATTCTTTGCAAAGCGCCTCGTTCATATCGTCTCTTACTCTCCTCTCCAGCGACTGTACCATGAGCTCTAGGTTACATCAGCATCCTTACTAAATTGGTCCCTAAAGAAATATCTGGCCAATAGTTGCATCTGTTTCTCATCCCTGCACCACATGTCATCAGAAATTCTTAGCTGAGTAATTTTATTTTTTCTTTGCCCTCCATTGAGCTTGCCAATGGAAATACTTTGTGTTTCTACCCCCCCCCCTCACACAACCAGCAAATACGGGAGCGCTACAGCCACATCATCTCCTCCCGGTATAAATATTCATTCATTTTCCTTGCAATGCAGATCACGTCCCTTCTCTTCATTATCATCAATAGGTCGTTCACCTTGTGCTACATGGACCCGTCCCCCCTGACCTTTCCCTTCTTCCCCACGACGACGGCGGCGCCGCCAACCCTCCACAGCCGATCCTCCTTCCAGGAGCCCTTCCACCCCATACTAGCACAGATCCGAGCTCCCCTCGACCTGATCTATTCATCCATGGGGTCCGTGGAGGACTCCTGGCACTCCTCAGCAAATCCACCTCTCCAGAGAGCACCCCTAGTTCCTGTGCCTCGCCTCAGCCTAGCCCGCTAGAGGCCACTCAGGCGTCGGCGGCCAACACTAGCCCCTCCCACAATCCCTTTTCTAGCTTGCATGTCTCTCTAGCCGAGGAGGCTGCGCCCCTAGCGAGGACGCGACTGTTGGTAAACGAGGTCTTCGTCGAGGATGCCTTCGACAGCGAGGACGAAGTTCAAGATGATGACGACGTTTCAGCTCCTGCCCCCACGTCCGGTGCCAACCTCCATGGCGTGCACGCAACACGGGCGCTCCTGCCTTCGACCACATCGCCATCTTCACTGCGGCCGACAAGCGGCCTATCTCCAAGGCCGTTAAGATCCCTCTCCCCCCATGTTGTCCTCTTCCATCATGGTGGCAGCTCGGTGGGGCGCTTGAAAGCCCAAGTTTGGTTTTGGTAATTAATGACACCAAAGTTGCTAATGCCTTGTGTTTAAGTGATTTGAGTTAGGCATAGCAACACATGTGATGAAGGTGCATGGTGGCATGGAAAGGTGGCCACATGACTACAAAGAGATGAAGCTTCATGTGGAGATCATGATGATAGACGAGGAGCAAAGTTATCAAGGCAAAGGTATAAACATAGGGTTTTACTTTTGCCGGTCTAAGATGAGTAGAGAAGTGATTGACCGGGTTTAGGATAGATAGC
>Ga0182004_10003304_pt1 | contig 12823 bp, 7 predicted proteins | sample Sormic07211540_1_FD_120479 | JGI IMG/M metagenome (GOLD analysis project Ga0182004, IMG submission 120479) | Endophyte microbial communities from Sorghum bicolor roots, Mead, Nebraska, USA - 072115-40_1 MetaG | ecosystem: Host-associated > Plants > Roots > Unclassified | place: USA: Nebraska... | reverse complement strand
GGTTTCCCGAGGACACCCGACAGACTTCTTGAGTCATTTGGAACTCGTGCACGTCGATCAGAAGTCTTTGGGACAATGATGTGTGCATGTGGGCCACTTAATTCAGGAGGTTCTGCCACAGCTTCTTTCATAAAAATATTCCTTTATAAAAAAAACTAGTTACAACAAATTACCTATATAAAATGAGAAAAATACCTTTGGTGATGGATGCGACAACCAGGCTAAAATCTTCAAAAATAAAAACAGCTCAGAAGTAAACCACCTTCACTCAAAGCAACAGAGGGGAAACAATCCACAAAAGGTAAATGGGCAAAAGTGAAACATGTCACCATGAAATGACTGTATTTGTAAGCGCAAGCTAGCGACTATTGAGAACACAAATCCGAGATTGCAGAAATCCCCAAAAACAGAACAACTATGACAACAAACCATCCGAATCACCAATCTCAAAGCTAATTAAACTTTCAGTTAAAAAATATAATAGTTGGTAAGCCCCTAGGGGCTACTGTTAGGGTCCATACCTTCGGGATGTCATCCCCTTTTGTGAACGTAGAATCCTCAAGCCCAAGCAACGAAGATGCTTTGCCTCTTGTATTCTCTTGACCAAGTTGATGAGAGTGAGATTATCAAAGGCTCGTGTCCGACGAGAATATCCCGGGAGCATGTACTGGTTGACGAAATAGAGTGATAATAGTAATTCAGATTCTTTTTCATCCTATTTCATTTGTGTTAATATCTTTGTTATTACCTTTTGTTCTATTGTTTCGGGATTAGGAACCTAGGACTAGAGGGTACCGAGGATATCCAACTGTTTGAACAACTAACGGTTTTTTTTCTTTTTTGCAAATCATAGTACAGACACAGACACTAATACATATACGCATACTCACCCCTATAAAGAAACGTGCACATATTCTACCTCTATGAGTACCTCTGAATAACAGAGATCGAGTCAGCAGATGATCTCAGATGATCTTGAGATTGACAAAATCACAACAGGCGCTTCACTGTTGATAGGCATGATGCCTACCACCGAAAAAATCTTAAAATAAATCTAAATATGAACATCATATTCAGGTCGAAGATTGAATCCTACGACAGGTTCCATCGTAAGAAATCCAACTAGCTGAGCTACACTCGATTCGTAACTAAAGTTGTTGACTCTAAGGTTTCATAGGAATTCCCAGGATTTGCTGAATGAATTATATGATTTCATTGCTGTGCCTCGCTGCTGGGATTGATAACCTCGACTAGTCGAATTCCAATATATACTTGAAGATAATTGGTTCAGAATATAATATCTAAAGCAATATTAAAGGGCTTATCAAAGGAGTGGTCCTGCTAAACTGTAATCATGGTCCACATGGAACCATATAGTTTTTCTTTAGTTTGATAGTTTGGTCAATTAAGATTTTGTTTCAGTTGTGCGTGCTTGAAAGTTATTATATGTACGCCCGCTGAAAGCTTCTTATTAGCAAGAAAAGGAGTGGTCCTAATTCCTAAAGCATGTTATTGCTTTATTCTTTTAGTACTTACCTATTTGGGATTGTGCAAATGATAAGGTTCTGGCTCTTGAGTGAACTAATGCATTCTCCTTAATTAAACAAAATTGTAGTGCCAAGCAGCAAACTGAAACCTGCTAAACAGCAGGTAGTTTGGTTGTTCAAGTCGGTCATGCCAAAAGAACAGGTTGTGCCTCTGACAGCTCCGTTTGATACTCTTTTGGTTTGTGTTGGAGTTTACACAGAAAGCAGAGGTCCAGAAGCCAAGTTTACAAACAGTTTTTTTTTAATTAGAAATGTGGTGTTATGTAGTGGCACCTCAACAGCCAAGAAGTGTGCACCTTTTCTACTTTGTGCTATTTAGAAATCAGCGAACAGTATTTACAACCATGGCTTATCACAACAAATTGTTTTCTGTAATTTGAATCAGATGACAGGCATAAAGAATATGAGCTTAGAAGAAAGGTAGCTGCAGATTTTAAATTTTTATTAGTCTGACCTTTCAAAATAGAACAAATTCTTAACAATGTAAAGTGTAAATCTTTACATGGGATATATTCCTCACTAATATTCAGTATGATCATCGACAACTTGATTGTTTAGTTTGGGGGTAGTACAGGTGACATGAATTTATTTATTCATTTGGAAAAATAACTTTATGCGCTCTGAACCCAGTTAGTATTTACCTAGTACACTTTCGCTAGCAAGCTACTATAGCAACAGAAACTGTGACTCCCGAGGCAGTTGGGCATCAACATGAAACAAGACTAATTGAAAGGACATAATGGTTTCCCAGTGGTTTTGGCGGCTTCCCTACAAGCAAGAGGTTTCATGTGTCAGTGTCAGACTTTGTTGCCGTTATCAAAACAATACTTTTTAGTTTGACTGCCCAGCCAAGAGAAGAAGGTTAATCAAGTTGCTGGTCGTGGTAGTTTTCTCTGTCTAGAACAGGCACTAATGTAATTTCAGAGTTTGGTGATATGTGTAGTGTGGGTGGGATGAAAACGGAACAGAAATATTCCGTACGGACCGCTTTCGTTTTCTATATTATGATATCATTTTCTATATTATAATACCGTTTTCGAATTTTGTCAAACATAAAAATTTGTCAGTTTCAGTTGGTTTCACAACCTTTTTAATCATTTTTTGTACTCTTTAATTGCTAAAATGTAGAAATATTCCGTACCGACCGCGTTCGTTTTCTATATTGTAATTCCGTTTTCGACTGTTTTCATCCTTTGTAAGGGTTTCTTTATTCGTGTTCAAGATACACAGCTCTTTTTTGTGTTCAAGAAAACTGATCTATATACATCCCCCCTTCATGTTCAAGAAAAATGATCTATACAAGGGTGACAGTTCAGATCCTGTATGTAGGCCTTTACAGAGTGGAAGGACTGGCCTACCAGTTATTCCTTGTCCTCAGGAGTCAGGTGCGACAATAAAATGCTCACTTCCTTGGTGGATCCAAGTCGCCATTTGCCTCAAGTGCAAGAGGGGGATCAGATTGGTCACAACAGCCTCTGAAGCTAGTCAAAACTAGTGAGAGGCTGTGTGCACAAAACTAGTAGAAAAGAAAAAGGCTTGAAGATCCAATGGCTCGTGGTAAGGTTCAGATGAGGAAGATCGAAAACCCGGTGCACCGGCAGGTAACCTTCTGCAAGCGGCGAATGGGCCTGCTGAAGAAAGCTAAGGAGTTATCTGTTCTATGTGATGCTGCTATCGGTGTCATCGTGATCTCCCCTCATGGCAAGATTTATGACCTAGCCACCAATGGGTCTGTATTTCTTTCATGTTTATTGATGGAAACTTTACTGTGCATGGTGATCATTGTTCATTTCTTTGAAATTTGTTGATATGAAGGAACATGCAAGGTTTGATCGAGAGGTACAGGAGAACCTATTCAGAAAGGCCTGGTGAAAGTAGCAACCACAACAAAACCCAGGTCAGGAACTGACAGTATCAAATCAACAATTAACGGAAAGAAAGATTAGGGAGGAAAATTTTGCTCAGTGCACCTGTCCTTGGCATTTGTTTATCCGGTGATGCTATCAGGACTTCACAAGCACTAACAATCATTCTGTACGCTGATATTCTCTTCGTTTTTTGCAGATAATAAAACAAGAGGTGTTAGCGTTAACGCGTGAAATTGATTTGCTTCAAAAGGGATTCAGGTAAAGTAACTGTGTTTCACGTATACTGTATAAGCGCTGGAGAGGATGCAGCTTCATAGTTATATTTATGTTCCATCAACTTACCAGTATGAGCTGATGGGTCATGTTGAACTACCAAGAATCCTCAAATCACAAGAAAGTGCCAGACTATTCCAGTGTTTGGTAAACAATTATAGTATTGATTGCAGGACTCATGACAGATCTAAGCACATCCATGCAGGTACATGCATGGAGAGAATGTAGAGAATGATATAAACCACATGAATCTTGACGAGCTCCAAACCCTTGAAAATAATCTTGAAATGTGGGTAAATAGCATTCGCTCCCAGAAGGTAAGGTTTATATGCTTTCATACACAGACATGATATCTTTTCCAAAAAGAAAATAGTATTTTGATGTACTACTCTCATATGTTGAACAGATGCAGATCATCTCTAGGGAGATTGAGATGCTCAGAAACAAGGTTGGTTCAGTATTTGTCGCTCTGTTCCTGCAACAAACTAAGGTTTAGCAATTTCCGTCACCAATGGTCTCTTTGTGTTTCTGTTTTGCAGGAAGCCATGCTGCAGGCTGTCAATGGCGTGCTTCAGGAAAGGGTACTGCAAATCTGCATGTCCTTTCCTTTCTTTTAATATATATAAAGATTAAAGAACACTCTCTCTGAAAGATTGCATTAGGATCTACCGATCTAGGAATTGACAATAGGCCTACCTGGCTGCCCTTTATCTATACAAAGGCCAGAGTGCCAGACATTGTTATGAACCATTGGTCATTAAGGATGAACACTGCCAAGAATATAGCCAGGCAGAAGTGGCGTGGATGGAAACTAGACTTTTGAGGAGACTTGGGATTAATTCTTCCTAGTTGCTTGATTCTTGATTGAGACACTGCCTTCCTTTATAAAGACATGATTACTTGACCCCAGGTAACATCCAACCAAATTCTAGAAAACCATGTCTAACAATCCTAAACAAACTATCCTAACTGGTCTAATCTCTCTTATAATCTTTATTTCTTGACGTGAAGGATAGATGCGCTGGTCCTCTGGCCAACCATAACAGACATAAGGTCGGGTTAAGGGTTACAGCACATTACACGCTGACTTAATCTTGTGCATGCAGATAATTGAGCAGAATGGGATTCTGAATTTCAGCAACACGGCGATGACACCGCAAACACCATTCCAGCTAACCATGGAGAGAAACTACTATTTGTAGACAAAGCTGCCATCCTATGGATTTATACCTTCGGTTCTGAAACTGTATGGTGTTTCAATTTTGTTCCAAGTCAACCTTCTTGACCAAGTTTGTAGAAAAATGTATAAAAATCTACAATACGAAACAAATGCACCATTGAGACAGATTTAATGGTGGATTTAATTAACTAATTTGATGTTGTAGATGTTGGTGCATTTTTGTACAAACTTGGTCAAAATTCGAAAAGTTTGACTTGGGACAAAAATAAACAGAGATATAGTAACTCATAAGCTATGTTTCCAGTTCAACTAGGCTACCATGCGAGGACATCATAATCAGATCCTGACTACCACTCCATCGTGGGGAAAATTAGTATTTGTATCTATGCAAGCTCTGCATGTGTAAATAAACTACTTTTTAAGATTGAATTACCTCTATGTTCAATATGGTAGAACTTTGTGAATATAATGATGAAATTTGGCAGTCAGAGTTCTGGCTCAGAATCATTTCGAGTTTGTCACCACTACATTTTTGCAACTATATGTGTTTCAAAATAAACGAAGGCAGAGAAACACATCTAGCAGATATCATTTTACTGATTCTTCAAAGATAGACGTCGTTGTGCCTCATGTTGAACAGCATCTACTCTTCTGCTGCTCTTGCTGAATTGGCTGCCCTTTCATCTGAACTATATTGGAGGGCTTCCTCTCCAGGGCTGCCTGACTCCGTGCTTTACTGCAGATGAGACAAGGAATTTTCAATCTCAGTATAACCCCTTTGAGTGAAATCAGAAAAACCGCTTTGCCATACCTGTTCTTAATTGCAGCAGACATTGCCAAGAACGCCTCCTCGACATTGATCGAGTCTTTAGCACTAGTTTCAAGGAACGGGATGCCTATCTCTTCAGCATAAGCCTGCACTTATTTCTGTTGCCGATTTAGCTCAAGAAAGTTTACAAAGGTCAACCATTGCTTGCTAAACTACTATAGTATTGATGAATTAATAAGCTTCTTGGAAGTTTTGACCTGTGCTACTGAAGTATCGACAGTCCTGCTCTCAGCAAGATCACATTTGTTGCCAACAAGAAGCTTGCATACGGTGTCATTGGCGTATCGATCAATCTCACTAAGCCACTGCTTCACATTGTTGAAGCTCTCCATGTCTGTGATGTCATAAACAATCTGGGGACATTTGGCAACCAAGATGTGTTCATTGAAATGCAGGTCTAAAACTTTACGAAATTTATTGGCGGGTTGACTAATTTGTTTACAATTATCCCATGAGCTCCTCGGTAGTAGCTGCTTGTAATGGTCCTGAACCGCTCCTGCCCTGCCGTGTCCCACTGTTCAAACATGCAGCATCGGTCATCAGGTGCCACTAATATCTGACCAAATTGGGTATTACAGTTGCTGCTTTAAATAAAATAATTCCTAAATAAAAAGACGATCAGAAGCCAAAATGAATCAACGGTGACATTTTCAGTCTTTTCCCGCTTTCATGCTAGGAATTAGCCGATACAAGTTGTTCAAGAGAGAGTCAGAGAGTTAGATCTCTACCCTTTTATCATCATCAATTGGCACAAGAACAAAAAAAATGTATCTTTTCACATTGACCTAAATGATTTTAGGCATTTTTTTACATCATGTGCCATTATGTTCTTACCACCATGGAATTGTATGTTCTAAACCAAATTGAATTGGCACCCAGAAAACGAAACTGAAGACTGGATTGCGTCCAGCCTTTTCTATGTGACTTCCATCAATGTACTGAACACTGCCAACAAGTAACGTGTTCCATTGCAGCAATGTGAAAGCGTTGAGGAAACCACTTACAATCTGCAGCTTTATGGTCTTGCCCTCCATCTCGATCGTGCGGATTTTCTGCACAAACAGAACCAGGAAAATGGGATGGTCAGTAGATCAAAGAACACCCCAAATGCCCTGAAGTAGTTCAGATAGGAGGAAAAAAAACCAAGAATGCATGCAGCATTCCAAGAGGAACCAACTCACAAAGTCAACACCAATCGTGCTGATGTAGCTGTCTACATAGGAGTCGTCCTAGACGAACACAAAACGGAAGAGAAAGGTGTAAGTGACCACAGAACCGTATGGTCTACGGGAGCACAAGTCTGCAGCAAATTAATGGTGGGGCATCAAATGGCGCCGCCTGACTCACAGCGAAACGGAGGAGGAAGCAGGACTTGCCCACCGAGGAATCGCCGATCAAGAGAAGCTTGAACAGGTAATCGCTGTCGAAGAAGAAGCAAACAAGACCAAGATTTTGGTACAGTGAAGAAGAGAGGGGGAAATAAGAGAGGGAACAAGAAAGGGGAGAACAAACTTACAATTCGTTGCCCATTGCTCTTCCAATCTTCGATTCCAAGAACAATGCGGAGGAGAGAGGGAGGAGTGAGGGATGAAGATGCTTCTGCGAGGGACGAGGTGAGGACTCGTGAGAGAAGATGCAAAACCTCCGGGGGTGGAAGTCGCCTCTCTCACGCACCTCGAGAAACCGCAGGTGTATTATAAACTGGCCTCGTTAAGTTACAAAATTTTTTAGGAAATCGATACTGTATCACTTTCGTTATTTGATAAATATTGTCTAATTATGATCTAACTAGGTTTAAAAGATTCGTCTCGCAATGCTCCATGCATGTGCCACAATATTCGATGTGACGGAAAATGTGAAAAAAATTTGCAAAATTTTTAGCAACTAAACAAGGCCAGTAATAAGCAACCGATCCGGTGATGCATTTTGTTTTTATGGAACTCCGCAGCGTCGTGACGTCGGAGTGCTCCCTCAAGTTTTTTTTTTATGAGATGACAGGGATTCACGGGCGCGCCGCACCGGCCGCTCGCGGCACGTGCACACGCACCTGGCCTGCCAAAGACTATCACGATCTTGTTACGTAGTGTAGCTTTCTGCTCTCCTAACTCTTAAGTACTAGTACGAACACTTTCAAAAAAAAAAGGTACTAGTACGAACAACATTGCTTTGGGGCTTTTTAGCTGGGGAGAAATGAAGTGTCATGTGAGGAACACAAGTGCAGCAGACCAAGTATATGTACAAACCACGTCTGATACACTGTACCAGCACATATGTAAGATCATATAAAACATACAGTGAAGTTGTGGACGTCTGCTTTCTACTGGCTACTAAGTGAGTACTGCTGGAATAAGTAAGCTAGTATCTTCTTATGGTCGTTCGACTGGAATCCAGTGTTAGGGTCAATCAGATATGGCACCTGCAACACCATGATTATTCGTGAGTTAGAAGTTACCCTTGCTTCACCCTTTTTCTGTTAGAGAAGTAAAGTTGTCAAGAATTGATGCAGGTAAACAGCAATGCTATGTTCCTCGTGAATGAAGAAAATAAAGGGAAGAGAAACAATTGCCTTGCTAAGTTAGGTAATGCACCGGTAACTAGAAAAAAAAAATCTGATACCAAAGACAATTTGTTGATATAACCAAATAATGGACATGCTGATATACCTAAGAAAGCATATCTATAATGATACAGGTAGATAGGCTACATTTCTGATTCTGAGTATCAGAGATTCAGATCCTATCATGAAAATTGTCAGTTCCTCCTTCTCATGGTGTGTCATATGGCTAGCAGAATTACCTGCTTAGAGCCCGACTTCCTTAGAAGCAAATCTGTCTTTGATGATCCCTCTCCAACGTTCTGGAGAACATAAGGAAGCTCCAATTCACAGAGAGCCTCTCGAACTATCCTTGCATACTGAATCCATAACGTACAAAGGGAGAGGGCACCGTCATCAGAGACAGATAATACAACCAACTTGTAACATGACAACAATGAGAGCAGCGATTTCTCACAGAATTATTCTCATATGAGAACAGCTCCAACTTCTCTGCAGGTACAGCACCAGCTTTGTTCCACAGTGTCATTCCTCTTCCAGCTCTAAGAAGAGTGGGCACCCATCCTGTGAAAATTGTACTGCAGAGAGATGGGGAGGCATTGAGAATCGCATACATTGAAAAGAAAATTGTCCAGACCTGTTATAGAAAGTACTTTCATTTTATTCATCCCACTATCATACTTCCTTGGAAAATAATTTCAGCATCATCAAGTATGAAGCATATCAGCACGGTTACATAAGATAGGTAACATAAGCTTCTCAAAACAAGCAAAGCTGGATACCTCTCAAGAAGTCCAGGAGAAGGACTCTTTCCTTGTCCATACTGCCTGAACAGGTACTTCACAATATCTCCTGCACATCCAATCCAAGAGCATATTAGCGTCCAAATTTATTATGCCGTTATAGTAGTGAACTTGAACTTCATTACACAGAGTTACAGTTACAGATAAGAACTAACTCTTATCCTATACCTATTAAATACAGTCTTTCTGACTGCAGGCCAAAAAGTTTCAGAGACTCAATGTCATGGAATTGTAGCAGATAGCAAACCAGAACAGTGTGAACAAACTGTGTTTGGATTCTCTTCAAACCAAAAGAATTGATCAGAACTTACCACTTTCATACATTGAGATACCAGTACTAGCGTCAATAAGGAGTGGAAACCTGAGTACAGATACCACAGTTCAATGACTATCAGCAGTGCATCAGAAGATTTATGTCTCTTTTCAGTAATGCCAACAATGTTTAATGAACAAACATAGAATTCAGAAACTTTCCAAGATATATTCACTTGAAGCATTGTCACATCTATTAGTAAACAGTAATACTTAGCGGGTGAAGACATACTGCTCCTTCCCTCCAATTTTCTTGACCACATCTCTGTGCCTTAGTGACCCTTTTGGACATGGATAAACCTGAAACATTAGGAATAAGAATTGGTACCATTCGGAAGACAGCATCAGAATACTACACCAATAGCCAGCACCGACTATAATGCTAGTAGAGCCAGTACAGGTAAAACGGTTGCATGGTTTTCCAAAGTACTCCCTCTATTCCAAATTATAAAATGTTTTGGCTTTTCTAGATACATTACTTTTACTATGTATCTAGACACAATGACGGAGCCACCCTAGCGGCGGGGTGGGGCGGCCGCCCCAGCTACCAACGGAACCAGCCACGCACCTGCCACCCTCGCCGCCCGATGCAAGGAACCAGCCACGCGCTCGCCGCCACCCTCGCCGGCCGCTGCTAGGCGCCAGCGCGGCACACTGCTCGTCCGCTCACTGCCATCGCTAGGAACGATGGAGGGAGGAGAAGCAGAACTTGGTAGGGGCAGCAGCTTTGTCAGTTATTTAATTTATTTTTTTCACAATAACTTTTGTGATTCTAGTTTTTTTGCTATATTTTTTACAATCGTAGTTGATGAATACTGTGCGATTTGTGCCATAAGCTTTTTCGTTTATCTTCATGTTAGAACTCGCCCCAGCTATAATTTTTTTCTGGCTCCGTCATTGTCTAGACATAGTGTATATCTAAGTGCATAGCAAAAGTTATGTATCTATAATTTGGAATGGAGAGGGTACTAATTAGCAGTACAATGCTTCTATTGCAGAGCTGAAGGAACATTGTAAGACAAGGTTGAGCACCTCTGCAGAAAGGTCAAGCTCGGTCATGGCCTCCCGAACTCTCCTACAGAAGGGACATGCCTCTTTGGAACAATAACAAGGGATTTAAATCAGTAAATTGCAGGAAATCAGAAATGCAAGCCTTCAACCATAGGTAACAGAATTTATTGTTTTACCAAACTCATACAATTGAAGAGTTGGAGTGCTTATTGCCGAATCTATGTTCTCCCCACTGCTAGTAGCCACTTTTGATCCCCATTGCAGTCTAGCTAAACTTGAAATTGAAGATGTCGTGACCTGGGGAACAAAAGGTAGCCACATATACACAAGTCATGGAAAGAAACCAAAAAGAAATATTACGTTATAAAGTAACAACCAGCATGATCAGAAATACCTGCATCGTTTGCATTGTTAGTAGATTACCCAGAGTACTTATCAAAAATTGATCCAGAGTAGACGTGAAATGAAAAGTAATGAATACTAGTATGTCTGAAGCAGCAAATACATGGGACTGGTCAGAGGTTCCCTTTTGTGAATTTATTACGCAGTGTACGTACTTAATCTAGCCATCTGATTGAGCATCCAATTGGGTTCAGAACCCTGGATTCTAATCCAAGTCAGTATTATTAGTTCAGGGTTCGCAATTGCTCAGCCACGAGATTTACCTCCACAACGTCGTTGCGCTGCTGCGAAGGATCGCCTCCCTGCTCAGAAGCTCACACAAAGCAACACCAGTTTTAGCAATCCCGAGCCTAACCAAGCCCGGAGTTGGGCAACCGACAAATCCGACAAACAAACTAGTTACCCCGAGGAGTTTGAGGAGCGGACACAGGAACGACAAGACGCTGCCGCTAGTGGTAGAGGTGGTCTCAGTTCCGGCCGCCCCCGCGCTGGAACCGGGAGGGCGCGCTCCGGCGAAGGTTCGGGCGCCGCGGCGACTGGGAAGGTAGGCTCGACCCGGAGCGGCAGCGCGCTGCAGCGCTGCGGGAGGGAGGTGGAGATGGAGATGGAGTTGGCTGTGGCCGGCGGGGTATGCGAGCGGCAGCATGGCAGCCAGCGCCGGTTAGAGGTGTCGTGTCCTGGAGCTGGGACTGGGAGTCGTCGGCGTGCGTGACGTGACCATGACCACTGACGCCGGCGTGTGGTGGTCGTCACGGGGAGGTGGACTGGCGGTTCGGCTGGGTGTCTGAGGATCTAATGGGCTCTCTGTGGGCCGGGGCACGGAGTCGTTGTTTGCCGCCTCGCAGGCCAGCGCGATGGGCTTTTTGGTTGCTGAGATAAGAATCGGCGGCCCAGGATTACCCGACCGCGCGCGAGCGAGAGTGCGAGGCTGCAGCTGATCAGAGTTCATGGTCACGTAATAATGGCACATACGATCCTAAACACACTGGCTTTGTTCATTGCCTGCATAACCTCTTATCCAGACACCTGCAGTGCCTTGCCTTGTCCAGGCCAACAAGAATATGCTGCACAACCTCTAAAATGCAGACTTACTGTTTGGTCTGGCGCAGTGAACTAATTAACCCGCCCTTCATTAGATCGTATCTTCACCAGCATAATCACGTCATCGACTCATCCCTCCGATAATAGTGGACGTGCTGATGATGACGAATAGGATTACTTCCTAAACAACCGAATATATCAGTTATTTAACAGTGTTTTTCTCTCTGTCCAATAATAATTTCTGTCATGGCTTGTCACGTCCGCGGCGCCCGTAATGCCGTAATGTACCCCGCAAGTCCGAAATTTGTAGGATTGCCACGGGGAGGATATTTCTTGGACGTCCACTCCACCAGCATCTGAATTCTGAACCTTGTGTGTCCGTTCCGATCCATGCCCAACCAAACTTTTACCGACCTGACACAAACCAACTCTGCCATCGATCGATCGAGGCTCCTTCAATCTCGTCAATCGCGGTCATAGCCCCTCGGCCCTCGCCGAATCAAAATCATCAACAGCTGGCCAAAGCGACGGGTCGAACCGTGCTGTTTATGTAATGCGTACATAGATAATGCATATGGCCATATATATATGGGACCATGCAATCATGATCCAACGGCCGGCTCGCGCTGTTCGTGCATCTCTTTCGTCATGGCTTCTAGCTGTCACCACTCGCGCGCGGTGCATGCAATGCAACGAGACCTGGTGGCCTGGATGGACACGGAGACGTGCGCCGTACCGTGGACGCACGGACGATGCATGCCACCGATCGATATCGACCTGGCCAACTTGTTACCATGTAGGAGTACTATTACTACTACTGCTACTGAGATCGATCTCACGGCTGGCCGGATGGATGGCCACTTCTGATGCATGCATGGCAACTGTCGGCAAATCATAGACATACGAGTAGGAGTAACAGTTAAAGGTAAAAGGAACCAGGCCAGCAGCATCGACCACGGCCAGCGTCGTCGTACGTTCTTCCGCGGTATATATATATATATAT
>Ga0182004_10003303_pt1 | contig 12823 bp, 11 predicted proteins | sample Sormic07211540_1_FD_120479 | JGI IMG/M metagenome (GOLD analysis project Ga0182004, IMG submission 120479) | Endophyte microbial communities from Sorghum bicolor roots, Mead, Nebraska, USA - 072115-40_1 MetaG | ecosystem: Host-associated > Plants > Roots > Unclassified | place: USA: Nebraska... | reverse complement strand
GGATCGGAGGAGGAGCGACGTCGTAGCCGCGTCAGATACGATACGATTTGAGCCGCCGGACGACGGGGGATTGCCGGAAGGCCCGGAACTTTTGCTGCGCCGCAGGCAGAGGAAGGAAGCGAAATGGGATGGCGTCGGCCGGCGGCGGCCTGTGGGCTGTGGAAATGAGCGATAGGAAGAAGATGGCGAGCCGTCGGATGGAGGTTTTGGGTTCGGGAGGAAGACGGAGGAACCGATGGAAAATCCTCCTCTGTAATGCGTGAGTTTGCACATTCATCCTTCCTCTTTTCCTGTTTTAGGCCATGTTTAGCTTTTCAAGGACTTTCGTTTATTTGTGGTAATTATTGTCCAACCATAGACTAACTAGGTTTAAAAGATTCGTCTCATAAATTTCTACCAAATTGTATAATTAATTTTTATTTTCGTCTATATTTAATACTTAATGCATATGTCTAAAGATTCGATGTGATAAATAATTTTAAAAAATCTTGAAAAATATTTATACATATTTTTTATAAATCTAGTTAAACTTGTACTAGGAAAAAAAACTTCCAAGGAAGTAGCAGTGCTGCATTGGCCCTCGTGCCGCTCCCTAAACGTTGGTCGCCATATTTTATGTGCAAATAACTTTAACTTGATTTATCAAAAATATATATAATATTTCTAACTCTAATAAATTTATTAAAAAACTAAATTTAAATATCTATCTAACAATACTAATTTTGTATTATAAATATTAATATTTATATATATTTAATCAAAATTATTTTTTAAGAAACAAAAAACGATAAATATTTATGGACGAAACACAAACAGGCGCCGACGGCAGCAGCAGCACGCGTTACAGTGCTGCACCCCCCACTCTACATGGGCACATTACTGTGCCCCACACCCTATGCTGTGCTCTTTCATCCCTAAATGTTTACAGTATCATTTTTGCTTCTAGAAAGATAATGACTAAATATATATTAAAATCTTTTAATATTCATAATACAAAATTAGTATTGTTAAATACATTTTTAAATCTAATTTATTAAAAATTACAAATATTATACATATTTTTATAAATCAAATCAAAATATAATATTTTTAACTTTAAATAACCTTATAAAAACTAAATTTAAATATCTATCAACAATACTAATTTGTTTTATAAATATTAATATTTGGTATATATTTAATCGAAATTACTTTTTAAGAATCGAAAATGACAAATATTCAGAAGCGGCACAGCATAGGCTATAGCTGATGCACACTGCGGCTACTGAGCAGGCAGGCACAGGCTGACTGCTGCACGCACAGTACCTGCACAGGCATACCGCATACTACGCGCCACGCGGTACTAGTCTGCTTCTCACTTCGTCTTTAAACGTCTTTTTCGTTTTTTGTTTTACAAATAATTTGATTGAATATATATTAGACAATATTAATATTTATAATATAAAATTAGTATTATTAGAAATATCTTTAAATCTAGTTTTCAAATTAGTTTATTTAGAATTAAAAGTATTACATATAATTTTTATAAATTAAGTCAAAGTTATTTACACACAAATCAGAGAGAGAGAGAGCGCGCGCACGCGCGACTACCACAGGCTGCCTCCAACATGTTTGAAATACGGCTCCATCATAAGTTAACTGTTATTTTTTCTGCACCAAAAGTTTAAATTGATTTATATAAAATACGTACAATATTTGTATATTCAAATAAATTTGTTAGAAAAGTATATTTAAAGATTTTTCTAATAATACTAATTATATATTATAAATATTAATATATTATAATATATATTTTAATCTAATTTATTTCTCGAAAAACATAAATGACAATTATTTTGGGACACCCAACACACTCATCAAAAGCACACAGCAGCGTACAGAGCCAGCCGATGGCGCCTCTGCCGCGCCAAGATCTGTGACGCGGCAGTGCCGTGCCATGGCCTGTGGCGCGATAGACTCTGCCACGTCAACCATCCGATCACGCGCCACATTCTGCCGCGCCACCATGTATGGCGTGACACAGTACAAGAGTTGCACCGTACATGGTGGCGCGACCAAAAGGGTTAGATTTAATAATAAAAAAATTGAGTTGTTAAATTTGAAAATTGTTTTAAAAAAAGGTTAGAAATAAAAAAAATCTAAAACAAGTGCCAACGATTAAAATAGAAGGAGGGGAGACGTGCGCAGCCAAGTAAATGAAAAGGAGAAATAACAGAAGTTGTATGCGCTGCGGTATGGAGAATGTTATATTTCGAGGACAAATTTCAATTCTCCTGTTTGAGGTCAAGTTATTATCTGAAGTTTGATCAAATTTATAAAATGGTACGATGCATATTTAGAGTCAAAGTTGATATCATTTTCTAGAGTTTGTGTTAGCCAATACAATTGCATTATTTCTAGGATGAAAATAGTAAATAGTTAGTTAATTTCAATATTCAATTCCTTATATTAAATAAAAGTCTTATATATTAACACGTTCATATTTTAAAGATCTGATACAATACATCAGTAGTTTGGTAGCATCTCGCAATATATTAGAAGAAGCTAAAGGTTAAAATCTACATGTAGATGTTTCTTATTTAAAACCACGTCATATTAGTAATAATGGTTGTGTAAGGAAACTAATATGTCTCTAGTTTTAAAGAGTGAAAGATTTCTTGATGCTTCATTGCTCACAACCGTCGACGCGAAATCTAGTTCTATGATATAATAAATTGAAATGTATATATACATGATCTCCCAATCTCTTCCGTGTCTGTATGAGTTAAGTCTCCAGGTAATATATTACATGGTCTAGTCCGAAAACAAATTAGAATGATATGATCATTGATAAATTTTCTACCCTCCCCAATACGTGTAGGCACAGTATATATGGAGTTTGAGTCCCATATATAATATTGAAACTCGTGATGTGATCGTTAAATAAATCTTCAAACTGCAAGTTGCACCCCAAAAATTCTATTTTAAGTTGTGAAATGGAACACTAAATGAAATAAATAAGTTTAGTATTTTTCTTTTTTTTTCTTTTTTTTTCTCTAAGCTTTATTTATTTATTTGTCAATTTAGAAAGTGGACAATGTGAGTTTATAAAAAACATACAGTTTAGTTATTCGCTCGCATTTATGCCTTTGCACTAGCTAAAAGGAAGCTAATATAGCAAAACTTTACTCGTCAGCTAGCTGTTAATCTATTTAGGCCTTGTTTAGATGCAAAAAGTTTTTGGATTTTGACACTGTAGCATTTTCGTTTTTATTTGATAAACATTGTCTAATTATGGAGTAACTAGGCTTAAAAGATTTGTCTCGTGATTTACAGATAAACTGTGCAATTAGTTATTCTTTTTATCTATATTTAATACTTCATGTATGTGTCGTAAGATTCGATGTGACGGAGAATCTTGTAAAGTTTTAGGTTTTGGGGTGTATCTAAACAAGACCTTAAACAGACCTATTGATTTTAATTTGTTTGACGACTTGTCTAATAAAGTTAAATTAAAATAAAAGAACATCTCTCTGGTAGAGTGCGAGAGCCGAGAGGACTAGATGCTGCCGAGACCTGGGATAGATGTTGTGTGTGTGGTAGGAATAGGATGGGTGGAAAAAGGGAGAGGAAAAGACGACGACGATCATCAGTCGGCACTGTAGTACGTGTAGGCTGTAGCTACATCGGTTGGTGAGATGGACGTAAAGGTCCAGAATTTCATGGAAGCGCGAGGGGCAGAGCGCAAGAGCGCCTGCGTGCCCGTGGCTGAGAATCGCTAGCTCGTCGAGCCCACCCAGCAAGCGGGCCTTTTTGGGGGGGCTTTTGGCTGCGTGGAGGTCCCCCGCGGCCGTCACGTGGTGGGCGTGGGTCCCGCGCGCTCTCGAGCGTGGCGGAAGCTCCTGGAACGCCCGCCTCACGCCGTCACGGGTGTGCGTGCGGTGCAGCTTCGTCCTGGCCCCTAGGAGCGGTCCATGGACCCCGCCGCGGCTGTGGCACTGACTCCAAAGCCGCCGAGAGAGCGGAGAGCAGCCTGGCACCACGAGTCGCCTGGGCGCTGCCCACGGGCGGCGGGCATGTGCTGCGGTGTCAGGCGCGCAGCGCGCAACGCCGTCCCTGGCTGGGCTCGTGATGGGCAGCGTGCCATGTGGCTTGCCTCAGCACGGCGGGCCCCGCGGGAGTTATTTGTCCTTGCATGTAAGGGTTTTGTCCTTGCATGTAAAGGTTCTTGTCCTTACGTGCAAATTCTGGAACAGCACGACACTGATCCCTGATTGCGAATCGTAGTACGTAGCGGCGCGGTATTTTCTACGCTTTCACTGTCAAAAAATAATGCAGGTTTTACAACACCTCGAACTCTCTTAAATTTCACTAAATTTATAAATAATATTATTAAAAATATTTTTAGAATTAATCTAATGGTGTTTATTTGATATTATAAGTATTTATTATTTTTTTATCTATAATTGGTCAAATTTGGTATACGAAACATGATGTTGTTCTAAAGTTGTATTCTTTCGGGGATGGAGGAAATAATGATATTTATTTAGTATCGTAAACATATTTTTTTATATAAATTTACTTAAATTGATTTATTTGACTTCTGAAGAATTGAAGAATTACACTCTTTTATCAGAAAAATAGAGTAATTCATTATGGTTGGGTCAACTTGGTTGCGATTATTTAATAGCCAATAAATTATTTCATTAATAGCAGTTCCAATTTAAAGTTAGATGGTTTTTATGAAGTGTTTGCTACAATTGTTTTTTACGCCGCTGCACTGTTGCTACAGAGAAACGTTGTAGTCATAGCTTTCAGCAGCAGCCAGCAACGATGACATCTGAATAGGTCTCACATTTAACAAGTCATATAGACATTATATAAAAAAAGTTATATTCTCGATGATGGTTTCTTAAAAGCATTTATTCTTGTCCAATGACCTATCTTCTCTCTTCTACCACTCACCTATCATATTTTTTTCTTTTTGGTTATTATCATATAGGCATAATTCCTTGTATAAGAAACATTTTTCTTTTATATTTCTTAATTTTAGTACCACGTATTATTTTATTTAGTTGGTACCTTAATTAATTGTTATAGAAATCATTCTAGTTTATAGGCTTGGAACTACCTTAGCACTGTACATAAGGATGAATCTGAAAATCTGGATGTTGATTGGTTAACCGTACCATTTCGATATACTATAAGAGTATGTATGTAAAATCTTGATTTTTATCGCACTTGCGGACCAAGAGACTAAAGAGGAACGCAAGCCATGAAGCTAAACATAGCTCAGCTGATAACGATCTTGTAGCCAAAGGCTAATTATAGCGAGGGGGTACAAATACACCCTCAAACATTAAAAAAAATAGTGATTTTAACTATAGTTCTATCGTACATGTAGGAGTACTCTCTATAGCAAAAGTTTAATTTATGCAGGAATAAGACAAGTATACTCTGTCCATTTTCAACTTCGCCATTGTTGGTAGCAGAGGGAATGTGTTAAGCACAACTCTAGCTTTCGAGAATCGTTCAGTATGTAGTTTTTATGGTCTAAATTAAAGTGATTCATATATTTACAACAAAATCGTAAACAAACAAATCATCGACGAGAATCTAAATATACGAATTTCTAGAACCACAAATATCTATGGATTTTCTAGAGCTTGAGTTTGCCAGGCAAACACTAAGATCTGCCAAATATACACAAATCCCAGCGAAATAGTTTATTTCTTGACAAATTATTTGTTTATAAATAAGCATGATCTCGTTGTTTTAATGGAGTTGACCGCATTGTTTTCGGTTGCCTTTGTCTCTTCCATGCACATAGGTTTAAGTTGTACGTACGCATGCTCATATTTTTTTTGGACTAATTTGAAGAAGGAACATTGGTACTTTTTTTTATAGCAAACAATATATCCATCATATCGATAACCAAGATATATGTGTTGACTGTCAAATCTTTTTTTTTTGAAATATCCGATCCATCCAATGTGTTACAAGAGTAATTTTATTCGAGTGAGTGTGCGTGACAGCAAACGATGGAACGTGAGGAGTCGAGGTGAGTACTTGAGTTCATTAATTCATACTATGACGTCGAAATAAGTAAAATTAATACGCAAAATTGGGGAATTCGATCCTAGTAGGAACCAAATGTACACTTCGATTTGGAGTAGTAGCTTCTGACGGCCTGTTGAACTCTAGACCTTGCCGATCTTCTATCACCGAGCTCCGATCGTCTGAGCCAGTAAAAATAGATGGACAAACGCGATCAGACCGCAAGATTAAAAAAAAAAGTGGAAAAGGTCTCTCACCTAACATTGATGGACTGCGGATAGCGACTGGCAAAATTCTCACACATTCGTGGGCAAATGCGATCAAACCGCACCGTTCCATGCAGTTCTGCCTCTGCATCTTCAGCCTTCTTCGCCCTTCGGCCAATCGTAGGCAGGCAGCACCGCAGCAGGTGCCGCCTGGCCGCAAATTAACCGGCTACTGGTGGCCTCTCTCTGTCTCGCCCACTTTTGCCTGTTTTTCCCCCCCTCTCCCGCTTGTTTGTTTTCTTGGGGTTTCGCATTCATGTGCTTTCGCCGGAGTCACGAACTGGTGGCTAGCCAAAGTGCAGGAATTTTCAATCTTATTTGGTTGTATGTGACACGAAGTGCAGGAATTTTCAATCTTATTTGGTTGTATGGTTCATGCAGATTGTAACTCATCTCTCCGGGTAGATGACTTTTTCTTTTCCTTTTCTCTCTCTCTCTCTATATATTATGTTTTGCAAAAAGGATATTAATCAAAGTCATGTGTCTCTCGGCTATATGTGCAATTAAAGAGTCTTCGCGAAAACAATTTCAGGAAATAAGTTCACAGAATGCCACCAAAACTATTAACAAATAACTCTTTCTTTTTTTTTGCCTAGAAGAATTAGTCCGACATAACTATGGACTTGTTTAGATCTAAAAAGTTTTTGAATTTTAACACTATAGCACTTTTATTTATATTTGGTAATTATTATCCAACCATAGATTTACTAGGTTTAAAATATTCATCTTGTAAATTACAGGTAAATTGTGTAAATAATTTTTATCTATATTTAATACTCCACGCATAAGATTCGATGTAACGAAAATTTTTGAAAAGTTTTTGATTTTTATAGTGAACTAAACAATGTCTATGTAGTATTTGATTGGCTAGGCCTCCTCCCACAGCTCAACCCCGCGTGTGGGAGGAGGACTTCAAGTGCATGTCATGGCTGGACGCCTAGGGGGGCAGTTCTATCCTTTACGTCAGCTTCGGCTCCCGATCATGTTGTGGCTGGAGCTGCTAGCAACCGGCCTCGTGGTTTGTGACCGCGGCGTGGACGTGCTGCCCGAGGACTTCCTCGTCGAGACTAGGTGGTGGTCCCAGTCCCGATGGCCGTCGTCATCGGAGCTCACAGCGAGCAGCCAGAGCTGCGCGACAGGTTTGGGTTCTCTGTTTTTGCGGTCGCTGTTGAAGAACGAAAGATTTGAATATGTGACGCTTTTACTATATGAGACCTACACCATAGAATGAGTCTCTATTTTAGGTTCTATTTGTTGGAGATAGTCTAATAAATTCTTAGCTAGGGAGGCATGAGCTCATTGTAACATTGTAAGGCCCCTTGGCGTACTCGCTTGCAGAGTATATTTGTACAAAGCTATTTCTCAATCTTAATATAAAGATGCATAAATTTTTTATGTTTTTAGAAAAAATCTTGACGACCTAATTTTTTATTTTTATTTTTATTTTATAATGCGTGAACACATCTATTCGAACATCTCGAAACCTCAACTAAAGCTATACGGTTCATCAATATATTAGCCAAAGGTCAAATGGGGGATGTACTTATTTCCCGATACATCAAAAGTGATTTCAACTCTAGCAAGATCCTCATTTCCATCCTTTAATTCTTTCTATTTTTAATATAGCCACATGTGAACTATTTGTCCATGATCACAACTCCTAGCAACATGAGAATGAGATCCGTGGCATTGATTAGGATGAGGTGACTCGGCGGCAAATTTGGTGGCCATTGTTGACTTATGACGGCTGAAGTCGAGGTCGTACCGTCGTGGAAGAAGGAAAGACATAGGGAGCGAGGACATGTCGAGAACGTGGAATATAAGGAAGGAAAAAAAAAGGAGGAGGAGAAACGAACCTTTTCTTTTCCTGAGAAAAAAGAAACGAACCTGTAAGGAGTAGCGAGGGCAAAGCGCTCCTGTCATCACGTGGCCTACGGCCCACACTCGATGGCACCAACTCGCGGCCCACTGCGCTTTCGTCCCGTGGCCTACAGCCCACAGTCGACCGCACCAACTCGCGGCCCGTCGCTGCGCTCGCTGCTCTGGTCGGCGGACGGCACCGTGGCGACCGGTCGGACCGGACCGCCGTTCGCCGGATCATCCCTGTTTTCTCTTGCGTGCTTCTCTCGTCATCTTGTGGCGACGACTGGGCGACTGCCGACGGCCGCTGCTTGCTGGAGACGAGCACCCAACAGGTATGGCTACCCCTTCTCCACCCAAACCCTAACTGAAGCTATCTGGCTAACTGTATTTGGATCCGGTGTAATGATAAGTGTAGTATACACATGTAGTATTACTACTAGGGGGCTCCCCGCGCTTCGCCGCGGGCAGTCTGAATTGCAGTTTAGTTTTTGCATTGAACAGCAGGGTAAACTGTAATTTAACTTTTGCGTTGAATAAACCATGCATAGCAGGTGTATTACGTTTGGAGTTAAGAACACTTGAACTAAAAATGGCACTGTATTCAATATCGATGTAACTATGGTCCTGAGATCAGTAGAGGTTCATGAAGCAAGAGGGAAAATCCTACGTGGTTGATATTTACAATTTTTTTTTTTGGGTGACAAATGGTTCAGTCATATTTACATGAATATAACAGAAGAAACATTTCTTTGAAATGTCTACTGTCATAACATTTCAGGGAATCATTACATTTAGCTGTATCAAGTAAGGTAGGGAATGTTCTTTCTTGTTGAAGTAAAAGCACCTCTTTCTTTAAGCTCCAGTAGTTCAATGCATTATGCTTGTATCAGCTGACATGCTGACTTATGGACCACAAAATAAAGATGGAGAGGTCAGATATATGCATTGTGTAGGCTAAATAAATATTAAACATTGTAACAATTGGGAATGATGCACATGTAGAAATGTAGAAACTGTAGAAAGCAAAGTTTAAGATACAACAGGGGCACCTTTTTTTTTTGGTGCACAAGACCTTCCCTAATCAAAATCAATTTCATAGTCTTGTATCTACAAACATAGACAGAGAGAAAATATGAGAAAACAATGTAGGTTGGCCAACTGATTGAAGGCCCATCAAGAAAAATAAAATCTACAAAGGGAAAATGTGAGAAGATAATATTGGTCATAAAATCTAGAAGGATGAAAGAAACTGTGACATAATAGGGGATGCTTAACACATTATTAACATAACACAGTTTGATAAGATATTGTGAAGCTAAATAGTAAGAAAAAATGATCATATGTGGCTGCATTACCTTGATCATATTTACTGTAAGATATTACCGCTGTGGCAAATCAGCAAAAATATCCTGAATTGGTGTTTAGAAGCCAGCAACATATTTCTAAAAAAAATACAAAATGTTTATTGAGGAAGCATTGAGTCATTCTTGTTAGCAGCTAGTAGCCAGTGGAGATACCTGCAGTTGAGCACAAGTATAATCTCACCACAGAACTGTTGACGATCCTATGACAACAATAACACGGGGAGCAGAGACACCTTATTTTCTCTGTTGGCCTCATAATGGGCTTCATATGGCAAAACCAAGTTTTCGCCAAAAAATAGCCATGTGGTCACCATGAGTCAAAAGGTACTTATTTTCTCTGATTTCAGTAATGTTTGCTATAAAAAGAAAATGCCCATGCTGCTGAACAGAACCCAGTTACCAGGAAAAAGTGACCTTACTGATCAAATGGGCCAAACATGAGGTACAGCTAAATCAGTATATCTCATATGACCTAGAGCTACCAGCAATTTGAGAAGTAAATTTAGATATCTCAATGTGATTTTAAATGCAGAACGTCTAACAACACACAACATATTAGAAAGAAGTTACTTACCTCATTAGTGGTTATGCTTTAACAGAATACTTGAGGTCGAGATCTGACAGAATATCAAAGGTAATGATTGGGACACCTGCAGTAGACAAGATTTTTGCTTATAAGAATTTAAAGAGCAATAGAGCACACAGAACAAAGTATGGACACCAAAGCCAACTTACCATATTGCTGAGGGATCCTCACTGCCAATGCACTTAATCCACACCTAGCAGCCTCGGGATAACCCTTCACATATATCACGAGGGTGCTCTTTGTCCTTGATATCCTACTAAGGTGTTTATGGGACCATAAGCATCTGATGAGCAGGGAAGCTAGTATTACCTCATGATTGCAGTTAAAAGATTAACATTGACCAAGCGGTTAACAGCTACCGGAATTCTGGTTAAGTATTTTTCATTGAAAACTCTGAAACTTATTGAAAGTAAAAAAAATGTTTAAAATTAGTCAAGAGGTTTCACTTTGCCTTAACTATAAAAACTGTATCCTTTCTATTTGAGTAAAAAATGTTAAGCAAAATAACATATATATGAACCACAAGGGCATTGGTAAACATAGGATTCTTGAAATAAAAAAATGGAACAGTTATGCATTAGCAGGAATCTGATCTATGAAGAACCATGTATTCTATCAGCTTTGTTATCCTGAAGAATGCTATAAATGTATATAAAGAACAAAAGCAGCACACATTCGAAATCGAGAAGGATGGGGCCAGGAACCTCAAGGACAGCGTCAAGGTACTCAAGGATGATGGCAAGGTAGACTTGCAAGAGATCAGATCGAGATCGACAAGGATTAGGGGTCAAGAACCTCAAGGACTGCGCCAAAGTCTATCAAAGAAGCATCTAAAGATGGTCCTGTATCAGATCATTGGATTTCAAAGCGTTCCAGGAGGACAAGCTCTAGGAATTCAATCAGTTTGAAAGTCTCTGGTTCCACATCTGTCTATCAGTTGAAACTCATGATACGGGAATCTTTTGGGGTATGCTATGGATGCTGAATGTACAAGCTAGCTCAGATATTTGTTTCATTCTCCATTTTTTAAAAAAGGATCTACTGGCATTTTTGCTTATCTGTCTTGCTATGGAAGATATTATCTTTTTATTATCTTTATTATGCTTGCCTGCTATGGACTACTTCACTCAAATAGTTTACCTGTGGTCTTGCACTCTTGCTACATTTAGATCGTTAAGGAGAACCAGAAGCTTCACAAAGTCAATATTGAGATTGAAGGTGACTTCATATGATGTGCCAGATCATTTCTGAACGACAAATGATGTTGTTGATGGTTCTAAGTGTTTTTCGTTTATGTGTTTCAGATGAGATTTCAGAACAGAAGGGCGAAATACTGCAGGTCGAGGAAGGCTTTAGAGGGACTCTTTTGACATCAAGTGTTTCACCACAGCTTTGTTAGGGTATATCATTTAGTGAATGAGTTTCTTTCGTCAGATATATGGCTGCATACCGGTTGATGTAAGCTAGTTAAGGTCTCTAGAAGGTGATACTGATTGCCTTGTTCTTTTTTTGGTTACATATCATAATTTTCTCAATAGAAATTACTAAATTCATGTTGATTGCTGCCTGTTTTAAGAACCTTTTGGGCATTGCTCGCATGCATATACAGCACATTCACCAAAGCATCTTAAGTTACCTACTATTTCAAAATTTCAGTAATCCTACCCTTACGAAATCCAGTACTATTTCAAAATCTATTGATGTTTTAGGTATACTCTTGCTGTCTTTACATGCACGAAACAAGGCTGGAAGTGTGTAACATTTTCCACACTATGCTACCTTTTTAGTCCATTTCAATACCCTAACTTCATCTTGTGACCTGGTTTTGTTTTACTCCGGTGATGCAGATACCTGATTGCTTCTGAGGGTATACTGAATCATGTCGGTTCTAGGAGCCCGGGTGTTTTTTTTTTTTTGGTCTATCCTTCTCTCGATGCTGTCACACTTAAGGATGTCAGATGTATCCTCGCTTGAGTGAGGGAAACAGAAGAAGGCTCCTCCTGTAATTCAGCCTTCCATTCTTCCCTAATGTAATTACGACTTAGGTATTACTGGATATCTCTGGCAGCGGGGCTGTGCTGTTTTTCATGCTTTTTATGGCCACCCAGTTTTGCTCACCTCGGCCATAATGCATAAGGGTGTGCAATGCCTTCTGATGTCCCTTCTGTGTCCTGTTTTTGGTCACTCTGGTTTGCTCACCTCTCGGTGCTCATAGAAGCGAGTCCCGAAGTCAAATGCAGCCATGCAGGATCTCTTCGCCTGCGCAAAAACGATTCTATACATTTTTTCTTCATTCAGAAAATTAATCGTCATTTGAAGCAGTTATATCATTAGTTACCAGAATTGGTTAGTTAATGAGAAGCGGACAAAGTGTTTCAGACGTTGACGTGCGGGATTAAGGAAAAAATAATGTTGCGAAATCAACTATTGTATTTTTGCTTAAAAAACTATCGTAATTTTAAACTTGCATAAGCTTGAACTTGGATGCATAACTAACGGCCACGCCCTTATCCTATTTTGTGGGACTGGCACTCTGGCATCGTGACAGCACAGTCTATTACATGATTAAATACATTGACTTCGCTTGACTGACCTCACTCGTCAATCATCATGCATGTAGCATTTAGACTTTGAAAAAGGGGTCGCAAGTGGACTAGAGCTGGAATTTCTGGTGCCAATCCCTCCATCTAATACAGCTTGTTACTTTT
>Ga0182004_10003302_pt1 | contig 12823 bp, 7 predicted proteins | sample Sormic07211540_1_FD_120479 | JGI IMG/M metagenome (GOLD analysis project Ga0182004, IMG submission 120479) | Endophyte microbial communities from Sorghum bicolor roots, Mead, Nebraska, USA - 072115-40_1 MetaG | ecosystem: Host-associated > Plants > Roots > Unclassified | place: USA: Nebraska... | reverse complement strand
TTTTTAAAAGGGTGTTTGCTACTTTCGGGCCTTATTTTTTTTTATTTTTTTTTTGTAAAAATTTTTTTAAAATTTTCCCCCCCTCTTGCCATTTAGGATTTTTCAGGGGCCGCGGGGGGGGGGGGGGTATAACTTAATTTCCACCGTCATATGCACTTATGTTTGCAGGTTTCGCAATGGCGAAAGGCCGCCAATACATGGAGTACAAAAGAGTCTTTGCCCTGTTGGGCCCGCAGGTTCGGAAAAAAGGAGAAAAAGGTGTGAAGACCATTCGAGAAGATAGGGCTGGTGGCTACTTAGGGAGGCGTTATCTGCGATTGACGCTGATACCCAAACAAAGGACGGAATATACTTAGAATATGCTATAGTTGTGAGGGGTATTATGGTCAATAAAAACCTACGCGCGTGTATAAATAGTGGCCCCAAGGGGATTGTAAGGAGAGGAGGATGAAAACCATAATTCTTACGATTAATAGTTGACATTTCTAGAATCCTCATTCCTTTCTTACTTGGTCACTAGTATGCTCGCTTGAGTGTCAATCTAATGTTTGAAGGCTAAGGCTTAGAACATCCTTGGCAACAAAATCCTTCTTGGGCTAATATATTTTTTACGGATCTAGGATTAATCACCCATAGCAGGTATGTTTCTTAGATTAAACAAGTTGTGATCTACATATTTCTTATGCAAATTCTATTACGCGACTCGTTGCATAACGTGCCGAGCGCGACCCACGCGCTCGCACCCACGCTCGCATCTACGCCAGAGAGGAAGAAGGTGAGGAGGTCGCCCGCGGTATGGTTCTAGCGGGGTTAGGGCTTTCCCCAGTGGCCTTAGAAGGAGGATTTGGGGAGAGGCAGTCAGAACAAGGCGGCGGTGGTGAGAGAGATGGCGACGGGGTAGGGTGGTGGGGGCGTCGTCCATCAGGGTGGCGGGAGATGGCGATTGGTGTTGGGGGCGTCGCGGCGGTGCTCGTCGATGAGCTGTTGCGATTAGGGTGGGTAGGGTCGAGAGGTGGGGGTGGGTTGCGGGTGGCGCAACGAGAATTGCCCACCGCCGGCGGTGGAAGCCTAGGGTGGGGGCGAGGGTGAGGACTTTGCCACCGGTGCACTGCCTAGTGGTTATTGGAGGGCATGGGCGAAGAGGCGGGAGCAGACGGTGGGCGAGGCGACGGGAGCCTCCGACTGCTGGTGGTGGAGGGTGGGGGATGGGGCGGCGGAGGAACGGCGCGGGGAGGAAGAAAACAGCGGGGGAGGCGCATCGCGCGGAGGAAGAAGGGTCGCCCAATATCGTTGTCCTATTTCTTGTGGGTCATCACATACTAGGTAATTTTCTGAGATTTGACAAGCAATATGCTGCAAATCACCACATACAAGTATAACTTCCATATAAACTCTGCAGATCTAGGATAGAGAGTTATATATATGGTAACTTTCTTTGATTCAACAAAAGGCTTTCATGAAATTATTAAGTGGAATTTATATACTTTGTAATATATGGAGAAGATATAAGTGCCTCTAATTTTGCCTAAAAATTGTTTCTTTTTCAGCTTGAGTCCCACAAACCTTCTCGATGGCAATGTTTATCAATCGCCTCATTTTCTTTGTTGTAAGTTGGTGGTCAGACATCCCAGATCTACAATCAAATGAGAATAATGAAGCATGTAGTGAGGCTTGCCCCCCAGGTGCAGCTACTATTGTTCTTGTTGGTAGTTGGCACATCATGTATGTCAACCACAACGATGACGCTGCTGTTGATTCTCCTCCTCACCGTTTGGAACTACCAATAGGTGAACGCAATATTTCTTAATTACCTGCATAATTATTAGTTTTAAGTTAAATATTTGTTATTCTACAATTCCCAAGTGTGTTTCCATATTATGTGTTTAAAACTGGATTGGGGCATAAACAAGGTGTCCGCTTTCTGAAAAGAATGAATTCTACACATAATAGTAATTCTGTATCACTTTGCTCATTTCTTTGCTATTAAGAACTTTGTGATTTGGCTTCTATTGGTGTTTTTTAGGGGACTTCTCTTGGTGTTTTTTCTATGCTAGTCTCATGCTAGACTTTCAAATCTAGTTATATGAATGTATGTATGTGTATATATTGTATTATTTGGTGTTCATTATACTATCCATTGCATATATTCATTTATTCCTAGATTACCGTGTTACATTGAATATGCCTGATTAAAAGAAAATGGAGTCACCGAATGGGGTTTTGGTGCACTATCTCTCAATGCACAGCTCATAATGCCACACTTTCAAATAATCTTAGAGACAGAAAAGCTGTTGTGTAAATCTTATTAGTAAACAGGCCTCACTCGCAGTTACACAGCTATTGTTACACTACCAAACAAATGCAGATAAATAATATTTTCATTAATATTGTCTCACTACTACTGGACAATCTTAGAGAGAAAACTTTTTTTATGTGAACGTTATACAAATAGAGATTCTCCAGTTCTGTCAAAAAAAAAAAAACAAATAGAGATAGACACCCCACTCAATTGCACACTACTATTAAATATTAATGTTGTCACACTAGCAAACAATATTAGAGATAGAAAGCTGCAACTGATTGTTATTTGTTTTACTATTAAGCAAAATATATAGATAGAAAGCTAGTATGTAAATGTTACTAGTAGATGGCCCCACTCGTAAAGGCACACCGTTTTGTGTTGTGACACTGCCTAACAATCTTAAAGATAGAAAGTTGATGCTTGATTATTATTATTAAATCGCTATCAAATAATGTTAAATACAAAGTTGCTTCATAATTCATTATTGTCTCTCTCACACACAGGCTAATAATCTTAGAGAGAAAATTGTTGCTTGGTTGTCATTATCCCATGAGCAAAACAATCTTCCAGATACAAAGCTACTTTGCAAATATTACTAATGGCCTAACTCGGAGTGGCACATAATATTTGAGCAATCTTAAATTAGAAATATGTTGCTTAATTTTCATTGCTTTGCTAGTAAACAGTGTTAAAGCTAGTATACAAGCGTGACTAACAGACAGATAAGCCCTACTCGCCGTACTCAAATCAGTCACACTGTTTGGCAGACTAACTTAATACTTTTTCACATAACCAAACAATTTAAAGATACTCTTAAAAAAATTTAAAGATAAAAAAGGATTGTCTGTCTCATTACTATTATATTAAACAGATCTTTGAGATGAAAATGTGGTGTTACCAGTAGATGGGCTCTACTCACTATGACATGCAATTCATTCGTTGTCAAGGTGCTAAAACAGTCTTAGAGATAGATAGATCCCACTCTACCAAACAATCTTAGAGATATAAATGTTACTACTAGATGGCACCTGTTATATAGAACTAACAGCTGTCATATTATTAAAAAATTTTAGAGATAATAACCTCGCAAAAAAGATAATAATTTGCTACAGTACTTAATTATATTATCACTATATCTCAGTACCAGGCAATAATCTTAGCGATAGAAAGATATTGTGCTGCATATGCTCTTAGGCAGACAATCTAAAAACATAGAAAGTTTTTTTTAAAGAATTTTAAAACATAGAAAACTTTTTTTATTAGTAGTACTGCTTTATTAGAGGTAGAAAACTATTAACGGCACCTACGGCACGGGCCCACCTGCAGTGGCACGCTGTCGGTCTCTCATGTGACAACTGACAAGGAAAGTATCTGTCCAATTAATCCCGACCTAGGCAAAGGCAGAGGAGAGGAGAGGAAAGACTGGCAGTGAGTTTAATATGAGAGAGAAGAGAAGCAGAGTTGAGTAGAGCGATGAAGAAATGAAGTGCATGCAAACAACAAAGCAATGCAACATGTAGTACAGCGCCCCTCCCTCTCTCTGATTGATTTTCTCTGAGTTCTCTCTCTGATTGATTCCCTCTTTTGTCCCGTCCCCAGCTTTCCCCTTCCTGGCAGCATAGACTCCCCTCTAAACCCCTCTGCCTCCACTGTAAATCTTTGGAAAACTGTTTTTTTTTGACAGCAACAATTAGCTGTTTCCGTTACCGCACCCTCCAGGGGCCTATAAATCCAGCGCCTTCCTGGCTCGCTTCATTCGTGGATCTGAGAGCATTCTGCAGCATTCAGTAACATTCTCGGAAGGGATTTCTCCCTTGCTGCTTCTGCGGATTTCTCTGAGAATTGTCAGCGGGATTCGGTGAGCATTTTGTGCGGTGTTTTTCATGGTTTCTTTGTTTAGCATGTGTTGGCGAATTCTTCAGCGTTGAAGATTTTTGGTCCTCTCTGGAGTGTTTAGGCTCACTAAGTTCTTGATCATTCTCTAAACATTGTTTTTCCAGTTTTAGTTTCATGTTTAGAGGGACAGTGGTACTGTTTTGCAATCCTTCCAGATTGTTGCACATCTGAAAGTTTGCACACCTTTGTGGGAAAAGAATGACGCTTTATTTTTTTTTTCTGGAGAATGAATTCCTGTGGTATCTGATGCTGTAGGACCAGAGAGCTCACTAAAGCTTGCAACTTTACTGCTGTCCTACCTCTATCTCACTAAACTGCCATATGGAATAAACACTGAAGTTGTTTCTTTTTCCCTGCTTGGTTGGTATTGAACTTCGTAGGCGAAGCAGAGGAAGATCCTCCCATGGAGATGACTGACATGAAACCGGAGGAGATGAGCCACCCTCCCATGGACCAGCTGCTGGGAATGGAGTACTGCATAGACTCAAACCCATCCTGGGGTAAGTACTCAGGCACCTAGCCACCTAGGCTTGTATGATTCATTCATCTAGCTATGTTGTGAGTGACTTTATGGTACTAAATATGTGTGTCTCTTTGATGGTGCAGGAGGGGCTGTTTTGCTGGGCTTCCAGCATTTCATCCTTTGTTTGGGGACGGCAGTGATGATCCCCACCTTGCTGGTTCCCCTCATGGGAGGAAATGCCGTAAGAGTCCTTCCATTATTCAGCTTTGTTGTTGCTAATAGATGATGCCATATCTAACTACTTGGTGCCATACTGGTGTTTATCTTGTGAAATAAATAGAATTCAATTGTTAGATTTGATTCTGGATTATCCATGCCATTTAAGCACAGAAAGTTATGTCTTTGATATCATCATTTCCAGTGTAAATGTGTAATAAGGTTGATGGTATGGTCATGTAATGTATATTTCATACGTACGTTGCTACATATCTGCTAGTATTTGATGTTATTGAACTAATAGCCTTGATGTTTAAAACTAAGATATCTCCTGTTCCATTTAGCATCCTTGATGTTTAGAGATTTTGTTAGCATTGTGCCATGATAATGTGCTCACAATAGTGCAGTAGTGCCTCACATGTATCCAGAATTCATCTTTTTGGATGATGGATCTTTTGATGTATTTTTTCTCATTGATAGAGTCCATCCTGATGGGTACATTATTGCCTGTTTGTTTGCTTCCAGCATGACAAGGCAAAGGTGGTACAGACAATGCTGCTTGTGACTGGGATAAATACAATGCTCCAAACTCTGTTTGGAACTCGTCTGCCCACCGTCATCGGTGGGTCTTATGCATTCCTAATCCCGGTCATATCAATAATCAGTGACCCCTCACTGATACAAATTACTGATGGTCATACAGTAAGTGTGCAATGATCATTGCCCTTTTAACTAGTTAGTATATTATTAGAAGTCATCTCAGTGCCACAACTCACATGTTTTCTCTTATTGCAGAGGTTCAAAATGACCATGAGAGCCATACAGGGGGCCCTGATAATATCGTCCTGCATTCAGATAATACTTGGCTACAGCCAATTGTGGGGGGTATGCTCCAGGTACAGACGAGTCACACATTTAATTGTTGTATCATGTCAATTAGTGTTCAAACACTTGCTTGCCCCTATCATAATACTATTATTTCGTCATCTTAGATGTATGGCCAAGTGGCCACTGGTTTGGTTACTTGTGTTGCAACTTCCATATAAGGTGTATTTCTAACAGTATTTGTTTCTTTAAATGTGTAACTTTTGACTTGATATATGTGTTGACAATGAAGTCATATGATTGATCAATAGGTTATTTCTTTGTTTATTCTTTGTACTAGCAATAGACCCTTTGATAATCCACTTTGGGTTCTCAACTTAAGAATTGGGCTTCACATTCAAGAAAAGAAAATATGCCGATATGATAATCAATGGGTGAACTTAGCCAAAAGCAGTGTCACATGGCTGCAACCTTCGAATTGAGTAATTGACGATTGGAATCGTAAGATGTTTTGATGTCCCTGTTGCAGGTTCTTCAGCCCACTTGGGATGGTTCCAGTTATTGCATTGGCGGGGCTTGGTCTTTTCGAGAGAGGATTCCCAGTGGTAAAAGCTCTGCTCAACTAATAATTTTCTCTTATCATTATCAATAATACATGGCTTGTAATGTCAGAATACATGGGGGCTTTAGAGAAGTTCATTTAAATCATATTAATTCAGTTACTATGAAGGACTGTAGCATAAAAGTGCATATTATAGTAGTGTATATCAGTATTCTTCCCAGAAGCTAATTAGTCGATTCGATTTTAGATTGGAACATGTGTGGAGATTGGTCTTCCAATGCTTCTCCTGTTTGTGGCACTTTCCCAATATCTGAAGCACGTACAAGTGTGCCATTTTCCGATATTGGAGAGGTTCTCAGTGCTCATCTCCATCGCACTTGTCTGGTTATATGCCCACATCCTCACTGTGAGTGGGGCATACAGACATAGTTCGCAGGTCACCCAGCTCAACTGCCGAACTGACCTTGCCAACCTCATCACAACCATGCCATGGTCTGTAGATTGATGCTTCAACCACTGCTTTATTTTCATCTCATTCTTTCACACTTATGGAATGAATTCGTTTGATCTCCTCAGGTTTGGTGTTCCATACCCACTGCAATGGGGTCCCCCGACATTCAGCGCAGATCATTCATTTGGCATGATGGCTGCTGTGGTGGTGTCCTTGGTAGAGGTAAGGGCATCTCCAAGGAAACCCCTTAAAACACTTCCCCATCTGTTTTCTCTCCTCATTGTACAAAACAGCAATCTAATAGCACTCATCTGTGCACCCATCTCCCCCATCTCTTTCGCAAATTTAGGGGAGGTTTTGGGGGCCTGCCATCTGTGCAATCCTACATGGCAGTATACTTTTTGGTAGAAAAAGTGGCTTTCACTTTTAAATATGGCTTGTGAAAATTCAAATTTAAATTCGAACTATGACATCTAAAAATTTAAATTTGAAATGTTGTCGAATGCTCTGTGACTGAATATTTACATTCAAGTTATTATGATGCCAAAGGAGACCTGAACTATAGTTATAGTATTGCTGTAGAATGTAAGAGAAAAGAAAAGATGGGGCTTGAGAATAACTAATGGATACCATTCCCCCAGCCCTCAAATGCACAGATAGATAACAGATGGGGCAAATGGTTCCAGGAGCCATAACATCCCATTAGTCCATGTGATCTCTAGCAGCACAGACAATGCAGTTACTTGAAATCGTGCTGAACTGATTTGTCTGACTATTTGAGCATTGCAGTCTACCGGAGCATTTAAGGCTGCTGCCCGGTTGGCAAGTGCGACGCCCCCACCACCATTTGTCCTGAGCAGGGGAATTGGATGGCAGGTCAGTTCTTGTCATACACTAAGAAACATTGAGATACTATCTTGTTGGTGACTCCTCTATGAGAAGATTGATATTATTTTCTCTGTCTTCTGACATGTGAAAAATCAGGGAATCGGGCTGCTATTAGATGGGCTATTTGGTACTGCCAGCGGATCTACTGTCTCTGTGTAAGTGCCTGCTTATTTGTCACAACAATTTTGTATCCAGATCCTTGTTTAAAGTCATGCCATGCCTGACATTGTGTATATTACTTTGCCTAACAGGGAGAACGTCGGTCTCCTAGGATCAACCAGGATTGGTAGCAGAAGAGTCATTCAGATCTCCGCTGGTTTCATGATCTTCTTCTCTATCCTAGGTGAAATATTATTGTCAGTACAGTCAATAAAATGACACTGAACCAATCTTTCTTTGGTTCTGAACTCATTTTGTGGTTTCAGGGAAATTTGGAGCGCTGTTCGCCTCAATTCCATTCACACTGTTTGCTGCTATATACTGTGTATTGTTTGGCTATGTCGGTATGTAGTATTTGAAATGTCAAAAGAAAATATCTCTGTTATCCATTGTTCTCTCCATATTCTGTGATTGGGTTTGCTTATTTCACCAGACAGAGCTCACTAAGCGCTGTCTTGTTTGGTGTTTTCAGGTGCTGTGGGGCTCTCCTTTATGCAGTTCATCAACATGAACTCGATGCGCAGCCTCTTCATTATCGGCATGTCACTGTTCCTTGGCATCTCCATCCCGGAGTACTTCTTCCGGTTTACAATGGGCAATCAGCACGGACCGTCACACACCAGAGCTGGATGGGTATGTAGCCCTCGTCCTGCTCTCTGAAACTTACTGCCTATCAGCTGAAAACTTGCTTGAGTTCTGAGCTCAACCTAACAATATTTGTGCAATAATATGCAGTTCAACGACCTCATCAACACCATCTTCTCCTCACCCCCGACTACCGGATTCATCATTTCGGTGGTCCTAGACAACACACTGGATGTGAGGAACAGAGCGAAGGACCGTGGGATGCCTTGGTGGGCTAGGTTCAGGACATTTCGCGGGGACAGCCGGAACGAGGAGTTCTACAACCTGCCGTTCAACCTCAACCGGTTCTTCCCACCATCGTAAGATGAGCTGGATGACTGATTGAGCAGTAGGCTTTTTAGTGCAATTGAAGCCAACCGTAGAGCGAGTAAGCCACCAAATATCATTGATAATTGTGGTTTGGCTTCCAAGAGATTAGAGGAGATTTAGGACTAGAGGTAGAACTAGAGCAAAGAAATGCTGGGCACTTACCAACAAGAAAGCAAGGATTTGTTGGCTGTGTTGGGAGGTCGAGGTTCCTGCAAAGAAATGCTGGAGTGGATGTACTCATGTACATGCTTCAGTTTGTTGTTGGAGATGAGCAATGAGAATCAATTACTTAGCTTTGAGGTCACTTTCTTGATCCTGTGTTTAATTTATCAGTATTCGGTTATGGAGACATTTAAAAAATCATTTACACATCAAGAACACATTTTACAAGTCCTAAATAGAAAGCACATGAAGAACCCTTGAATAAACATTTTTCTACGACGATGGTCTAGTATTACTTGTTTGTGCTGGGCTCATTTAGCAGCTCATGTACCATATCTAAACATGGGTTATGGGTAGAAGCCTAGAAGGGGTTGAACTCGAAACATGTTGTAGAACAGGAGAAAGTGAGACTACTACTTTTTACATGGTGAAAGGTATTACTGATGTTTTTGTGACTAGTAGAGAAAAAGATGAGTAATTACTGAAAATTAAAAGTTGGATGGTCAAACCGTGATTAGTTTTAAAGCCATTTCTTTATAAAATAGTATGGTTCCATATATCGAAAACAAAAATTTGATATGGATCATATTTAAAATTATAAAAAAATTCATCCCGTGGAAGTTATTCAGATGTCCTACTAAAAAAGATGAAGAAACCCTGCACAAAAAAAAAACAAAAACATAGAAAAAATAACAAAAAATAAAAAAAAAACAAAAATGGAAAAAATATATATCAGACCGGCCAGTCCTACCGAAAAAGAGAAGAAACCTTGCACAAAAACAAAAAAAGTTGGAAAATATATAAAAAAAGCAAAAACAAAATGAATATTTCCGACCTGCCGGATTCGAACCAGCGACCTAAGGATTTCACTGCAACGCCTACAGTCCTCCGCTCTACCAACTGAGCTAAGGTCGGTTTTGAAAATTTGCCCAATCTAATCAACTATCAATTGATACACCAAAAGGCTGTATGCAGCATTCTTGTCTGCCATGCAAAATGCTTCGCTGCAACTGCAGTTACTTCGCTGGTGAACCTTTTCCGGAGCCCCATACATTCTCTCCGTGAAAAGTTTTGTATTTGGTAATTATTGTCCAATCATAAACTAATTAGGTTTAAAAGATTTATCTCGCAAATTACAAATAAATTGTATATTTAGTTATTTTTTATCTATATTTAATACTCATAAGATTCGATGTGACATAAAAATCTTAAAAAGTTTTTAGATTCTAGGTGTGACTAAATAAGACTAGGAACATGCCTAACTTTTGCCTCTGCAAGGGAAATGATGGACTGTGTAGGAGCATACTCAACTTTTGCCTCTGCAAGGGAAATGATGGACTGTGTAGGAGCATACTCAACTTTTGCCTCTGCAAGGGAAATGATGGATTGTGTTACCATTTTTGCCTCCGTAAGGGAAATGATGGATGGTGAAAAAGCTCCGGGGCCCCAAAGCTCAAACTTACCACAATGCCCAACCACCACAAAAAAAACATCCAACCCCAAAGCCCAAACCACCCTTATCGCAATTTACGACCAGAAAAAAAGCACCCAACCTTCACATCTGTCACAGCTCATAAAAGATCAGCCAAATTTGTTAGACTACTTTCACATGCTGAAAAAAAAACTCTAGATGCCACCTCATCTCGATGCCAAAAACCACACGTAGCCACAGTGTCGGTATTGAGGTTTGGAGCGTACCGGCCCCGAGTGGTTAGAAGCATCTGCTTCTCCTTCGTGTGAGAAAGATACTTTTCTATTTAGCTACCATGTGATAATCAACGGCTGCTTCGAAAATTACTTTTTTTTGTTTGACCCTGCATCGAGGAATGAATATTGTTTGGGTCATGTCTTTTTTTGTTTGAACATCGATACACACATCTTTAATTTTTTTTGAAAGGGTCAGCTTTAATTTTTACCTTTATGCTTTGTTGCTTTCTTTTATTTCTGAGCATTGGTAAAAAAGACACACTGTGGCTAGTTTTAGGAAAGTTTCCGGATGGATGCAGATCAGATCCACATGAAATCGAATATGGATACCACTACTATCTCCAACAATTGTCACCCAAAATACAAGACCTATTTGTCCTTTGGGTAGCGCTACAGGTAAAAAGTTCCATATGTATTTTTAGTCTTCTCCAACAACAAGACCTAAAAGATAACACTCTCTGCAAATGGGTCTCGAGGAGAGAGGATACCCAAATTTGGGTTATGCCTCTTCTGATACCCAAAATAGGTCTTCTGTATGGGTACTTTGTTGGAGGCTATAGGTATTGTGTTGGAAACCTATTTTAGGTTTGGGTTCCTAAATAGGTCTCCTATTTTAGGTTTGGGTTGCCAAAACGGAGCAGTCGACCAGCTCGTCACTACGTCAACATGGTGACGATCCGAGAACTACGGGACAGCCAGGCTTCCAGCGCAAACTCCAGCACTGGATCCGTCCCCACCGAAGTTATAAACTCCGAGGACGAAGACTACGACCTGGATTTACCACCGTACCCTCCGGGTTTTTCTCGCTTCCTGGTCTTTCCACCCCGGCGAGGAGGCCTTGTCTTCAATGTCAGCGGCGATGAACCGGTCGTCGATGGAGAGACAGACGAGCAGAGGCAGCTCCGCGAGCAGCGCAATGCCGACCGCGCCTGACGACGCGCGGACGAGGAACGACAACTCCCGCCGCACAACCTCAGCGACGCTTTCGACATGGTCGGGGATCAGCAAGTCTACAAAACTCCAAGTGCTAACATGGCCGTTGCTATAGCAAACTTAGACCGACTCCCTGATACTCCCGAGTGCCAGGGTGTCCAATCCAGCGTACGAGCGCATCTGATCGCCGCGATGGGACAGACAGCCACCTTGCTCAAAAGAGTCCAAGCTATCTCCTACGCAGAAGTCTCATCTGACCAGACCCATCGCAGGCGGACCTCACCTCAACCCAGCGAGCACCACCGCAGCCGTTCCCCCAACAATCGTCGAAAAGGTTCACGGCGTGACAACGGTGGTCGGGACGCCGGCGGCTACCGCGAGCAGAATCGCGGGCGTGGTCAGGAGGTAAACCAGGACAGGGATCTTCGGCACAACATCCCTCCCAAGGACGCCCGGGACCGCATCAACAGGCGCACCACGGAGAGAGCGGTCCATGAAAACCAGCGTCGCATTGAGTACGATGCTACGCACAGTCCCCCGGGCCTGAGACAGTTTTCCTCACACCTTCCCTAGGTCGTGTGGCCCCGTAATTTCAAGCTCGAGAAACTCAAAAAATACGACGGCAAGGAAAACCCAGAGAACTGGATCACTCTCTATGAGATTGCGGTCCATTCAGCAGCAGGAGACGAGCACGTTATGGCCAACTACTTCCCAGTCGTCCTCGACCAGGCCGGTCATCAATGGCTCCTGGGCCTGCCCGAGGACTCTTTCGACTCTTGGGAAGAACTCCGCCAAGCGTTCATCGACAACTTCATCGCTACCTGCGAGCAGCCCGGGAACAAGTACGACCTCGAGAGGATAAGAGACAGGAAAAACGAGCCTCTGCACGACTACATCCGACAATTCTCGGATATGCGTCTCAAAATCCCGAAAATTTCCCACGACGAGGCCATATCTGCTTTCATCAAAGGGCTACGCTTCCACGAAGCACTGAGGAACAAGCTACTGCGCAAAAGACCAATGACGATGGCCGAACTCCTTGCCACGGCCAAAAATTATGCCGACGTCGACGATGCAGAAAAGCTCATCCGGGACGATGCAAGAGGTCCTGACCAGCTTCCTCGACGAAACGACAGTCGTGGTCATTTCGATAACAGGAACCATCATCGCCCCGACAACCATGACCACAGAGAAGGTTGGGATAGGCGGCGTGACAATCGTGATGATTTCAGAGGCAAGCGCCCTCACGACCACGACCACGAGGTGAACACGGTCAAGCGTCCCAACGGGCGGCGAGACTACCAG
>Ga0182004_10003301_pt1 | contig 12825 bp, 10 predicted proteins | sample Sormic07211540_1_FD_120479 | JGI IMG/M metagenome (GOLD analysis project Ga0182004, IMG submission 120479) | Endophyte microbial communities from Sorghum bicolor roots, Mead, Nebraska, USA - 072115-40_1 MetaG | ecosystem: Host-associated > Plants > Roots > Unclassified | place: USA: Nebraska... | reverse complement strand
TTTCCAATTCACACTGCAGACTCGTGGAGAGAAGGAAGGAAACATCAAAGCGAAAAGCGAAGCGCCATTAACAGGCCTATTGGGCCGAGCCCAGTTCACACACCTGGAGCGCCGCCCATCCAACGGCCGGATAGCATAAATCCGCCGCACCGCATCTTTGCTGCTGCGGCAACCCCAAAATTTCGAATTCTCTCTCTCCCCCCACCCCGCACCCCGCTCCTCCCCTCTGGACGCAGACATTTTGAAATCTCCCCCCAGCCACCGCTGCTCTTCGCCGCCGCGTGCGCCATGTCGTCGCGGCAGGACAAGGAGAAGGCGGTGAACGTGCAGGTCCTCCTCCGCTGCAGGTACGTGGCATGGGCAGCCGCCGAGTTCTCACTCCCTCTCCGCGCGCGCGCGCGTGCGCGTCGTCGGTGTCGTCCCCCGCAAACCCCAGATCCACCGCCCTCTGATCCCCCCGCGTGGTTGCTTCCGCAGGCCCTTCAGCGACGATGAGCTCCGGAGCAACGCGCCGCAGGTCATCACCTGCAACGACTTCCAGCGGGAGGTAGCCGTCACGCAGATTATCGCCGGGAAGCAGTTCGACAAGGTCTTCACATTCGACAAGGTCTGCTGCTTCCTACCTCATTCCGGACCCGGAGATCTGAGAGTTTGAGTGGCTGGATGCGCTTCCCCCACTCCTTTGTTGGGTCGCATTTGGTTTTACTGCGATGAGGCTGTGGATAGCTCTGTTTCGGTGTGACCAATTTAAAATTTCTGAACGCTTAGCGAATCCCCGCCAGTATTCTTTTGTGTTTGTTCCCCTGATTGACTTTTAGGGACATTTGATATCTAGGGTTGCTTAATAATTAGAGCTGTTGCTTGCATCCGAACAAGTTCAATTTGCAGTGGAAGCGCCTGGCTTGTGAATTCAAACAGTCACGTTTGACTATATCAAAAAATCTGGATCACTCATGATAAACACCTGTTCTTCACGTTTTAATTATGCTAGTATAAGTCCTCTGTGCTAAAAGCTAGTGCAAGACCGTGAGGCAATCACGGGCAAGCTACTATCAAAAGCTAGTGCACGCCGCACCACAAAGCTTTACTACTTTGATTCAGGTTTGGCTGCCAGGTGCAGAGCTGTAACATGAAGTACCCTCATTCCATTCGCAGGTTTTTGGACCAACAGCAAAGCAGAAGGACTTGTATGACCAGGCCATCATTCCTATTGTAAATGAGGTCTTAGAGGGATTCAATTGCACCATTTTTGCGTATGGGCAGACAGGCACTGGGAAAACGTACACCATGGAAGGAGAGTGCAGGAGAGCCAAGGCAAGTCTATGCTGTTTTTTATGACTGTATTATGCTTCTTGGTTGTCTCAATTGCTGATTACTGCTAGTGCTCGAATGCTTGCAGAGTGGACCAAAGGGCCAATTACCTGCAGACGCTGGAGTTATACCTCGGGCAGTGAAGCAGATCTTTGATACCCTGGAGAGGCAGAACACTGAGTACAGTGTTAAGGTCACATTCCTTGAGCTGTACAATGAGGAAATTACAGATCTTCTTGCACCTGAAGAGATATCTAAGGCTACATTTGAGGATAAACAGAAGAAAACCTTACCTCTTATGGAGGATGGGAAGGGTGGAGTTCTTGTTCGAGGTCTTGAGGAAGAAATTGTCACGAATGCAAGTGAAATATTCTCTCTATTAGAAAGGGGGTCTGCAAAGCGCCGCACTGCAGAGACATTACTTAACAAGCAATCCAGGTCAATCTCACTCTGTCTTGTTCTGAACTATAATGCTACAACAAACTTTAAGTGCTCATTACCACTTTTAACATTTTATAGTCGATCGCACTCCCTATTCTCAATCACTATTCACATAAAAGAGGCAACCCCTGAAGGAGAAGAGCTGATAAAATGCGGGAAGTTAAATCTAGTTGACTTGGCTGGGTCAGAGAACATCTCTCGTTCTGGGGCTAAGGAGGTATTGTATCATGTAACAAGCTTGAATGCTGCTTTTAAATACTCTCATCTTTTGGCATCAATTGTATTGTATTCTAAAGTAAGGCACTTCCTCTTGACTATAGGGCCGTGCAAGGGAGGCTGGTGAAATTAATAAAAGCTTGCTTACTCTAGGCCGTGTGATTACGGCATTGGTAGAACACCTTGGACATGTTCCTTACAGGTAAGCAGCAGTTGATCATGTTGGTGCAGATACACTAATTGCTGTTTGTTTCCTTGCTGAAAATTCTCCTATCTTTCAGGGACAGCAAACTCACAAGATTGCTGCGTGATTCATTAGGAGGAAGAACAAAGACTTGCATTATCGCTACTGTTTCACCCTCCGTGCATTGCCTTGAAGAAACCTTGAGTACTTTGGATTATGCACACCGGGCAAAGAGCATTAAGAACAGACCTGAGGTGATATGGCTTCACTTTCTCAGTTTACAACCTTTGTACTCATTATTTCTGTGTAAGTCTAATGGAATTCTTGTTATCCTTATTCTTCAAGCCATGACCGAAAAGGCAAATGGCAAAACAAACTTGGAGACATATCAGCTGTAATGTTTGTGATTGGATACTTGATACAGATGGAAATGTTCCTACTAGATGGCATGCACTCTCCAAATTATAAGATGTTTTGACTTTTCTAGATACATTGCATTTATTATGTATCTACTACTATCTAGACATAGTGCATATCTAAGTTCATAGCAAAAGCTATATATCTAGAAAAGACAACATTATATAATTTGGAATGGAAGGGAGTATATAGCAATATGAATAAACATATTTTCATTTGCACTCTTTATTCACTTATGCAGCCACCTGCCTAACCCTTTTTTTTTTTACTTTGTAGTAGAGTAGCAGTTATGGCTTTGCCTATGCTGTTTTATGGGATGCAAGCATTTAGATGGCCCTCTTGGTGAAAACTGTGCTATGATTTGTTATTGCATTATCGCCATCTCATTTGATCCAGCATTACACACCAATTTAGTTCTTGATGTGTTTGTGGTGTTTGAGATATTCAATTATAAGAGACGCTGAAGTAGTCTGGATAAGTCTTTGCCATTGTTATTCTAGAACGATCTATAACCACAAAACTCACTTTTGGGCATGCTCTTGCTATTTTATTCATGTTTGACACCTGATATTAGTTTTTTTTGGTATCTTTATTTATTGCAGGTAAACCAGAAAATGATGAAATCAACATTAATTAAAGATCTTTATGGTGAAATTGACCGACTTAAGGCAGGTCAGTAGTGAATGCACATAATGAATTCATCTCAACAGAATGGTGACACTAGTTCCCCCTCACAAAACTTGATTGCTCTCCAGAGGTCTATGCTGCTCGAGAAAAAGTTGGAGTGTACATTCCCAAAGACAGATATCAGCAGGAGGAAAATGAGCGAAAGGTAGAGTTTAGCATGACATGTTTTAAAGTTAGTCAATCTGAAGGGGAATCATTTTCTTTCCAATCCTGAAATAACTTGTTTTCTTTTACCTTTCCCTATGAAGGCAATGGCTGATCAGATAGAACAAATGAATGCTTCTTTGGAAGCAAACCAGAAGCTAATTAGTGATCTGCAACAAAAGTATGATTCTGAGCTTCAACATTCTGCTGATTTGAGCAAAAAGCTTGAAGTCACAGAGGTAAGTTGCATGTTTCTTAATCCGGTTACTTTATGGTTATCTAAACCATAAGTCTTATAGCTGTTTACTGTGATAGAAACATCTGGACCACACAAGCAACCTACTCTCTACGACAAAAGAAGATCTGAAGCAGGCACAGTACGATCTAAAGGAGAAAGATTATATAATTTCAGAACAGAAAAAAGCAGGTACCATTTAATCACATTGTCCATTCCAGGAAACAATTTATTTTACTATTTTTAATAGTGACTTAACTAATTCTATTACAGAAAATGCTTTAACACACCAAGCTTGTGTGCTGAGATCAGATCTGGAAAAATATACTCGTGATAATACTTCACTGTATTCAAAAATTGGTAAGTGTCTTGGAGCATTTCTGTTACTTTCTTTATTACGATTGTCATTTGTGTTAACATATTGTTGACCATGATGAGATAGCTAGGGGAGACAAGCTAAGTGCAACAAATAGATCAGTCGTGAATACATTCCAAACTGACCTTGCTTCGAAGTTGGATATTCTTTCGAATACACTCAATGCATCCATAGATCAACAAAATAGGCACCTAAAGTCTGTGGAGGATTTATGCCAATCTTGTGTTGAGTCCCATGACAAGGTAACTATTACCGAACCATTAATTGGCATACCTAATTCTGGACTGAATTACCTCACTCAGTGACTTCATATTGTATGCTCACTATTTTTGTTTGAACATTTGAAGGCTACTTCTGAGCTGAAAAAGAAGATTTTGGCTTCAAAATCATTGTACATGTCGCATATGGAAGCTTTCCAAAATGTTGTCCTCCTACATAAAGCAAGTGCAAATGCCACACTAGAAGATATATCATCACTGTCTGCTGCAAGCTGCTGTAGTCTTGACCAGGTAAGTAACTTGGCTGCTTGTGTAGCTTAATAAAAATCTACTTCTGTCAAGTTCTTGATCCTAACTGTTGTTCTATTTATGTTCATGGAAATACCTTTTCTCACAGCTACTATCATGTGTTGAGGGAGAGGCACAGAATATATTTAATGACATTCATAAATTGTTAACCACCCACCGAAGCGAGATGACACACTTCACTCAAGAATTAAGGGAGGTCAGTCACAATCTCTGATGATTTCTCTCTTCATCTAGATTTTTAACATGCCATCTCTTAATTGGAGTTAATTCATGGTCTTGTAGAGTTTCCGAATAAGCTTGGACAGGTCAAAAGAAATGTCCACTTATATTATTGGGCTATTTGACAAGTATGTTGAGGAAACATCCAAGTTACAGAGCCACTCAAATAATACTCATGAAGCTCAAATGAAAAGCATTGAAGATTTTCAGATGGCTTATGAGGTGAGCCCCTTAGCCCTCTTTTTGTTTGCTGCAAAGTTTGGTAGGTGTGTATCTAATACCATCTTCTTGTGCAGGAGCAATCAAAATCAGAGGAGCAGAAGCTTCTAGCGGACATCAGCAGTTTAGTGTCTAAACATATTACTCGACAAAGAGAGTTGGTGCGTGCATGCCCATGACATTATTCTTGCATCCGTTTATTTCATGTCTGTAGCAAAAGCTTGGGGCCTACCATATAGGGCCACAAGTACACGATCCTGACATGCATTTTCTATCAGGTGGGTGTTAGATTGAGTTCTCTGGGTGATTCTGCTCGTGGAAACAAGGCATTTTTGGATGAACACACATCGGCCATGGAGTTTGTCACAAAAGATGCTAAGAGGAAGTGGGAAACATTTGCAGAGCAGGCTGAGAATGACTGCAAAGCTGGCTCCAGCTTCTCTGCAGCTAAGCATTGTCGCATGGAAACCATGCTGCAAGAGTGGTATGTCAACGGTTGCATATGATTATTTTTTGTTCGTCCACTTATCCGTTGAACTTGGATTTCATGAGTAATCATTTGTGCTTGACTTATCCAGCGCATGCACTGTTGACTCCGCTGTTCAGCAATGGAAGACGTCACATGCTGCTGTTAACGATCTCAGCAGAAAACAAGTTGCTGAAGTTGAAGCACTCCTCAGGCAAGTTGATTAGTTCTATTGCATCTCAATAAATTCATTTGGCACTCTCTTAGAGGGTCTACTTTGTTGACAATTTGCATGCCCGTGCATAATTTTAGTGAAAACTTCTTATAATTTGAGTGACAGCAAATAAGCAGCCAAGGGGCAGTTGCAGTGCCTGAGCATTCGAGTCAGCACCTTTGTTTCCAAAACTATGTATTGGCCGTTAATGTAGCTTGGTTGTATTTTTCAGGACTGCGATTGAGAACAATGAGCAACATGAAGTGGAGATTGCATCTTCTCGAGCTGTGGCTGAAGAAGACGCCTCCAATAACAGCAATGACATAGCCCAGGGCATCGAAAGTACTTTCTTGGCACTCAATTTGTTCATCTTAGCCAGCGCTTATAGAGTTCCCTTCCTGATTTGGGCATCTTGATACATTAATTTGCTTCAGATCTGTTGGAAGAGGCACGAAATTCGAGTTCAAGAGTGGTCTCAACGGTGGAGGCTCACTTCGCGGAGCTACAGAAGCTGCAAGAGAGCCACTCCAGCCAGGCTGCCGGTATCAACATGCACGCCGACAAGGCTTTCCAAACCAGTTACAAGGTGAGACTGAAAATCTGCTGAAAGCCTGAAACTAAAGTGCTTGCCTGAGTTGACAATGAATGAACAATTGAAACTAAACTCTGCAAATGTTTTTCTTTCAGGACTACGAACCGAGTGGTGAAACTCCGGTGAGGTCTGAGCCGAATGTGCCAAGCAAAGGCTCGATTGAGTCGCTGCGAGCCATGCCCATGGAGACCTTGATGAATGAGTTCCGTGAGAACCATCCTTATGAATCTGAATCGGGCAAAGAGTCCAAGTTAACTCAGATTCCTCGCTTGCCGCTTGCGACAATCAACTGAGACATTTACATCCCCGTGTGCAGTGTAATTTATTAGTAGGGCATCAATTCGCCGGCTTTTTTTGTCCGTGTTGTGCACTTGTGCTAGGTTAACTGTGGTGGGGGGTGAGCTGCCTTGGCTCTCCCCCAGTGCATTTCCCTTTTGTTCCCAATCAATCGTTTGTAACATTTTGTGTTGTGCGATACTGATTGTAGAGCATCAGAAATTTGTGAAATTTAGCTTGAATTGCATTGGAATCTGAATGTTGCGTTGCATTGTGCAGACAAATGATAAGGTTTTGACTTTTGAGCATTGCACAAATTACAAAATAAGCGATAGGGTTTTTGACAAGACTAGAGATGAGTTTTGGGCACCATCATCCATCTACACTAGTTGGTAAAAATTCAGGCGAGATAGAGCTGCATCTCGGAGCGGTTCTCCTGCTCGACCACTTCCAGGAAGACGGGGTCGACGGTGATGTGGCTGTCGATGCGGACGGAGAAGGGGCGTGACCAGAGCAGCACCGCGGCCTCGCCGGCGATCTCGACGGCGGCGTCGAGCTCCATGTGGCGGCGGGCGACGTCGGAGAGGATGGCGCGGGCGCGGTGCGCGAGCTCGACGCCGTCGAGGCGCGCCGGGAGGTGGAGCAGGCGGCACGAGGTGGCGGGCTGCTCGCCGGCGTCGAGGCGGGCGGTGCCGAGGTGCGCGCCGCCGTAGAGGATGGAGACGGTGGAGGCCCCGTAGCGGACCGGCACGACGTTGGGGTTGGTGGCGTGCACGGTGAGGGTGAGGCCGATGTCCAGCGCCGCCGGCGCGCGGAAGTGGAAGGCGGACAGGCTGATGGAGATGAGCTCGAACCGAGGGTCCCGCGGCCGGCACAGCACCAGCGCCGTGGCGGCGGCCGTCGTCGCCGCGCCGGCCAGCGCCGAGCCCCAGCTCCACCGCCGGCGCGACGAAGGCGGCGACGCGCTGCCCATGACGAAGGTGGCCGGTGGCTCCTTGTTGGGAAGCCTGGAGGAGGTGGAGGCCTCCTTCTGTTGTGTGTGTGTGTAGGCGGCTTTGGTGACGGCGACCTGATCCGTCCACACTTGACAGTTGACGTTGATTCGTGAACCAACAGTTTGATTTGCCTCTCTCCGAGTCCAACTTCCAAGAGATGGCCAATCACTAATGACGGTTTTTTCAAGATCCGAATTACAAGGGAACAGTCCAATCGCGTCTACTCCGTACAATCAGCATCAGTAGTTCAGTACACCACTGTTCTTAGATCCGAACTACTCCAGCATTGCGCACAAGGGAACTCACTAGATTAACCAGAAGAACGGAATTTGCAGTAACTTCGAAGTTCAGACCAGCGTAGATAAAATCGGCTGTGCATCATACAGAATATATGGTTTGCTATTTCTTTTCCTTTACTGGAAAGAATTGAATTTACACGCTCTACACAACATTACAAATGGGCATTTCATATTTGAGATATGCCACTATGAGCTTGGGTACAGGGCATATGTTGCCTTCAGGTAGTCTATGATTTCAGCGCTTTCGAACATCTGGACTCCGGTGTTCGGATCTTCAATGTAAGGCGCCTGCCAGCACAGTAATACATACATATATGATGTCACATACTAGGCAGGCAAATCAAGAATGTTCAGCGTCAATGGCATCAATAGCAAGGCCTCATACCTGGAAAACTCCCTTTTTCTTCAAGAATTCTTGTCGTTTGGGGCTGCCACGTGCGCAGCTGCAGGAATATTCTCTGGTTACTAACGCTCTTGCACAGCACATATCTCAGCCCAGAAGAATTGAACTAATGTGTAATTCTACTAAAGTGAAAGCTTAGCAACAGCTGCTGTTATGATGCCATTCATTGACTTGTGGTTTTAAAGTATTTTGGATACCTGTGCAGCAGATGTGGCAATTCCAACTCAACAAGCGTCTCTCGTACTAATCTACAGAAGGGAGATCCCTGAAAAAATAGATCATCAGCCATTCAGAATCCAGAACTGGCACTAAACTGAAATAGATCACAACCATGATCTGTATACTATAAAGAAAGCTCATGTGTTAGGATTCAGACCTCATATGCCCATATCTCTATTGGCTGTGGTGGAACTTTTGAAGCAGTATAGGAATTTCCCTGTAAACAATGACGCAATGCCCATGTTTCTGAGCAAACACTCAGGGGAAAACATGCAATGAACTTGGTTATATTGTTTTTTCACATTGTACCTTTCCAAAACGACCAAGAGTAGCAAGCCCTGCTGTGATTGTCTACAAAACAAAGGGTGAAAGTTATCGAAACTGCATACTGATCCTTGGCAGAAAATAAACCATTATACTCATCGGATAGGCAAAAATACAGAAAGCTTGTGTAAACATATCACATATATTCCTAGATAATTGGGTACTAAATTAAACCATGCCATTTCGTCTTGGATAGTTGGGGTACTTAGTATCATATACTTTTCGATTAGTGGTACCTAGTTACTTACTGTTAACAGACCAAGTGATAGCATAATTGGAACAGTTCCATCGCCTGAAAAAACAAGCACAAGTGAGGGAGGCGACTAATAGGAACAACCCTGAAGGGCAAAGGTAAAAGGGAGATATGTTGAATACACACCGTATGTGTCAGCTAGGTATTTTATGATGTCATCTGATTCATACATGGCGACCCCTGTGTTTGGATCCACCTGCAACAGTCGGTATAACTTATTCCTTTGGAGTTCAGAATTGACAGATGAACACCATATTTTCCCCCAATGAAAAATTATGACACACACCAAAGTAGCACATTAGACCAATTTGATAAAAATCCATCTTGCCAGGGAGTCACAAATCTATACTCAATGGTGATCAGAAGTTCATTTATCAAATATAATTCGTGCACCATATTTCACAGATGTGAATGTGGGCACACTAGCAATCGAATATGAACTTAAGTGATAACGCACAATAAAATATCAGAACTTATGTAGGATGGTTGCATACCATGTAAGGAAACTGTTTCTTTCCACCCATCTCGAGGACTTTAGGTCGGAATGTTGGGCCTTTTTGAGGACAGGGGTAAAACAATACGTCTAGGTCCAAAACTGATACCATCTCTCTGACCTGAAATTTTTTCATCGCAAATACAAATACTAAAATTGTTTATGTGCATGAAGAATTACAGCTGCAAAATGCAGTTGCAGTAGATCAGGAATAGTCACCTTTCGACAAAATGGACAACTGAAGATTCGGAAGAATACACCAACAATGAAGAAAAGGAATAAGTCAGCATGATCATTGAGCACAAATAATAGGGGCTGGTACAACAAAAGTAGGTACAATTTTTATTGGGGAGCCAAAAGTAGGAGATAAACAGGACTACAGGAGGCAGAGGCGAGAGAGGATGTACCCTTCAAATTCATATATCTCGATAGGCTTTTCCGGTCGTTTGCACTGTCCTATTTTTGATTCCTCCTTCACCTTCCAAGCTACAACAAGAAACAAATGTTTGCAGTGATTTTCACAAACTTCGTCGTATTGTGCAATTCTTTGTGATTTCCATGATTTAGTAGGAGTAATAGCTGAAAATGAAAGAAATGTGAATAAATTCACCTCCGAATTCCAGTGCATATTGATCTGATGGTATCTCTGACGGAGAAACAAGTGATGGCGAGTACCTGCAATTGAAGTGACACGTGCAGGTAAGCAGGCATAGGCAGATATAGGCTGTATCCCACTAGCCCGTAGGACAAGGTAGACGCGCGTATGGTAAGAGAAGGCGTGGTGCGTACCCGAGGACGAAGACGCCGGTGCCGAGGCGGAGCGGGATGGCGAGCGAGGCGCCGAGGACGCTGTTCTGCTGGCCGGGCTTGACCTCGAACCTCTTGGGCTCGGGCACCTTGAACCCCGGCGGCGGCTTGAACTCCGGCGTCGGCGGCTCGGGGGCGGAGGTCGCGGCGGTGGTGTCCGGCTGGGCCCTGACGACGGCTAGAGAAGCGGCTCTGGCGGCGCGCGCGGTGGCGGTGGCGGTGGCACCCGGGGCGGCGGTGGCGCGGCGGGGGAGGAGGAGGGGCGTGCGGTGGTGCAGCGCGGTCGGGGCCGCGGGTGGAGCCATGGATTGGACTCGACGGCGACGGCGACGGACGGCGTGGGTGGCGTGGGAGTTTCTGTGGCGCCTACGCGGCCGGGCGAGACGCGGGGACGAAGCGATTGGTGTGGCTTCTGGCTTGTGCCAGTGGAGTGGATGGGCCCGGTCGCCAACGGTAATACATAGAGTAGCCACTGGCTGACATGTGGGGTAACCTAAGAGGGCCCACGAGCAGATGGCAACATGAATCTTTTGGCAGTTGGCACCGAGGCCCTCGCCACCTTCACCGTGCACATGCCAATATATCCGATGGCGATGGGTCATTGCAACCTGGGCCTTGTTTAGTTCCAAAATTTTTTTGCAAAATAGGAATAGTAGCAATTTCGTTTGTATTTGACAAATATTATTCAATTATAGACTAACTAGATTCAAAAGATTCGTCTCGTCAATTCCGACTAAACTGTGCAATTAGTTTTAATTTTTATTTATATTTAATACTCCATGCATACGTCTAAAGATTCGATGTGACGAGAAATCTGAAAAATTTTGCAAAATTTTTCAGGAACTAAACAAGGCCCTGCATCCAGAGACGCTTGGGAGTTACAGGACAGGATCTACGTAGCGAAACATAGACCTGAAAAAAAAAATGTTCCAGCCTGATATATTTCAGATTTTATTTTAGTTGCCTGATGCAGATCGTGGGACGACGGTTAGGCACATTTTTTTGGTCCTGACCTAGGCTGCTAAACTTAAAAGATGTACCCCTCCGTCCCAAATTAAGTATCATTTTCGGTTTTTGTATTACAAATTTGACTCGATTTTAGAAAATATATGTAACATTTGTATCTATAAATAAATTTGCTAAAAACTAGATTCAAAGATTCTTTCAAAAAGATCTTTAAATCTAGTTTTTTAACAAATTTATTTAGAAATACAAATATTACACATATTTTCTATAAATTAAGTTAAACGTATGGCACGAAAATAAAAGACGACACTTAATTTGGGACAAAGGGAATAGATGTATAAATTTAATGTAAACAAAGACAAGTTAATTAAACAATGGTATATAAGAAACAAGTTCACCGCATCGTTTTTTCAACAGTAATATCTACCTCCACTAGGTAAGGAAAATGACGATACAAAGGAGTACACTACTCATTATCACGGTACCCTTAACATAAAAGCAAAAAAACATAGTGTCATCTTCTTCATGACCAGCAACGCTTCAACACAGAACTCTCCATCATCTTCTCACAAGAAATAGCAAACAGAAGGGGACAACCTCCATAACCATCCTCGAAGACGCATCAGCGAGAAATGCCACAAAGAACTATATAAGCTGCAAAAGAAAGTCCATCCCAAGAACGGAGCAAAAGCACCGATGAAAGACCCTCAGCCGAGGCAACGCCCCACAACAAGCTTGATGCTAATCCATCGCTGCCACGGGAGGACAAAACTTTTTTTTCTAAAGCTAAACAATAAACAATGATCACCTACCATTTAATAGTTATTTAGGCTAAACAAGCTAGATGCCAAATTAAATAGAATAAATGGTCACTTTTATACGGTGTTTAAATGGGCAAAGGCATAATTTAGTCGAGCAGTGTCACCAAATGATAGGGTTCAGGGCGTTTCTTTTTACCAGGGTTATTAACTTGGACAGAATAGAGTGGGATGAATACATTATTTGCAAGCTGACGAGTATGCATATTATGCACTAAAAATCCCCTTGTACCCAAGGGTATAAGTTGTCAACTTTAGGAGTGCTACACTCCTGAGTCCTGAGTCCTGATGTCTCGCCATCCGTTTGACAACCTCTTCAAAAGCTCCGTCTTCCAATTAACCTCACATTGAATTCTTAATTGTAACCTTACCTAAACTACCCTAGGGCGCTGCCGTTTTAACCTTCTTTAGGCCTTGTTAAGTTCCCAAAAATTTTATAAAATTTTTTAGATTCTCTGTCACATCGAATCTTTAGACGTATGCATAGAGTATTAAATATAGATGAAAATAAAAACTAATTGCACAGTTTGGTCGGAATTGACGAGACAAATCTTTCGAGCCTAGTTAGTTCATAATTGGACAATATTTGTCAAATACAAATGAAAGTGCTACTATTCCTATTTTGCAAAATTTTTTGGAACTAAACAAGGCCTTAGTCTTTGCAAAAAAACTAAGACTGTTATAGTATGTTACAACATTGGATGGGGATACCATCCCACAATCT
>Ga0182004_10003300_pt1 | contig 12826 bp, 11 predicted proteins | sample Sormic07211540_1_FD_120479 | JGI IMG/M metagenome (GOLD analysis project Ga0182004, IMG submission 120479) | Endophyte microbial communities from Sorghum bicolor roots, Mead, Nebraska, USA - 072115-40_1 MetaG | ecosystem: Host-associated > Plants > Roots > Unclassified | place: USA: Nebraska... | reverse complement strand
TTTTTTTTGCCTCGTTGCCTCCAAAGGGCCACAATGGTTGTGCTGTAATGCTAAAGATGCAAGTGGGGTTGTTCCACGGTTCGTAGACCAACCCAAGCACGGTGCACGGAAGCACAAGCACCCTGCTCGTCCCCAGCAAATAGTGAGCATCACTTGAGAACAGTACCGTCAACCATGCTTAACCTGCTCCGATTACAGTCGAGCTTAAGCAGTTCATCTTCCCTATGATAAGGCTACGGCAGGATGTAATCTTTTCGCTTCACAGTTCATCCTGGCCATACTAGATCAGCCTTTTTCATCCCTAAACTACTGTATCTGAAGCCATCCACTCCACACTTCCACAGCCCACAGGCCATTTGAGGTTACAGCTACAGGCTCCGCCATCATCCATGCTGGATGTCTTGCGAGTTTTCCATGGCAGCTTCTGAAGTTACGGGCACTATCATCGTTCCACCACCAGCCTTTGTTAAAGCCACCTAGCTCTGGTGGACTACCTCTTGCGGATCAGGTGAGACACTCTGTTCCATCAATATCCGTGGCCGAACATTACGTTCCTGGAGAAACAAAATCTCATAGGTCAGTGCATTGGTACTCAGCAAAATAGCTTTGCAGAAAGAGGCAATCGAGTGGCCTTTGGGCTTTGGTCCACCCATTTTGAATTGATGCGGGTACTACTACTTGGAAAGTATGAAAGTTGAAGCTAACAATGTTGAGGCACAGCAGACAGTTTGAGAGCTCCAGGTTCATCAGTGGATAGCATGATTACCAAAAATCACAAGGGGTGACAAAAGGTTCACATGTTGGCAATTGATTCAGAAAAGGCACAGACATCTTTCTTAGACGTGCTGTCATTGAAAGGTTTATTTAAGAATCTTGTTGATTTGTCGTGTAAACATGCTTTAGGTTTAAGTTTGATAACTTAGTTGATTGCAAAGGTACAACCAAGCTGATGACAAATGGGACCAGGCCTCACCTGTAATTGCACAGCACGGTGGTATCAAGCATTTTCCACAAAAAAGAAAGACAAACAACTCAACACACTGTTTAACGATTGGTGACATTTTCCATTGGTAACATTAAAAGGTCAATTGAATCATCACACTAGCATACACACTACCTAGAGAATAGTGATTTGCCCAACATCGGAATAGAGTGATGCTGGTCCCCAAAAGGATCTTCACAGTTCTCTTCATATCAGCAACTTGAAACTACCACTAAGGATTGACACTTTCTCTGATGAGGAATAGCATCTTGACCAAAAAGAGTTATTGAAGAGAGCAGGAAAGGCTGAAAATGTATTATTTGGTGCTCAGTGGTAAAATATGTGCAATTTGTTGTTTGTTGTCCTTTGGTTCAGTAAATTTGGAGCATGGCAGAAAACTTGAATGCTTGTTTGGTTTCACAAACATTCCAAACACAGGGTAACAGCTTTAGGCAGATTGGATCATCCGAATATCCAATTCAATGTGGATACTCACAAGTTGGTGGCTCACAAATGGAAAAATTGTTTGGTTGATCTGGAAAGGCAGGAATATTTGTTTCATGCCAGTAGACTGAGTTTTGACTGGACTGCAGAAGAAGGCATGCGAACCTCTTCAACAGGAACACACGCTCTTGCGTGGCTGGCAGAAGAAGCATACAATAGGATACACGTTTGGGCTAGAGGCTACTTAATTTGGTGGAATGTGGTTCTCAAGTTCTAATGCCTTTTGTGTTTGTTTTACAGTGTCCACTTTTCGGCAGGTTAGTAGGTTGCAGATTTGAGTCATTCTTTGGTATGGTCAAATCTAGCCTAGGGCATATGTATCTTCTAAGTTCTTAATTTGGAATTTTGTTAAGTTTTTTTTTATATAATGAAACTAGATGGGATTTCCTGACTGGAAAAGAAATATTTATCTCAGACATATATATATATAATAATAATATGAATTGGGAATTAGAATCTAAGGCACAGATATTCCTTAAAAAGATGGATAAATGATTTGAGCGCCATCTCAAACTTATTACAAGCATATAAGTAGTAAAAAACCTTTTCAATGGCATATACCTCTTTTCCATCAAATATATTAGCACAACAAAATACATGTAGCAAGTAAACTATGTGGGAAGTCATAGTTCTTACTCCGATTTCAGTGACAAAAAGACAGTTGGAACATTTAACAGCAGGAGCTCCAAAAGGATACATCAACAGTGTATCACATTGTCCACAATACATCTTACCAACTTGATGTTCTGCCAAGAAAGAAACGAAGGTAAAACAATCTTTAAAGGACAAGAAAGTGCATAGATACCTTTAAGAATCAAGTGAGTCTGTAAATGAAATATGAAAAGTCTATGAGAATAAGTTAATACCAATTCTGAGCCAAAAAACATCCAAACATGCAAACATGTCGCGTGAAAAACTTCAGAGGGCATATATAACACAACTTAAAACAAAGGATAAGAACCCTCCGCTAAATCTATGTTAATATGTCAAGGGCGTTGGTGCTCAAAGTAGCTGGCCCTTGACTACGAAGCAAGTAGCTTGTATCGATACTGGCATGGGGTTGATCCCCTGGACATCCAATTGTGAAGGGGATGAGATTAAGAGAGAACAAGGAGACTAGGAATAGGTTTCTTCTTGCTTGATTCAGCATAAGCCGGTTACAGGATATATAAATAGGAGGAAAGCTCCTTGGTTCTAGGCTTCTAGCCCTGTCATTACTCCTAAGAGCTAAAACCCAACCATCATCTAAATGCCATTAATCACAGCCGCCTGGCCTCCTCGGGCTCCTGCTTTGCAGCTGGATGTGTATGCACCTCCCTGGGTTTTAACCCCTAACTGGTAGCTTAATTACCATTGATTATAGTCTAAGCCTGCACCTCCTTTGGGTGCATCCCTAGCACTAGCAGCATCTCAGCCCTGGGCTGATGCTGGTACTGTCAGACCCACATGACATCTCTCCCTTCCTTGAGGAGCAGCTCATCCTCGAGCTGCAGTGCTGGATAACAGTCAAGAAAGTTGCCGACGTCTTCCCAGGTTCCCCCGTCCAGTGAACGAGAACTGGGCAAACACCCTGGACAAGGTGTGTGCAGGCAGCACGATCTGGTCCGGGCACCGTAGCATCATGGTGGGTAGGGGGAAGCGCCAGTGGTGCAGCCGGAGGGTTGCCTACGAACTTCTTCAAGAGCCAGCAGACCGTATGGTCCTTGTGCCAAAAGGACATGGTGAAGGCCTCAAAATCCCACAGGATTGGGCTGAGCATGGCGAGCGATTGGGTACCCAGCACCACATCGTACTCCGGCAAGGGGAGCGCGAAGAAGTCGGCGAAGAATTGATCGCCGGCGATAGAGAACGGCGCCCGCCTATACACGCCTGTGCACAGCACGTGCTCGCCATTGACCATTGTGATGGATGCAGAGCTGCAACAGACCATGGAGAGACCGGTCCGGCTGGAAACCTCCATGGCGATGAGGTTGTGCGTCGAGCCCGAGTCGATAAGAGCGTGGACGTTGACATCGCCTAGCCAGAGGCGCACCAGCATGGTGTTGCTGGTGTGGACGCCAGTGATCGCGTGGAGTGATATCCGATATCAGCGGCTTCATAGTGTCAGGGTCGTCGGGAGCGGCGTCATTGTCATCATCCGCCACCATCCAACAAGAACAGGTGCTGGCACACTTGGTTGTGACCACACCCAAACTTTTCGTTGCAATTGAAGCTAAGGCCAAGCCAGCGGTGTTCTTCCATCTCGAACATCGATAGGCACTTGACAGGGTGGCCCTCCACCGTGACACGGTAGTGGCTGCGGCAGGTGGCAGAGCCGGTAAAGCGAGACGTGGTGGAGGCTCTGTGGAGGCCCTGCTGCTGGTGGCGCAGTGGTGCAGAAGGCGGGAAATTTAAATTTTTGCCATCCTTACCAGAGGCACTCCTCCAGTTGCCCTCCTTAGTTAGGCAATTATATATTTGCAACATAAACAGTAGACGGTGCCATTTTAGATGATGTGGCAAGCCTCACTCTGCTAGTGTGTACAGGCCGTGAGAAATGACCCTTGTGCCCCTGCTTGATCTCTTTCAACCCATCTCCCTCTCGATGTCTCACTTCCATGTGGACCCCGCCTGTCATCATCTACCTCGCGAGGCTACCTTCCTTTCATGGTGACAAAAAAGCCGACCTAACACAGGGCGTGCACGCATAGCCGAGGCTTGGGGGGCGGCCCAGCGCAACTGCGGCAAGAGCAGGGGCGTGGCAGGGTGGGCGCACGCATGACTGGCACAGCACGGCGGCGGCGGCGATACGGGCTCGCGCCTCGCCGGGGCTCACGGAGCTTGCCCAGTGCACTGCTCGCGTAGAGCGCTCGTTGGCATCGCGGCACTGCGAGAGGCACAGCGCACAGGCAGCGGCAGTGTCGTCCGTGCCGAGCGGGCACACATGCAGGCAGCGGAGGAGGAAGCATAGCAGGAGCACGCCATGCGCGTGGAGCTCGTCCACCAGGTTCGTGCTCTGCTTCGTCTTGTCCATGCTCGGCACGGTGGCTGGCAAGAAGGTAGTGAGGGAGGCTGCTTTTATAGGACGAGGGGCAACGGGGTAGGGCTAGGTTGCAGAGCTTGGGCAGCGTGGAGATCACGCTGTCGCCCCAAGCTCCATCAAACGATGTCTCACATGGCGGCATTCCCATTCGGTGCGGCCGTGCTGCCAAAATGGCAAAGGTTTGCAGAGGTGTCATGGACTCACGGCCACGGACTCGGACACCTGCGCTTCCGCTGCGTCGTGTCATCATCCTCGCCCGTAGCATCAGCAGCGCTGGGTGCTCTTGCCCTCGCTTCCAATACCGCTTGCAGCTGGTGCAGCCGATGATTGCGGCAGCTGTGCGAGCTGAGGCCATTGTCGTCGGGATCTCGACCATGCCCCCTCTTCTGCGCCCGCACCTTGACATGTGTCAGCCGCCAGAGCAGCTGCCATGGATAGGAAGAAAGGCCGAAGGGAGAGAAGGGGCCAACTAGAGGTTGGAGATAGATCTGACATGTGGGCCTTTGCGAGAGGATACACATATAAGGCAAGACTGTCATTTCACATGCCTTCTCCATGCTGAGAGGGTGAGCTAGCGTGCCACATCACAAAAGTGGCAAAAATGATGTACTGAGAACTGTTCATGTGACAAATGTGTAATTGCCAATCTAAGGAGGGAAACTGAAGGAGTGGCCCTGGTAAGGATGGCAAAAATTTAAATTTCCCACGGAAGGCAGTGCGATAGCAGCAACGCACTATTCCCGCAGCTCCAGCTTCTGGGCAATGCACATGGCGACAACGAGCGACTGAGGGTTGTGGAGCTCGATGTCGAGGCTGAGAGGCGGCAGCAGTCCAGCCATGAAGGCTTGGACGCGCTGCGCCTCCAAGAGGGTGCCCACACGTGGGAACAGAGCTTCGAACCGGTCCTTGTATTCAGCGACAGAGCCGGTGCGCTTGCAGGCCATAAGCTCCCCGAGCGGGTTGGAGCGGATTGTCGGCCCGAACCTGAGGTTCAAGAGCTCGGAGAAGCTGTGCCCTGAAGGTGTGTCCTTGTCCTGTTGGACTTGGATGAACCACATCTGGGCATTTGCTTCCAAATTGTAGGAGGCCATCCACACTTGCTCTTCTGCCGCGATGCGCTGCTGATGGAAGTAGGACTCGCAGTGGTTGAGGAAGGCCAGTGGATCCGATTTACCATCGAACTTGGGAAAATAGAGCTTCTGGAAATGGGGAGGGCGATCACCATGTTGGTTGTCGTGACCCGATCCCCTGGAACCAGAGAAGAAGGCCGCTGCTGGGCGCTCCTGCTGGAGAGCGACAACCTGCCCTTGCAAGTCACTGATGGATGCTGAGAGGGTTTGGATGAGTTTGGCCAGGTCGGCCGTGGTGGGTTCTGCCATGGGCGATATGGAGGCGGCGGAGGGTGTTGGTGAGGCTGGGGTGGAAGGCATGGTGGTTGCTGGTTTTGGTGGTGGTGCAGAGGTGGAAGAGGAGCGCCTGGAAGTGGATACCAAGTTGTCAAGGGCGTTGGTGCTCAAGGTAGCTGGCCCTCAACTACGAATGGGTTGATAATGGCACAGGGTTGATCCCCTAGGCGCCCAATTGTGAAGGGGATGAGATTAAGATGAAGGGGGTGAGATTAAGAGAGAACAGGGAGATTAGGAATAGGTTTCTTCTTGCTTGATTCGACATAAGCCGGTTACAGGATATAAAAAGGAGGAAAGCTCCTTGGTTCTAGCCCTGTCATACTCCTCAGACCCAACCATTGTCTAAATGCCATTAATCACAGCCGCCTAGCCTCCTCCAGCTCCTGCTTTGCAGCTGGCTGCGCATGCACCTCCCTGGGTTTTAACGCCTAACTGGTAGCTTAATTGCCATTGATTATAGTCTAAGCCTGCACCGGGTGCGCCCCTGCCAGCATCTCGAGCCCTGGGCTGATGCTGGTACTGTCGGCGCCACATGACATAATATACATGGCAAATCAAACTAGCTCTGTGCAACTTAGGCAATGATATAACAATGAAACTTTTGAGAGGAAAAAAACCAGTCAAATAACTACAGCAGAATTACTTCCTCCAATGAGGAAAATAATTCATCTAGCCTTGTTCACTCTTCTTTTGAGTAACAATGCTGGCCACATTAATTCTGACAATGATTGATGGGCAATTTGGCATCTGGCATACACCTTAACTCCTATACATGACTTCAGATGGACCTACTTTTGAGATTAAAGGGGTAAGAAATAAGATGGTTGATAATGAATGCTTTTCTCGAACAATGCACGAGAACTGTGTGTCATTTCATTAAGAAGAAAATATAGTACAAGGAGAAAGTAATGAATGATTTCCAAAGAACAACAATTGAGAATAAGGTACCAGCAGAATAAGGTGAGATAACTTTTAAAGTAGAAATAGCACGTACCTTCCAGTACAAGGTTTATTGTCGAGCAACCAAAACACTGAACATGAACAGCACCCCTAGGATATGCAACAAGCTGACGACAACATCCGCATACCATTTGACCAATTTCTGTGCAAGTCACCAGCTAAATTTAAAACAACACAAATAAAGGTACAAGCCCCCCCCCCCCATTGCACAGAGTATTTTTTTTTAGAACTATAAATCTCTTTTAAAAAGATTGATCACTGTTATAACATCCTCGATTTCTTCATTAGTATGGAAACTGACTTCTTTAGTTTAGAAATTTAAACTTTGTATCTAATAGTTTATTACTCCCGTCTAAATTGTAAGATGTTTTGGCTTTTCTAGATGGCAACGTATCTAGTGGAAACCACAGCCTTTGTGAAAACCCGTGCAAACTACGGCTAAAAAGTCGTCTAAATTCACCAAAAAAATCACTCATGTAGATGATATGATGATATACAACTTTGTAAAATATCTTGTCCAAACTCGAATTCGTTTGTGAGATATAAAAATAACAAATTTCTAACAAATCCTATGGACAGCTTTCTGGCTTGAGGGTAGCATCTTGATGTTCAGTTTAAACATGAATCCAAAAAAGCTTGGATTAAAACCTCAAGGTAAGAGCTTGCTTACAATACTGCCCATACAGATTTCGTCTTCTATTTATTGTCCATAAAGAATTTGTTTCAACTGCAATCAAACAGCACAACTTCCTCAGCTGTCAGCTCTAACACCACCTTTTCTGACTTTAATCAGTACCACTCTTTTGTACTCAGATAAAGAGAGGAATGTTGATAAATAAGGATTAAATGTCCTGAACCGTTGTATTGGAGACTAAAAAAGGTAAACTCCACATCCTACCTTTTTTACATTGCTCTAATTACATATTGCATATTCTAAAAAGCTCAAATTTACTGCAACTTAATAAGATCTATTTTTGGAATCCCCAAAGGAGCTATGCAGCATCCTGGTCAAGGGCCTAGCAGATGCCAGGACTGCTCACCAGTCTGCTTCTAAACCAGCCTAAAGAGAAGTTCTCAGTTAATTGCTAATTTCTCCATTAATCATTCACAGTATCTAAAGGCTTGAGTGCATCCAAGCTGTCTCCTCTTATCTTCATGGAGCAGCTTGGCACTGTATGTATTGTTATAGTAACTTATTAAAAATAGATATATTTTGGTGTGCAGTTAAGTAAACTGATGCCTTCTGTTGAGTGCGTTATTGTTGAATCAAAATATATCTACAACTAAATGAGATGCAAATAGAGCAATAAGAACATACTTTCTGAATGCTAAGGTATCTAGACTTATTCTTTATTTTGTATATATATCATACTGTTTCAAGTTAAATTACATGGTAATAATGTAATGTTAACCATTTGCTCCGTTGACATCCAGAACTTCCTCCACTAGATGTGCAAGATCTATCAAAGGTTTGTTCTGTTTACATTTAACTCATAAGCCATGAACCAGATAGATGACCAGAAAATTACTAAGTAAAAACAAAGAAAGGTAAGTCTGCAAAAAGATGGAAAAATACTCACCAAACTTCGAGCAAAGAGGTGGTGGTGGCGGCGGCTGATCCAAGGAGTCAAAATTTTCATAACCTGGGGGTGCAACCTCTGGTGAACAAGTAGTGCCCTTCACAGATGGAGAAGACAGGTGTTGCTCTGGCTCTGCCAATGACCTCTCTTCACTCTTCGATGGCGACTGCTGCAGGATTGTGCTTTCCATGTCTGTGCCCGTAGCTTGTAATGGTGATAGTGGCAGACTCGTTTTCTCTGACTTCACAAGCACAGGCATTGTAGCTGATGCATGTGTAGAGGGGTCTATTGTCTCAGCTAAACAAGGAGAGATCAACTGGGAGGACTCCGAATTCTCAAAACTTCTAGGAGCTATCTCCAGTGATGTAGCTGCAGCATCCACTGCAGGGGAAGAAGCCTGTGGCTCTAGCTGTGGTGATTGGCCCTCACAACCATTTTCCGTTGCTGGTGGAAGAACAGAGCCATTGGCTTCTTCCGTCGCTCCTGCTACAGGCGGCGGATGACACACTCCTTCAATTGTGACTGTCTTCTTGGTCCCTGCGTCAGCCAAGATGTCTGGAGTCTGATCAAGAGGAAGAACCAGAGCTGGTAGCAGCATCTGCGAGGACTTGATATTCTCAGAACCTAAAAGCACCATCCCTAGTGAACAGGTTGTATGCTGTGCTACATGAGATAGCAGAAGGGTAGGTTCCGGTGGCAATGACTTCCCTGGTTTACTCTCCGATGGTAGTGCCAGGACAGGTTTGGCATTGATGTCTAAATCCATTGCATCTACTGCAGGCGATGGCTGAGGAGCTTCCTCTGATATCACAGACATGGCCTCATTATCAGCTGAATTTTGCAGTACATGTGCAGTCTGCACCAGAGGTAGAGACGGAGGCGGTAGCTGTGTGAACTTTAAATTTTCAAACCCTGGAGGTGCTGTATCAGGTGAACAGGGAATGGCTCGCATCATGGGAGAAGGTAATCTTGGCAGTGGCCCTTGCAATGAACTACCAGTTCCACTCTCCAATGGCGGCAATAAGCTCCGCTCTGAGTCTATCTCCACATCTGTTCGCTCCAATGCCACCACTGAGCATGCCTTTTCCATAAATCCCACTGCCATTGTCTTGGTGGGAGCCACATCATGTGACACGTATGTGGTTTCAGCTACGGGTTGAAGGGTCGGTAACGGTAGCCATGATGACTTACAATTCTCAAAGCCTGGAGGTGGCATATCTGGTGAACCTGGTTCAGCTTCTGTTGTGGGAGAGCATGATCTTGGATGTTGCCCCTCTGCCCCTCTCTTCAACAGCGGAAGTAGGCCAGGTGACAGTGACCCAGTTGCTGTATCTGGCGTCGTGTCCATGGCATTGGTGGCAGTCACTTGTACCACAGTGTGTGTGGATTCAACCAGAGGATTAGGATCTGACAGTGGCAGCCATTGAGACTTACAATCTTCAAACCCTGGAGGAGCCATCTCTGGCGAACAAGGCTCAGCTTCCATCCTGGAGGGCGTTGTTGTCTCCTCTGGCTCCTGCAATGATCTCTGTACCCCAATCTCTAATGGCCCCTCGCTATCAATTGACTCCATCGCAGGCTGAGTACCATCTTCTGAAGCCACTGCTGATACCTTGCCCGCTGCATTTGAACAGACATATGTGCTTTCAGCTGGAAGATGCGGCTGCGGTAACTGTGCGAACTCCGATTTTTCACATGGTGACGGCCTAGCTGCTTTTCCTGACGTTCCTGCCACAACCTCATCCACCGGTGCGTCTGGCGAGGCCCCTGTGCATTCATCCGGATGACACAGCGGCGATGGCTGTGCAGGCTCTGAATAATCACATAGTGGAGGGGCCATTTCCGGGGATGGTGGTTGCGGCTGCTGCTGCGGCAACAACCCTCCCGGTCCAATCTCCATCGGCGGCGTCAGCGGCGCGGACGCAGTGTGCAAGTGCGCGTCCATAGATTCGGGAGACGGGGATGGCCGAGCGCCTTCCTGGGACGCCATTGCCACCGCCTCTGTAATGGAGAGGTCCGTCGAAGCACGCTCGGCAGCAGCCGGAGCAGTACGTGGAGGGGACAGCGGCTTTGGCGCACCCGGCGACGCCTCCACGATTTGGGGAGATTGAGAGGGAGAAGGCGACGGCGACGGGGACGAGGACGAGGCCTCCACCTCGGGAGAAACTTCAACCGCCATGTTCGCCGGAAGCGGCGAAGGGGAAGCGGACTTCCTCGGAGAGATCGCTTCATGTGCAGCCGCCGCCCCTAGAAGAGGCGGCGACGGTTCCGCCTCATCGATCGGTAGTGGAGGCAGCTGGACCGCCCCAGGATGCTCCGTTGTTGAGCTCTCTAGCGGTTCGGCTGTCCCTGGTGAGGCCGCCATGGGCGCCGGCGATGGCGGCGGTGAGCTGGACGGGGAAACCGGAGAGGTTGCGGAGCGACAAGCTGACAAGAGATTACTGTTTCATACTTTTTTTTCACTGGGCTTTAGCACGGCTTTACCTCGTGAACATCCGGTGGTACGAAATGAAAAGAATACCTTATTAGTTATTAGTTATTGGGAACATATCTAGTGCAAACCACAATCTCCGTAAAAACCTGTGCAAACTATGGTAAAAAAGTTGTCTAAATTCATTAAAAAAATCACACATGTAGATGATTTGATAATACACAACATTGTAAAATATTTTGTCCAAACTCAATTTTGTTTGTGAGATATAAAAATAACAAATTTCAAGCCAGAAAGGTGTCCACATAATTTGCTAGAAATTTGTTATTTTTATATCTCACAAATGAATTCGAGTTTGGATAAGATATTTTACAAGGTTGTGTATCATTATATCATCTACATGTGTGATTTTTTTGGTGAATTTAGATGACTTTTTTGCCATGGTTTGCACAGGTTTTCACGGAGGTTGTGGTTTGCACTAAATATGTTCCCTTAGTTATTACCCTTCTAAAAATTAGATTTAGCTCTCAAAAATAAAAAAATACTTTATAGATAATTTTGCAGGTGAGACTAAGGTGCCCTCGTTTGTCTGAAAAGCCATGTTTAAAATTACTGATTGCTGATTTATTGTAAAAAAATATTATTGGTTGGTCGAAAAAATACGATTTATAACACAAGCAAATGGGCTCTAAATGAACATTGCCCAAATTTGATCAACCTAGCACGAGAATAGAATAGTAGGTGTATGAGCACGTGATCGTAGCGTTTGGAAAATTTATTGCATGATCGCAACACTGCCTTTCTAAAGGTGTGATTATGGGTGGTTGCATGGACTAACAGCGTTTTTAGTGAATGAGAGCGCACGATTAATTAGGAAGTGAAACGAATGTCAACTCATCAATAGCTGCATAATATTTAATTGTAATACGGTGTGTCTTTGTTGCTTCTAGTTATTGCGCGGAAGGCTAAAACGATGACGATAAATGAACAGAGGAGTAATTCAAAATATTCTGAGAATCGTAGAAGATAGTTTGCACGGTTTTCACATAAAATTGGTTGTTTGATCTGCTCACAAATGGAATGAAATCCATATGAGGCCTAGCTGACACATGGACAGAGGTGAGTCATGAATAAGGTAATGGTATAATTTGTGGCTTTTATATGTATTTGAATATGTATTTAAATTTCACAAAAATATTCTTCTTCTTCTCTAGTCGATTCCTTCACCGCCTGCATTGTCCAACTGGCCTCTCCCCCTGCCCGAGTGGGTGGTGCCCCCGCCTATCTCAGTGTCATCTCAACTGCCACCACCAATGTTTTGGCAACCTCTTTGGAAGACTCTTCTGAGCATTTTCAAGAGTTTTCCAAATCAACTTGGTATCCATCTATATTTGGCAAAACTAGAAAAAATGTTCTTCAATAGTTTAGTATCCAACTTAACAAATATTCCCTCTTCCACGCGCATATATGCGCACCCGCAAAGGAGTTGCCATCGCGCGTGAAGGGAAGCTGTTGTTGTTAATTGGACAAAAAATATTGATGCTCCTTGTCAGTGGCGGACCCAGGATTCGCTCAAGACTAGGGCCAAATTCTCCTAGCGAAAGGTTGAAAACTACACCGTAATTTTTATATATGTGTGGTCCTGCAAACTGTGCATACATGAATCGCAGGTCTTGTTTAGTTCCTCTTAAAATTAAAAACTTTTTAAGATTCTTCGTCACATCAAATCTTGCGGCACATACATACAACATTAAATATAGATAAAAAAATAACTAATTACAAGTTTGTCTGTAATTTGTGAGACGAATCTTTTGAGCCTAGTTAGTCCATAATTAGACAATAATTGCCACATACAAACGAAAGTGCTACAGTAACCTAAAAAGTTTTCGCAAGGGAACTAAACACGGCCCCTATATTTCACGCTCATCTCCTTATTTGACG
>Ga0182004_10003299_pt1 | contig 12829 bp, 26 predicted proteins | sample Sormic07211540_1_FD_120479 | JGI IMG/M metagenome (GOLD analysis project Ga0182004, IMG submission 120479) | Endophyte microbial communities from Sorghum bicolor roots, Mead, Nebraska, USA - 072115-40_1 MetaG | ecosystem: Host-associated > Plants > Roots > Unclassified | place: USA: Nebraska... | reverse complement strand
TCATGCTGGGGATGACAACTTGGCTTAAGTGGTGTGAGGGATAGGTTTGGCATTTTTGGCACCGTTGCTAGATTTAGAACTTAGTCTACTTTTGGTAATGATGTTAAGAATACCCAACACCCATTACCGTTAGTGATGGGTCCGGTGGCGATCGGCTCTCGAAGGACGTTCACCCCTTGGAAGAAGAGGTCGAGGCTTCCCCTATCGTGAAGCGGACGCCTTGGCCCATCGGGCTCCACTCCGTCGAGGAGAGGAGGAAGAAGGAAGAGGAGGAGCGCGAGCGGGAGCCGCAGCAACAGCTGCGGTGGGAAGAAGAAAGAGAAGAGGGGCGGTGGCAACATGAAGAATAGCTCGAGGAGCTGCTAGAACAAAATAGGCAGCAAGAGCTGCTGGAACTTCAGAGGCAGCAACAGCAGAAAAATCGGCAGCTAGAAGAGCTGCTCGAACCGCCTCCACGAAGCCCACCCCAGCTGATGCCGCAGTCACCACGGAGGCCTGAGACCGGAGAGGAGGGTCTGCCGGTCTATGGTCCACCGACCCCTGCGTTGCTCCGTCCTGGGGGGCCAGCTTCCATCCCGACAGAGCCTGGGCGGGAGGACGGTGTCGTGGCTATCGCGTGCGCAATGCGCACGCCTGTGGATCCTCAATCGGAGATCAAGGGCTCTCTTTACGGCATGGACGGGCTCGCCCCAGGGTTCCTCTGAGATTGACGGCCGTGGGGGGAACCCATCACCAAGGAAAGGGATGAGGCCGACACTTCCGGTGGCGGTGAGGCCAATGAAACCGGGACATGGGGCTCGATTGATGACGATGGGCGGTTCCCTTCTCTGGTCGACCTATTCTTGCTTCATGGAGGTTCGCTCGAGACCGTTCAAGAGCTAATCTGAGGCGTCAAGGCGCGTACAGAGGAGGAGATGGAGAATTGGGCCCCGGTCGGATTCGTCTTCGGGCCTCCACCGATCCATCAGAGCCTAACATCTTTATGGATGATCGGAAGGAGGCTAAAAATGGGAACATCTGGAGGAGCTTCGCCTCTACATGAAGCACGTGGTGGGCCTGATGTTGGACATCATCAACTACGGGCTTGGCCGCGCTTTCTTCGTAAGCATTTTTGGTCCTTAGCTATTTGGGAATTTGGTCTTATGTTCTCATCGGTCAACTACTTGTCACGGGACCTGAAGGAGACCTCCCGCCTAAAGTCGGGCTTCATTCATGCGACGAGAGGCGGCTAGGAGCAACTCCCTCTTCTCAAGGACCAACTCCTAGAGTCGTAGGAGAAGCTCCTCTAGGCCTATAAAGAGCTCATGGCGCTTCAGGAGGAGAAGAAGGAGAGGGAGGCCGCCTTGGTCGATGTTTGGGAGGCCTCGAGGACGGCAGCAGAAGAGGCCATGCAGCTAAGGGAGCGGACCATGATGGTCAAGGAGGCTGCGTCTAGTTCCCGAGAAGAGGCCATTTTTTACAAGGACGCGGCCGCTGATCTTGACAATTAGAAGGGCCTCATCAAGGCTGACCTTGCCTCTGCCTGAGAGGTCTACCGAGAGATGAAGGGAGAGTGCGTGAAGAGCGAAATCGCTCGGAGCACCGCGGAGGAGGCTAGGAAGAAGGCACTAGAGGATCTCGAGGCGGAGCGGGCTCGTTCTCGCAGCCTCTCTAACGACGTCGACTGTGTGAAGAGAGCGTTGTTGGAGAAAGAGAGAGCTATTGCGCAGGCGGGCACGGCGATCGAGGACTTGCGGGTCGCCAACACCGACCTGGCCCACTCTCACAGGGAGATCGAGAGGGCAAACACTGATTTGGTTGGCGAGAATATGGCTCTGGAGGAGAAGATTCGCGGTATGTTTCTGCTATCGTGTTTCTTAGACAACCGCATGTTTTGTGTTGTCTAATTTTCCCATGTTGGTCTTTGTAGGGCTTAAGGACGAGCTTCTAGCTGCTCAAGTCGAGGCCCGCTCCGCCAAGGCTCAGCTCAAGGGGGAGGTTGCTTTGAACGGTCGGCTGCGGACTGCGATACGCGATCTCTCGGCCTCCTGGGAGCTTGAGCCTGTGGATGAGTCGAGGGAGGCGGCTCGAGGCGAAGCGTTGGTCGACCAGCTGTGCTATCTAGGTGCCACGCTGAGGGATCGAGTGCGGGACGCCCTTCATACTGGGGTGAAGTGAGCGATGGCGGTCGTCTACTCGGGCTTTTCCTATGATATGGAGGTGGTGTCCCACGGCTTCGTCACCGACATTTCTAAGACTGATGCCGAGAACGAGGAGAGGCTCCACGCCTTGATCGACGACATGGAGGTTCCTGGGGAATGGTTGGCGAAGCTGTTTGAGCCAAAACTGCTTCCTCCCGAGACTAGCACGGGCGTGGACGAGGGTGGTGAGGGCCGAGACACGGATTGAGGCCTGCGAGCCTATTCTGGGTGCCTAGGCCCATTGTAAAGTAATTATTATCTGTTTTAAGCGATACATTGTGTCTTTAACTGCTTTATTGAGTTTGTGAATATTTGCTTATTTTTGTGCTTGAGATTCCTTTGTTTCCTTTTCTGCCTACGTCAGTTTTCCTCATTTGGTCTTTTGCTTAAGGCGTCCTTGATTGCCTCGAGGGTGAGGGAGCGAGTGGAGTTACCATAGCCCGGGGGCGTAGGAGTTCTCATGCTCGTCGTCTCTTGGCCCTTAAGGGGCTCGAGATGCCTCTGCTACTCGACCGTGCAAGGTTTACTTACAGGAAAGAAAAAATCGTTTGGTTTTTAGGAACTTGGGGGGGGGGTCCCCCCGCTAGCCCCCGAGGGGGTATCGACTATGATGTGTCATAGTTGGTACTCCCTTCTAACATCGAGACCTTGACCAATGAAAAAGTAAATTACTCAAGGAAAAGACCCCGTTTATTCATGCATTCATTCATAGGATCTTGGTACAGAATGTACATGAGAACATAAAACTTTGAAACTCTAGGGGTAGAATCGACGTAGTTGTTTGATGTTCCACGCGTTGGTGAAGACCGCCCCTTTTTCATCCGCGAGTTTGTATGTCCCTAGCTTCGGAACCTCGGCCACCATGTATGGGCCTTCCCATGGTGGAGTCAGCTTGTGGCGTCCTTGGTTGCTTTGCCGCCACCGTAGGACGAGGTCGCCCACGTTCAGATCCCTTTTGCGCACGTGCTTGTCGTGATAGCGTCGAAGCTTCTGCTGGTATCTGGCGGAGTTGAGGAGGGCCATGTCTCGAGCTTCCTCGAGCTGGTCGACCTTGTTCTCTCTAGTCTCCTTATTCGTCTGCTCGTTGTAGGCCTTGAGTCGGGGTGACCCATACTCGAGATCTATTGGAAGCACGGCCTCGGAGCCGTAGACCATGAAGAACGGGGTATATTTCGTGGCCCTGCTAGGCGTCGTCCTTAAACTCCATAGGACCGAAGAGAGCTCTTTGACCCATTTCCTGCCGAATTTCTTCAACCGGTTGTAGATTCTTGGCTTGAGTCCCTACAATATCATGTCGTTGGCACGCTCGACCTGGCCGTTAGTTCGAGGATGAGCTACCGCAGACCAGTTCACACGGATGTGATGCCGGTCACAGAAGTCCAAGAACTTTCTACCAGTGAACTAGGTGCCGTTGTCGGTGATGATGACGTTGGGTATCCCAAACCGGTGGATGATGTCGATGAAGAAGATGACAGCCTGCTCAGAGCAGATTCGTGACGGGTCGAGCCTCGATCCATTTGGAGAATTTGTCGGTGGCCACCAGTAAATGGGTGTACCCTCCTGCCGCTTTTTGTAGAGGGCCTACGAGGTCGAGACCCCACACCGCAAACGGCCATGTGATGGGGATCATCTGGAGAGCATGAGCGGGAAGACGGGTTTGCTTGGCGTAGAATTGGCACCCGTGGCACGAGCGCACAAGCTCTATGGCATCAGCTATGGCCGTTGGCCAGTAGCAGCCTTGTCGGAAAGCATTCCCTACAAGGGTCCGTGGAGCAGCGTGGTGGCCGCAAGCCCCCGAGTGTAGATCCTCGAGGAGCTTTCGACCTTCTTCTATGGTGATGCAGCGCTGCAAGATCCCGGTCAGGCTTCGTCGATATAGTTCCTTGCTTTCGCCGTAGATTACGTATGATTTGGCCCGTCGAGCGATACTGCGAGCCTCGGATCGATCTTCCGGTAGCTCGCATTGAATCAGGCAATCGAGAAACAGCGTGCGCCAGTCGAACGGTCGTCTGGGACGCTGTTCCACTTCCATTACTTCTGCTACCGCTAACAAGGCTTCGATGGCGTCGGTTGGATGGGGGCGGTAGTTTCAACGTCAGCCCCCGAGCTCAAGTCGACGGATGGCTCATGTAGATCACTCGAGAATGCGTCGGGCGGGACTGTGCCTTGAGTTGACGCGATCTTAGCGAGCTCGTCAGCCGCCTCGTTGTAGCATCGGGCGATGTGGACGAGCTTGAGGCCGTGGAATTTATCCTCGAGTTGACGTACCTCCTTGCAGTATGCCTCCATCTTTGGATCGTGGCAGCTCGAGGCCTTCATCACTTGGTCGATGACAAGGTGAGAATCGCCTCGGACGTCGAGGCGCCGAACCTCTAGCTCGATGGCGATTTTCAGCCCGTTGACAAGGGCCTCGTACTCTGCGAGTTGTTAGATGCGGTGAAATGTATTCTGATGACATACCTCATATGGACGCCAACGGGTGAGATGAGCAGCAGACCTGCCCCAGCTCTCGTCTTCATGAGAGATCCGTCGAAGTACATCGTCCACAGCTCCGCTTGAACTTGAGCCGGGGGGCCAGAGCATGAGATTTGATGGCTTTGCGGGGCGCATAAGTGAGGGTCTCACTCATGATCTCGACCGACCATTTGGCGATTCTTCCTGTGGCCTCCCGACTTCAGATGATCACTACCAAGGGGAAGGACGAGACCACCGTGATAGGGTGACCAATGAAGTATTGTTGCAGCTTGCGTCGAGCGAGTATCACTGCGTAGATTAGTTTCTGAATCTGTGGGTACCGTACCTTGGTTTCTCATAGTACCTCGCTGATGAAGTAGACCTGCCTCTAGATCGGCAGCGCATGTCCTTCCTCCTGTCTTTCGACCACCACCGCCGCACTGACCACCTGGGTCGTTGCAGCGACGTACAGAAGCAGAGGTTCTGCGGGCTGAGGTGGGACTAGGACCGGGGCAGAGGTCAATGTTTTCTTCAGGCCATCGAGCGCCTCCTCGGCTTCAGGAGTCCACGAGAAACGTTTAGCTTTTTTCATGAGCCGATACAGTGGCAACGCCTTTTCTCCTAGCCTCAAGATAAAGCGGCTTAGTGCCGCCAGGCACCCCGTGACTTTTTGTACTCTCTTGACGTCTCGAATCGGCCCCATTCTCGCAATGGCCGAGACTTTCTCGGGATTGGCCTCGATGCCACGTTGGGAGACTATGTACCCCAAGAGCATGCCTCGAGGCACGCCAAAGACGCACTTTTCTGGGTTGAGCTTGATTTTGTTGGCGCGTAGACAACCGAATGCGATCTCGAGGTCCTGAATCAGGTCGCCTTGTTTCCTCGATTTGATGACAATGTCATCGACGTATGCCTTGACCGTCGACCCTATATGCTTGCCAAACACGTGGAGCATGCATCGTTGGTATGTTGCTCCAGCGTTTCGGAGCCCGAACGGCATGGTCATATAACAGTATATCCCAAAAAGCGTAATGAAAGATGTCGCGAGCTGGTCGGACTCTTTCATTTTTATTTGATGGTAACCATAATATGCATCAAGGAAAGAAAGGGTTTCACATCCTGCGGTAGTGTCAACAATTTGATCGATGCGTGGTAAAGGCAAAGGATGTTTTGGACATGCTTTATTTAAACTCGTGTAATCGACACACATCCTCATCTTCCCATTCTTTTTCTTAACTACTACAGGGTTTGCTAACCAGTCGGGATGGTGAACCTCCTTGATGAATTCGGTCGACAAAAGCTTGAGGATCTCCTCGCCAATGATCTTGCGTTTCTACTCGTCGAAGCGACGCAGCCGCTGCTTCATTGGCTTGGAACCGGCTCGAATCTCCAAGGAGTGCTCGGCGACTTCCCTCGGTATGCCTGGCATGTCTAAGGGACTCCATGCAAACATGTCGGCGTTTGCACGGAGAAAGTCGACGAGCACGGCTTCCTATTTGGGGTCGAGGTCGGCGCTGATCGTCAGCACCTTGCTGTCGGAGCCGTTGGGGTTGAGCGGGATCTTCTTCCTGCCTTCTGCCGGCTCGAAGCTGCCCGCGTGACGCTTGGGTTCCGGAGCTTCTGCAGTGAGGGCCTCGAGCCTTGAAGCAAGCTCAGTGGAGTTCTCGATGGCTTCTCCACACTCGACGCGCTAGACGTCGCACTCGTACGCATGCTCGTAGGAGGAGCTAACGGTGATGACCCCCTTAGGCCCGGGCATCTTTAGCTTCAGGTAGGTGTAGTTGGGGATAGCCATGAACTTGGCGTCGCCCGGGCGCCCGATGATGGCGTGGTACGTGCCTCGAAATCCCACCACCTCAAAGGTGAGAGTCTCCTTTCTGAAGTTGGAAGTCGTGCCAAAACAGACCGGTAGGTCGATTCATCCTACCGGCAACGCCTTCTTCCCTGGTACAACACCATGGAAACCGCCCGCGCTTGGTTGGAGCTGCGTCCTTTCGATGCTAAGGAGGTCGAGGGTCTCGAGGTAGATGATGTTGAGGCTGCTGCCACCATCCATCGGCACTTTCGAGAGTCTAGTGTTGACGATGAAAGGGTCGACGATGAGTGGGTAGACGCCAGGGGCGACTACCTTGTCGGGATGGTCGTCTCGATTGAAGGTGAAGCAGGTGTTCGACCAGTTGAGGTACTGGGGCACCGCCATCCTTGCTACGAAGACCTCACGGCGCTCCCTCTTGCGCTGCCTTGCAGTTAACTACGTCGAGGGTCCGCCATAAATCATATAGCAGTCGTGGACGGCCGGGAAACCCTCGTCTTCTTTGTCGTCCCCCTTGTCGCCGCTCTTTTCTTTCTTCTGGTCGTCCTTCTTAAACCCCAAGCTGTCGAAATGTCTTTTTAGCATACGGTAGTCTTCAAGCTTGTGGTTTGCCCCTCCCTTATGGTAAGGGTAGGGCTCCTTTAGCATCTTGTCAAAGATGGCTCCCTTAGGGGGCCCTCGTGGCTTTTTGCGTTCCACCGCGGCAATGAGGTCATCATCAAGGGCCTCTCATTGGAACGGCCGTGCTTTCTTCTTCTTGTTGTTCTTCTTGGGTCCTCGACTGGGGCACTCGTCGTCGTCGGCCGGCGACTTGCCTTTGCCTCCTTCGAGGCTGAAGAAGGCGCCGAACGCCTCCTCCCCTGCAGCATAGTTTGCCACCACGTCCATTAGCTCATCGACAGTCTGATGACATCATGGTCTAGGATGTGTGGCAGCTCGGTACGCTGCTTCAAGAAGCGTCGAGCATACTGTCGAAGAGTTTCTCCTGATTTCTTCTTGCACTTGCTGAGGTCCCACGAGTTGTCGGGCCGTATGTAGGTCCCTTTGAAGTTGCCCTCGAATACTCTGACCAAATCGGTCCAATTGTGGATTTGATTGGCTGGAAGCTCCTCGAGCCATCTGCGAGCAGTGTCGGAGAGGAAAAGCGGTAACTGTCGGATGATGGCTCGATCATCCCCTCGAGCGCCATCCAACTGACAGGCTAGCCGGAAGTCCACCAGCCACAGTTCTGGCTTGTTTTCGCCATTGTATTTAGCAATGCTAGTCGGGGGTCGAAACAGGCTGGGCAGCGGCGTGCTGCGGATCGCTCTGCTGAACACGCGAGGTCCTGGCAGTTCTGGGGCCATCCGGTCCTCGTCGCTATCGTATCGCCCGCCACGGTGGGCGCTGTAACCGCGCTCCTCTACATCCCCATGTCGACGGTGACGATACTCGTTGATGTCGTGTCGTGTGTCATGTCGTCGTTGATTAATGATGAGGTGGTTTTGGACGGGCGCAGTCCTCTTTCCTCAAGGGGGTGGTTGCTGATGGACCGACACCTCCTTTTCATTTTGGGCCGGCTCGTCACGCCTCTCCGTGGCTGCTCCTTGACGTCGAGAAGCCGAGCTTTCGGCCTGCTGAACTGCCGCTACTTGAAGGAGAGTCTGCACCTCGTCTCGAATTCGCCGTGCTTTTAAGTTTGAGGGTTCAGGCATATTACATAGCAGCATCGTCGCCGCCACGACGTTCTGCCCCGCTCGAGGGAAGCGGCTGATGGGTTGCTCTGGTTTCGCATCCCCGACGATCTGTCGATGTACTTCTCGAGCCCGTCTGCGGGCGCCTCCGCCATGCGGGTGTAGTTGGTCCTGCTCGAGGACCAGCTCGAGCTGGACAAGGCGCTTGCGATCTTCATCGAGCTTTGCTCTGAGCTCCCGTAACTGCGCAAGTTGTGCGGCTTTGTCTTCCTGCGGCGGGGGGTCGACCCGACCGTCGTTCCCAGGCGTCCTGGGTTCCTCCCCTGCCACAGGGGCTCGACCGTCGGCGACGGCGTCTTGTGTTTCGTCGGTAGTTTCAACCTCCCCGTCGATGTTGAAGCACTCCCTAGTAGGGTCATAGCTGTCACATTCCGAGTCGGGGTCCGGCTCGATGGCGTAGAAGCATCCACGCCTTTCTTCTAGCAGCTGTTGCCTGAGTGAGGTGATCGTGTATCGCCCAGGTCCTAGGCGTCAGAGGCCTCGCACCTGAGAGAAATCCGGTAACTCAGCCGACTGCTGCTGCGCTCCAACATCACGTGGGAGGACCATTGGTCGCTCCACGTACGTTTGGGTGTTCGAACATATCGTCCTAGCGAGCGATGCTGTGGCGTTGTCCAGGCCGAACGGGAGCGTTCTTCTTGAGGCGAACAACCCGTGTGGTAGCAGCGTCGTGGGGAACGGGAGCACGTGAGGCGCGTCGTCTCCCAACGTTGCCGCGCGATCCTCGTGATGTCGGGCCGTCGTTCCCACCGCCCCGGTGCGTGGGGTTGTCGGCTCCTGCATCACCACCCACCTGGCACGAGCTAGTGACCGTGAGGAGGCAGAGGAGTGGTGGCGGCGCTGTCCACACCTCTTCTTGGGCGTGGAGGCATGGTGGCGAGGCCGTCTTGGAGCCCTCAGTCGTGCGGGCGCAATATGAGTTCCTTCCGGTCCTTTGACCGAGAGCAGGATCATGTCGTAGCCAAAACTGGTAGACATGAACTCGAGGCTCCCGAACCAAATCACCGTGGAGCGCCGAATCGGCAAAACGAGAGTGGCCATCTGGAAAGAGATGGGAAATCGGCAAAAAACATGCAGGACCCCTACCTGGCGCGTCAACTATCGGCGTTTTCCCCCCGGGGGGTCACACCAACGAGTAAAACTAGTGCGTGTTCCCCTTTCCAGATGGTGATGCAAGAAAAGACACAAAGGTTTATCCTGGTTCAGGCAATAGAAGGCCCTACGTCCAGCGGGGGGGAGAGATGTTTCTATTATCTTGCACCTAAGTGCTTGTACAGGGGTGAATACAAGTCAGTATGGATGGATGAAGATGAAGTATGGTTGCTCTACTACGTATGTCTTGTGTCCCCTGCTCTTTCCTGAGCCTCCACTTTTATAGTTCCAAGGGGAGTCCTAGGTTACATGCGTAGGTGACAGAGTAGGGGTCAATAGGGGTATGGCGCGCTAACCTACTCGAGGCTTCTGTACTGGCGTGGCCTCGAGCCGTCTTGTTACCCAGTACTTGGATGATGATTACGCGTGCCACTGAATCCGACTTTTGTGTGTCGTCCTGGACTGGCTCAACCATGGGCACGCTTGTACGTCGTGGCTACAGTCGCGTCAGAGTGGTTGGGGTGCTGTCTTTCGCCGCCTGACTCTTCTGAGGGAAGGAAAGTGCTTGCTCGAGGGTCTAACGTCGCGTAAAGCCCTGTTGGTTAGAGCGCTGACTTTGGGCGTCTCGAGGGGGATCGTGACGAGACGTCCTGTCTGACTTGCTGCGCCCTGCCATGCTCTGACTCATCCGGTAGACAAGGCGGCAAAAGGGGCGATTGGACGGGTGCTTGCTCCCTATCACGCTTCCCGTGACTGTCGGGTTAGGTGAGAACGCGACAGGCGCATTAAATGCCCTGGTTCCCGCACCCGCGTCAGGCGGCGGGCGGCGTCCTTGCGCTCGAGGCCTGCTGATTCGTACGAGCCAGTTTCCGTATTCGACGGTTACTGTTCGGTCGAGCCCTTGTTGATTTGCACGACGCTCTTTCCGTGTTCGAGGCCATGGGCATCGCCTTGTCTTGACAATCGTACACGTGACCGGGGGGCGTCGAGTCGGGGGCCTCAATTCATGTACGGGTGTTCTCGTTGTGTGCGTTGGTTAGGGTACCCCTTACTGATACCCTCGACACACAATGTTGTAGTTCTCTTGGGAAAGAGCATCGCTGACAAACTCATTGAAAGTTTCACACTTGGTGCGGCCCATCGTCTTCAGCAGCTTAGGGCCAAGACCCCTCTTGAAGCTAGCAATCTTCTTTGACTTGCTCACAAACTCAGGAGCATACCTCGACAGATGATTGAAAGCATGCAAGTACTCCTTTAGAGTTTTGTTGCCTTGAGTTAACTACATGAACTTTGTATGCTTCATCTCCATGACCCCAGGAGGTATGAAATGCCCTTTGAAAGCTTCACGGAAGAGATTCCAGTCAACCACGGTGTTTTCTGGAAGAGCCTCCCTATGCTGATTCCACCAGATACCTGCTGGACCCTATAGTTGATGAGCTACATACTCTGCCTTCAAACTATCAGTCAGCCAAAGTAAGCGGAACTTTTGCTCCACCGTGTTCAGCCACTCCTCTACCTGAAGGGGTTCTTCAGCCTCTCTGAAAGATGGGGCTTGGTATCCATGAAATCCTTGAAACTACTCTACTGATTAGGTGCTGGCAGATGTTGTGCATTCCGACCACCCTGGTTCACCATCTGATTGATGGTCTCAGTGAGCAGCCTCTGGCTTTCCACCATCATTTGAATCAGCTCAGCTGGATTTGGTGGTGGAGGAGGGGGTGGATTCATGTTCGCACGATTTTCCGCACCTCGAGTGCCGCGAGATATCTGTAAAGACACAGTCAGTGAGCATTGATGATTACAAGATTTGCCGTAGAAGAAGTTATAATCATGCCTAAAAGTATTCGAGAGAATAACTTTATAGAAAAAGGCACAATAATTCAATTCCACAAAACAACATCACCAATCCCAACACATGACAAAGATATCTATAAAATGCACAACAACGGAAAGTATCATCACAGCCAATTGAACATGAATACGTCATACAACATTAGGTCCATGAAGTAATTACATCATCACAGTACAGGCACTAGTCTAAGATCAAGGTTCAAGATTACAACACGATTACAAAAGAACTGCTGCCAAAGCTCACACTACCAAAAGATCCTCACAGGGTGACTACCAACTACCCACTACACTCCAGGCTCGTCGTCCGAGTGAGCGTCAAAGATCGCCTCTCCATCCTCGTCACTAACCGGCTCGAGCTCCTCGTCCTCCACGTCCTCATGCAAAGGTGGTGCAGCCGCGATTGGTCCATCTACCTCCATACCATCATCATCGGCCACGATCACATGAGGTCCCACCTCTGGGTACATTGGTACAGGGCGCGGAATAGCATGTAGCAAGTTGTTGAGATGGTGAATCTCCACAAGACCAGCCTCAATTTGATCCTGCAGATAGTTCTCCCGCTCAAGCGACTAGATACGGTGCATCTCCCATGCCCGACGCCTGTTCTCCGACACACAAAGTGCAGTATCCCTCTCACGAGTGATCTGCACCAAGCGCACCTGCACGGTCTCCTTCTCTCGGGCCAACTGATTCATCTGGTCCTGCTTATGATCTCTCTCTAATGGCCTTCACCCACTGCTGCCTGCGGTACTCCGCATTGTCTTCCCAGTCATTGCGGTCCTCCTGGGCTTGCTCCAGGAGTCTAGCTTGTTTGCGAAACTTGCGAGCACGCTTTTCAGCCTTCTGTTGCATCTCCTGAGCCTAGCGAACAGCCACCATCACTTGTGCATAGGTGTCCTCTCGTTGACTGAACAGCATGAGCACAACCATCATAGCACTCATAGTAGGACTGGAGCTCTCAGCTCGCTCTCCTCGGCCTCGGACCAACGCACAACCATCAACCTGCTTCCACTCCGCTGCCGCTGGGTCAACATGGGGAATGGAGGCTGCTGGCCCTCCTATCAGCTCATCGCCAAACCTCTGACAGATGTTGAGCAGCACAACATGGGCTGCAACCTGAGCCGCTTCCCATGGGTCTACCCATCTGAGTTGCAGGTCCACCAAGTCCATGCAGGCCTGCCCCCATGTGGTGGGACAACTCCCTCAACAGCGAACCACTGCAAGTCTCCTATCATGTCCACCTCCCACCAAGAGTACTGAGGTGGCTCAGTATACCCCACTGACTGCAGCACCCTCCAAAGCAGAGTAGGAGTGCCAAACTCGCTCAGACAGGTGTCACTAGGAGAGGTGAGGCGGGCACGTCCATCTTGTTGATGCAAAAGCTAGATCTCAAACACAAAGGGCTAATACCTGATTTAAACGTTAAGGCGTGCCAGCCGGTTTGACCTTACTATCGGCAAAGGTGATAACTCGAATACTTTGGTCCTAACAACAGCGATGCGCCCGGATGCCACGGCCAGGAGGTATTCACGCGGAACTTGAGAATACGTCGAGCTTAAGTCGACGAATTCCTAAGAACTCGTAATAAAAAGGAAAAAGTGTGACGAAGTCGTCGAAAAAGTAGATGCTGGAATATGAGTAAAAACTGGTGTTTGATTGATTGATAGATTGTTCGTTACAAGGCTCTAGGGTCTACATTTATACCC
>Ga0182004_10003298_pt1 | contig 12829 bp, 8 predicted proteins | sample Sormic07211540_1_FD_120479 | JGI IMG/M metagenome (GOLD analysis project Ga0182004, IMG submission 120479) | Endophyte microbial communities from Sorghum bicolor roots, Mead, Nebraska, USA - 072115-40_1 MetaG | ecosystem: Host-associated > Plants > Roots > Unclassified | place: USA: Nebraska... | reverse complement strand
TACTATGACCACAACAATAGACAAATATATCATAGCTTAAAACTCTTATATTGGAAACATTGATTAATGATAAAATTTATAAAATATATCATGAAAAAATAAAAGATACAGTTCACTCATACCTAAAGGTCCAACTACGATTTACGAAGCTAATAAACGGCACCTGATGTTGACACACATTATTTGTCCAAAATAGCAATCTAGAGAAATAGATAAAATTGATTAATCAAATATATATGGACCTCAAAATTATGAATTTAGAAGATAATAGATCATATAAATTAGCCCAAAATATGTCAACCCTTCCTATTATATATATAAATACGTGAAATTTTCTTGAGGGGCTTCGGGGAGCTCTATGTACACGCCAGCGGTAGGGGGGGGCTCGAGCCCGCCCTGCCCGAGCGTTGGCTCCGTCCCTGAGTATTTGTGTCAAATACATTTTTCAATGGTCTGTTTTTGTTAGCAACTTTTGGATGGTCGATAGCTCATTCTAGAACATTATTTTACTTTTATTTGTGATGATAATAGGGAGCTATTGGGTTTTACACATTCTTCCTCAAGTAGGCCAAGAATTTTAATTTTATTATATAAGACAAATAGCATAAAATTTAATCAAGGATATTATACACACTCTTTGTTGATTAGCACAGTCGTTATGTTTTGACTGTTTTACTGTCCAAGTAATCTCGAATACTGGATTATCACATAAACGACTTTTGTGTTAAGTGATTGGGAAATACATATAAATGTTTCATTTTATAAGGGTACTCACAATGCAAGACTCTATCATAGAGTATAAGACAATTAATTACATATTATTTATGGTTTTTTGCTGATGTGGCAACATATTTATTGAAGAAAGAGGTCAAAAAAATAAGACTCAAAGTCTTATTTAGACTCTAAGTCTAAATTGTTCGAGGTAATAAATAACTTTAGACTCTATGATAGAGTCTGCATTGTGAGTGCCCTAAAGATGCTTGTGAATGGAAATTAGATTATCGTACTACTAGCATTATTGAAAACGTACTGTACGGTATCTATACATCCAGAGCATTATTGAACTACTAGCAGTAGTGTCCAGACGATACTAAAACCACGCTGCGTTGCTATCGTAAAACGCAGTTTAGACTACTGAAGTGGATCTGTTTCTTTGGTGCTCGTAGTCGCTCATTATTTATTTTAAATTATAAAAATAAAAAACTAGTATCAGTTTTTTAAAGAATGGTTATCCACTAGTTTGTGGTCTACTATATATAGTTTTTTTTCAAGTGGTTTCCTGTTTCTTTACCGCTTGTAGTCGTGCTTATTAGTTATTTAAGCAAATGATATCCAAATAACTCTAAACAGAGCATTAACAAATATGTAAAATTTCTAAAAGAAAACTAGATCTAGTTTCCTATTTTTATAATTTAAAATAAATTGATGATTTTGTAGCGATCAAACCAATTTTGTAGGCAACAACAAATCATTTTTTATTATTAGAAAACATAAAACCACTTTCTAAACCAGTCAAAGGACTAAATCTATCCGTTTTTGACAAGTGGTTTTGTAGTTTAGGGTTGAAAATCAGATTGACCCATAACATACTTGAAGGTTAAAAAATATACTTTACCCTTCACATCATGTAAAAAACGCAAAAAAAATAAAAAAAAAAATCGTTGCTAAATCATTTAACGGGGTCAACGAGGGCGAGGCCCCTCTCTCCGTGGAACGAGATGGCCGGCCTCTCATCTCATCTCATCTCATTCATCCCAAATCCGTCGAGACAGTTGCGCAGGAGCCAAATGTAGGAACAGTGGCGCTGCCTCTTCGGGTATACTACTACTGCACGCCAAGCCAAACAGTGGTTCTTCGAGGCTGGTGAACTCGTGGTGGCACAGCACACGGGAGAAACGTCGTCCAGCCCGCAGGAAATCGCAGGACGGAGGGTACGTAAACCCGATTACCCGATGGCTTTGCCACAAAATGATAAAAGGCTTTTGTGGACAAGTGCACCCCCAGCAAGGAAAAGGAGGAGTCATTCGTGCTTGCCTGTTGCTTTCTGCTGCACTGCACCCTGCGTCCCTGTGCCCTTTGGTTTTTCCTTTTCCTGTCCTTTTGGTTTCATGGAGCTTTTGTTACGTAGTTACGTACTTCCCTTTCATCTTGTGTTAAGAAAATAATGGCATCTTAGGTGCCTCGATATGGAAGACGACGCTGCATTATTTAAAGCAATTCTTGTGGTTTCAAGTCACTGTTAATTAATTCTTCTACCACAAAAAAATATAGTATCGTTGAGGACAATATTTGATTCGTCTCGTCTCTTCCACAATACTCCCTTCATCCCTGAATAAATCAACTATTGGAGTTGTCTTAACTCCAGCATATTAAGTTTGATGACTGAATTCGTAGAAAAGAACAACAATACCTATTACATCGAATGAATATATTATAAATATATATTTTATGCTAATTCAGTGCCATAAATATTGCTGCTATTTTCTATAAATTTAGTCAAAAATAACTCTAAAATTTGATCTATAGAGACAATGAGAGTACTTGAGATAATACTTATCCTTTAGAGGACATAGAAAAGAATTGGCTACACTGTGAATAACTTATTACATTTAATGGGTGGTTATTTCATATTGAATTCCTATTGAAACGGTTGCTTCCTTGACCTATGTGCACGTTGTGAAATGAACTACTCCTCCTGTCCTAAAATAGATGACCTTATATATAGGTATTTGAATCTTGTCCCAAAATATCTGGCATTTTTACTTTCGAAAATAGATGACATTATATATAGGTACTTCTTGAGGGGTATTTTTATCTTTTGCTTTCTGCATTGGCCTCCGTGGGAGGAGATTCTTTTCCCACTTAAACTGAATTGCAGATCAAACCAATTTATTACTCAGCTTTCAAGTTGTGTCGGTGCTGTGCACTTCATCGTTTTTGTGTAAAATATTGTTTGGACGAAATTACTGTTTTTCCTCTCAGCAATTTAAAGCTCTTTTGATCTATTAATTTTGGGTATTCTATTTTAATTCTAGGCATTCAGATGGACAACTTCTTTTCTTTATGAATTTGACAGTAGTAAAACGTCAAAATCCGGTTAGTGGATTGCATGGATGCTGGGGCTTCCTTTACATCTCTCTATGTCTAAGTCATTGATATGTATCCTAGGAACAGTAAAGTTTACTTCCAGAACAAAGGACAATGCCAGAGGGCTTGCTACTTGACGAAGTTTGTCAAGCATGCAACTGGTATATGGGATCTCCTTTAACCCTTATTTCCATCAGATCCAGTAATCCTGCTTTTGCATTGTCTTCTGATGCTTGCTGTTTAGTTGAGGGCGTGGTACTATCAGTCAGTAATTGCTGCTTGGAAACTACTTTCTTGTTTCATAAAGTATCTTTGCACAGCCTTCGACTGAGGCTACTGAAATTTTCTCTTGAGTATCTTCTAGAGGCATTCCTCCAGTCCGATCCACCCTTCATCATCAATTCAAACTCTGGATAGCTGATACGTCCATCCTGTTGAACATTTATAAAATATTAGCTATGCTAAATAAGAATGTGTTGTGCAATCCAGGATGAGGAATAAAAACATTGATGGAACCCAACAACAAGTCTTTTGGATTTACACTGACTCTCATATCAGATTTGTAATCTTTTACTTCGTCGAAAACTAGTATATGGCCTTGTTCAGTTCGCGAAAAGAAATTTTGGGTATTGTAGTACATTTGTAATTATAGCAATTAATGTCTAATCATAGACTAATTAGGCTTAAAAGATTAATCTAGTAAAATATATACAAACTGTACAATTAGTTATTTTTTAATATATATTTAATGCTTCATGCATGAGTCCAAATATTTGATGCAAACTGATGTAATAAAACGATATTATTTTCCTTTCCTTTTATTGTAATTACAGTGTGGTCAATATTTAAGTGATAATAGTTTTGATTAGTTAGTTTACTAAGTACTAACCTTGTCCTTGTCAACCTCACGAATAATGTCGTTAACCACTTGCTCATTAGATTTTAGTTCACCATCACCTAGAGCCTCCATCAACTCAGCCATTTCAATAAAACCATTCCCGTCTTTGTCGAAGAACTTGAAAGCTTTAGGTAGATAGTCGTTATTACTCATCTTTTTAATGTGAAGTAAGACTGTTACAAATTCCTCACAATCTAACGTGCCATTTCCATGTATATCACCCTGCAAAACGAAGACAATTGTGTTAGATCATTGCAATGGTAATTCATTTGTGCAACTTCGTAGTATGAGCATTGATTTCATAATGCAAACTACACTTTTAGGTTTGTGAATTAATACTTGGCTGCAATTGCAGATGAATTTACCTCTTCGACTCTATTAATTGTAGTTCAGTTGCCAATATCCCACTCATCCTAATACTACATTATGTAATATAAGAATAAAAAATGGTAATCCTTGCACTCACCGCTTGTAACAGCATCTTTATCTCTTCCTCTGGAACAGGATGACCGTTTATCCGGAAACCCTCCTTCAGCTCGTCAAGTGACAAATTACCGTCATTGTCCTTGTCCATGGTATGGAACATTTGATGGTATTTGTCAATCTCTTCCCTCGGTAAATTCATGGCGACGACCTGCATTAATCATTATCAGAAAAAGATCAGTTAGCGTGTCACTTGAAGGAATTAATTAAGGGTAGTAACAGCAAGTTATCTGCAACTTACTCCAAGTGCCTTCTTCTTAAACTTGTTCATAGACGAGAACTGCTTGAGCCTCGACCGAACAACCTCTCCGAGTGACACATTTGAAGCCTTATCAGCATTCTTGAGCCAAGGATGCTCTGTGTTTTTTGTCAAAAGGAGAGAAAGTATAGCAATAACAGATGAAAAATATGCTCACGGTCGAAAAAAAAATAATGGCAATAACAGTATAGCACAACAGAGTAATATCAAATTTCTTGTGATTTTTTTCTATGAACAGATGCAGTCTGTCCTTTCCATTTGGTTTTCAATAAGATTGGACTCAGGACTACTAACCAAGGACTTGCTTTGCCGTCAACCGTGTACTAGGATCTGGGTCAAGCATCTTCTTGACAAGATCCTTTGCACTCTGGGAGACCTTGGGCCATGGATCCTTCTGTAAGTTTATTACTCCCCGTAGTATCGACTGTGCAATTTTCTCATCGGAGTCTGGAATCATTGAAACAAACAACATTGCATGAGCAGTCCTGATCACTGAATTGAACTACAGTACTTATGAGAATGAAAAGGGAGCAGCATTCACCTCCCCAAAACGGAGGGAACCCACAGAGAAGGATGTGCAGGATGACACCAGCGCTCCACACGTCTATCTCTGGCCCATAGCTTCTCTTGAGAACCTCTGGAGCCATGTAACACCCGCTACCAACCACTTCGGTGAACCGATCCCCTGCATGGGCAGAGCTTCCCATGGTCATTCATCTCAGCTCTAATCAGGTACTCGCTTCATACTAAAAAATAAAATTATTTTGGACAGAGATATAGTCTCAAACGCCTGACTTTAACTCATTATTTTTATAAAAAATATTTAACCAAAAATGATCTATTTATATTTTTATAAAAGTATTTTCCAAGACAATCCAATCATATAATTTTTACAACAACTTAAAAATTATTCATCATTTATATTCTTAATGTTTTATCTAAATCTTATCAAAATGACTTTATTTTTTTAAGTATGGAGAGAGAGTATATGGCAGCATGAACCGAGCTTGCGATGGAGATGTGGTGGCCGGCCGGCCGTACCCGGCTTGAAGTACACGGAGAGGCCGAAGTCGATGGCCTTTAGAGGCGACTCCTCCGACTTGTTCACGAACAGGAAGTTCTCCGGCTTGAGGTCCCTGTGCATCACTCCGTTCTCGTGGCACAACTGCGTATCGGATTTGTTGTACATGACGAGGCAGGAATAACAGTGTTTTAGATATAAGGGCTAAAGTTCAATATGTGTCACATATATCATATAAGGTGTTCAAATATTAATAAAAAATAAATTACAGATTCTATTATTAATCCATGAAATAAATTTATTAAATCTAATTAATCTGTTATTAGCATAGGTTTACTGTAGCAATCATAGATTAATCTATCATTAATTATGAATTATTTAAGTTTAAAAATATCTCATAAATTAGTTTTAATATGTGGTTTTAGTTTTATAAATAGTTCGTATTTAGTTATTTATGTATGTGTTTAAATATTCGATACGACAAAAAGTCAACTTTTGGTCGGTATTTAGTCCCTGTAACCAAACGTTCCCACTGGCGAATTCATGCGGTCTTGCTCGGGCTGGTCATGGACGAACTGACGGTTACCTGCACGACCTCGACAATGGTGCGGGCGAGCTTGGCGGCGGCGCGTTCAGAGTAATGCTGGCGCTCGAAGATGCGGTCGAAGAGCTCGCCACCCTCGCAGAGCTCCATGACGAGGTGCACACCTTCGTCGTCCTCGCACGCCTCGCGCAGGCTCACCACCCTGCCCGCGCCGGCCTCCGACATGCGCCGCATGATCTCCACCTCGCGCCGCACGTCGTCCGCGTCGGGCCCGACGCGCCGCAGGAGCAGCCGCTTCCGCCGGAGCGTCTTGCATGCCAGAGCCTCCCCCGTGGCGGTGTCCTCGCACCGTCGCGTGACGCCGAACTCGCCGCGCCCGAGCTCCGCGCCGAGCCGATACCGTCGCGAGAAGTCCGGGTCGACGGTGCCGGCGTCACCCAGGATGGAGCCCTGCTTCTTCCTGCCCTTCCTGCCACCGCCCTCCTTCTTCCTCTCCTTGCATGTGACGACGTCGTCGTGGTCCGGGGAGCAGCACGGGTCTTCGTCGTCGTGGCTGGCGTCGACGGGGAGGATGGCGGCGGCACCACGGCCTCCGCGGCGCAGCATCTTTAGCTTGGTGGCCGCGATGACGGAGTAGCAGCCACCCATGGCGCCACGCCGTCTCCGGACGCCGGGTGCTCGCTATCTCCGCCGCTAGCGCCCTCGTGCCTTGACCTTCCCTTACCCTCTCCTCGGTCTAATTCCGGTGCCTGCGCTGCGTGCGCGCCACCGATCGAGGAATGGTCCGACACTTCCGATTCTTGGCTGGCTGCCCGTCAGTGCCGGGCGTGTTCTATGCCGACCGCTCGGAGGCCAGTAAAAATGCCGGTAAATTTTCTTCTGTCCACCCATTCCACAGCTCCAATTGCTGTTGATTTTGTGATCAAAAAATTGCTGTTGATTTAGGGGATACTTGGGTTCTCTTTTTTGCTGGAGCAAATATGTGGCTTGCAAACTCCAGGGTGACGTGGCCACTAGTGTCTGCCGGGGGATGCTTACAATTGTATTGTTAAAATTGGAATGTTTCAGCGCCATGACCATGGCACCCCTCAGCACGTAATGAAGGAAACCGCTGGTCGGCTACTACTATGGTCCTTGACCGTGCATGATGCATGCTTCCGAGCTCTGACTCGCGGGCGGAAACCTATCACCATCTCGTGCCGAAATTCATCTCCTACTAGGCTGCTGATCTTCTATAAACAAACAAACAAACAGACAGACAAATCATTATTATTATTATTTAAAAAGGCATTTTTAATTCCACCGTCCGAGACAACGAAACGAAACGGATCCAATGAAGCCGCGGACGCCGATCCCTGTCCTGGGGGTGGCGGTGGCGCTGACAAGACGAGACGAGACGGGACGACGGAGAGCGGACAGGCGGTACGAGCTGGAGGGAAAGGTGGGGAGCAGCAAAAGCCTCGGCGGCCTGTGTCCGTCCCGTCCGTCGTCCATACGGCCAGGCCAGGCCAGGCCACACCTACCGGTGAATCAGTGATGAGCCTCCCGGCCCTCCGCTCCAAATTTAATTCTTCCCCTTCGGTTTTAATTTTCGCCCTAACTAATGCACCAACAGTTTCTCTGCGCCCACGGTTTCGATGTCAGACACTGCTTCTGCGCCGTACCACAGCAATCTTTCGTTCCAGTCGTGTTTTCCATTTGGGCCTTGTTTAGTTCCAAAAATTTTTGCAAAATGTGAACAGTACCACTTTCGTTTGTATTTGACAAATATTGTCCAATTATGGACTAACTAGGCTCAAAAGATTCGTCTCGTCAATTTCGATCAAACTGTGTAATTAGTTTTTATTTTCATCTATATGTAATACTTCATGCATACGTCTAAAGATTCGATGTGACGAAAAATTTGAAAAATTTTGCAAAATTTACAGGGAACTAAACAAGGCCTTGTACTATATTTGAAAACCAAAGAGAAAAACATATATAAAACCTTTTGATCAATGACCGGCGGCGCGATCGAAATGGCCCACAAACGAACAGGCTAATGAACTCTCGTGTGGAGGAAAATACTTACTTCGATGGTCTCGTTGAGAACGTGAAATACTGCCACGATTTTCCATGGATGTGGTAATTCTATGGAGAGATTTTGCCAAGTTGGCAATTTTATTGTAACTTATTTGTTATGATGATTAGATAACATGTAAAAAGTATTAAGTTGCATGCATGACTAGTTCAGCCTAAAATTTAAGTGACTTAAACCAGTGAGAAAATTAGTTCAACCTAGAAACTTAGACAATTTAAACCGGCAAGGAAACACAATTGTGCTAGGCAGGATTTACTCCTGAGATCGGTTCTAATACAAGTTACATGCATTGACCGATTCAATCAACACAAAAAAAAACTTATTGAACTCAAAGGATTATTAAACCGATATGAAAAGTCGATAATTAATTTTATATTCATATTTCAACAGAGAGGAAAACCTACACGCTGTGCTGCCTGTTGTTCTCTCAAGTGGAACACTAGTTTAACCTGCAGGTCATCCTTGACTTTGTGTGCGCTGCGAACGGGAATGTAAAGTTGCAGCTCGGTCAGTATGTACGGTTGAGGAGGGGAGAGGGGGATGAAGTGATGGACAATGGATTAGCAGCGGGTTAATTACTGCGAGCACCACCAGACAGTTGGGCACCTAAAACGTTTTCTTTACAGATAGGAAGTAGTACTAATACATGATGTCTCTGCGGCTTATTCTAATCGCTGCATCGGGATCGGCGCTGACAGTCACATGCCTGCTCCGCTGCTGGTGAGAAGAGCACAAAATACTGAGTACGAGTATAATAAAGGGCATCCCCTTTGAAAAAAGCCTTTGTATATATTACTATATTATATTATAAAAATGTAGATGTGGAAAGAAATCAAAGAGGGGAATTAGAGAGAACAACAGACATCTCTCTGCTCTGTATATGGAAGGGCCGGGGCCGCAGCAGCAACTAGCCAAGCCAATCAACAGCTAGTCGTCCTGCACACACGACGCACTAACAGGCTTTTTAACCCTCGCTTTCCAGGTCTTACATTAATTTACTCCTCTTTTTACTCACTGTCACTGCCTTTTGGTAGACTCTTATAGTATAGTTTAGCCTCTGATTGGAGTGACAAAAGAGGCCACGTACAAAAGCTCTGTTGCAGCAGCATAGCATCGGCGCCGTGCGCTTTGTAAAAGTCATAAGCGCAATAAGCCGAGGACCATGCACATAAGGAAAGCCCTGCTAATGACTTTTCCCTTTTTCACCGCCACCACCACCACCACTCGGAAAGCGTAAAGTCCCATTGCCGCAGAGGCAGCAGGGCCGACACCGGCGCAAAAGTAAACACACGACGCGTTGATCCATTATCGTCAAGTCCTCTCAGCACCAGTCATTAAGTACTACTGGTAGTACTAGTACTAGTATTTACTAATAAGCTCTGACAGTAAGATTTGCATTACCGGATTGCGGTAAGATCATCATGTCCGTTTTACCTCGGATCAGGTGTCCATTGTTTAGGCCTTGTTTAGTTCGCGAAATTTTGGTTTTTTTTTGCTACTGTAGCACTTTCGTTTTTATTTGACAAACATTGTCCAATCACGGAGTAACTAGGCTCAAAAGATTCATCTCACAAATTTCAGTTAAACTGTATAATTAGTTTTTATTTTTATCTTTATTTAATGCTCCATGCATATGCATGCGACCAAAGATTCGATGTGACGGGGAATCTTGAAAATTTTTGCGAACTAAACAAGGCCTTAGAAGCAGTGAATCTTGCTCCTCACTTTTGCATTTACTGGAGGATTCACTTGAGTTTATCAGCCGATTTTGTCAGTCATTCAGCAGTGTTTTTTCTCTCATAACAAATCAGCCAACAATACTTTTTACCATGACTTTAGCCAAACGAACAAGGCGGATGTGGTCATGCGTCCAGCCACATGAACTTGAGTCATTTTCCGACTCGTGTTTGGATGTCTATTTTTTTGCTACACAAAAAAACCATATTATATAGACAGTGTTTCCTCGCTTAATTAGAACCGGTGAAGTAAGATGGAAGCACAAGTTTGAGGTGAGAGCATGGGGCGTTTGGGACCATTGTTTGCATGGCAGTACAGCGGTCTGGGAGCCTGAGTCGGCTCATCACCCACAGCCACAGGGACAGGGCCCTGCTTTCTCGCCGTGCTATGGCAAACTGGCAATGTGGCATGGCCATGGCCTGGCCCCTCCGCTGTAGTTGCATTTGCATCGCATGCAGCCGGTGCAGCGGCCGGCAGTACTCCTCATGGCCTGCTCCTTTGGTTGCAAGCAAAGAGCTAGCCCCTCCGTAGCAGGGGGCAGTTACCATCTTCCCGGCAATCATTGGAACCCGGAAAGGCCAGCAGCAAAATTAGATGGGAGTGAGTGAGTGAGGCCGTTTGGATACACCCAAAAATCCAAAACTTACAAGATTCCCCATCACATCGAATCTTGCGGCACATGCATAGAGTATTAAATATAGATAAAAATAAAAACTAATTACATAGTTTGTCTGTAAATCGCGAGACAAATCTTTTAAGCCTAGTTACTTCATGATTGGACAATGTTTGTCAAATAAAAATAAAAGTGCTACAGTGTCAAAATCCAAAAAGTTTTTGCAACTAAAACCCTGAGTTGAGTGACAGAGAGAGGGGATGGGATGCTCAATTGTGCCCTCATGCGAGCCAGCCTCGATCATTGGAGTGAGCTGCAAGCAAATCAGCAAGCAGGTCGCAAAGGCCAAAACAAATAGATGTATCGTCCTACAGTGTGTGCGGTCCAACTTTCTGAAAATTGTAAACACAATCCTTACCATTCAGTATTCAGAGCTATATATATTTATATTCAGCATCAGAAGTACTACTAGTATCATTTCAGTATTTTTGTCAACATCTAATTAGAGTATACTACCCCTACCAAAGAGGCGAGGAAAATTTACCTATCATCACACTGGTGCATCAGAGGTCTGCAAGGACAATCAAATCAAACCAGATGCAGTAGCCAGTAGTATACAACTAATAGCTGCTAGGAAGAGTACAATGTCAGTGGCTAATTAACAATGGCTTTGATATTTCTCAGGGCGGTTTTCTTGGGGTTGATGCCACCTACTAGAGTAGGAGTAGTTTTTTTTGGCTTGTTTGATTAGTTTAAGGGGATAGATTATATGCGTGGGGTTTAAGCTTGGGAAGTCTGAATTTTTTTAAGGACAAAAAACTGAGAACCTCTGACTTCATCCTTCTCACAGGTGGAATTAATAATCGTTGTAGTTTATTAAGTGTGGTAGCCTTGATCCCATCTCATCTCTTTGCTGAAAACTTGGCTTTGGTCTCCCTCATTGCTTGACCCAAGGCAGGTTTCTCTCTGCGCTGCCGGTAAATCTCTTTGCCCCCAAGCTTGTTGCGACTCAGCTGACCCTGCTCATTACGAGGCATGTCATGAAATTACTATATTGTTTGCCCGTTCCATCTTGTGCTCCTAAATTCATGCTTCGTTAGCACACATCAAGCAATTACGATACGTTATTTTTTTTTCCCATAACCTAGAACAAATCATGTCTGAAACGTGGCCTGGCCCTGAATCAGAATTTGAGGAAAGTAGCTAGGGTCCCTTTTGGTAGGGATATGATTGGGTTTCTCGAGGAACAATATTTTTTTCTGTAGTTTTTGGTTTCTCGTAGAAGTCAAGAAATGTTTGCGGTTCTGCTCCCTTAAATAATCTCCCCAAATGCTTGATAGGATTTCTCTTGTTGATGGAGAGAAATGGTCTCAAGGATCTCTCTACTCTACTAAACAGGGCTAAACTCTGGTCAGGTTTGATTCACTGCTCAAGAAATGGCCTCACCTGAACCGTAAATGCAGAGTTATATATACTTTTACAATTTATTTTACTGGCTATTAGTCTATTACTAGTAGCTAGTACAATTGGAGTTGACGGGAGTCACGGAGCTCTTCCTGGTGATGGTTGATACCACAACAGGCCAAGCAGATCACGCACTGCAGTGAGCATCTGAACCGAAGGTCAATTCTACCAAGACCTTGTTCAGTTTGTAAAAATTTTTGGCTTCGGGTACTATAGCACTTTCGTTTGTTTGTGGCAAATATTCTCCGATCGTAGACTAACTAGGGTCAAAAGATTCTTCTCGCGATTTACAGGTAAACTGTGTAATTAGTTTTTATTTTTATTTATATTTAATGCTTCATGCATGTGTCCTAAGATTCGATGTGACGGGGAATCTTGAAAATTTTTGGTAGTTTTTGCGAACTAAACAAGGGCCAAATTAGGCTTGGCACATCAATTTAGTAGCATAGCTCTTAGAGGCTAACTAATAGCACGCTCTATATAAGTCTACACCCTGAGCTGGATCCTGAGTTTTTTTTTGTTTCTTCCCTGGAAGAGAGCTGGAGGCTGATATATTTGGGGAGATTCTCTCATCGTCTCCTCCAGTGTCAGGAACACATAGACCCATCGTCCTTCTCGCTCGCTTTACACGTAGGAGTATTTC
>Ga0182004_10003297_pt1 | contig 12830 bp, 13 predicted proteins | sample Sormic07211540_1_FD_120479 | JGI IMG/M metagenome (GOLD analysis project Ga0182004, IMG submission 120479) | Endophyte microbial communities from Sorghum bicolor roots, Mead, Nebraska, USA - 072115-40_1 MetaG | ecosystem: Host-associated > Plants > Roots > Unclassified | place: USA: Nebraska... | reverse complement strand
TCATCTCCTTCCTCGTCAAGTAGAGCAGGGCCAACACGAGCTCCTCCATCCCCTGCTGTTCATCTCCTATAGCAGAGCAAAGCTGACACGAGTAGGATGACAAGTTGTTGGCTTGCTACGGATCTCCCTCGTCTCTGGCTCTCTCTGCTCGATCTGCAGGATCTCCACTCCCTGCGCTCAATCTGCAGGATCTCTGATCTCCGTGCTCGATCTGCAAGAATGTAACATCTAGGTGCTTATCCTCTTTATTGATTTGTGGGATCTATTTTATTCTTTTGCCGCATAGGTAGTTTTGACCTGTAAACGGCGTTGTGATCCATAACTTGTTGCTCTTGCAAGATGTATTTATGTGTTTTTTTTTTGTATTTTCATGCTTTTGGATTATCGATTGGAGAAGCTGTTCTTCACTCCTGTAGCGGACTCCGTTGTCGCCTAAGTTTGGGCCGAGACCACAAACCGCCAAAGCCCAAAGCCTCTGCTGGAGACGCGAGTCAGCTGCAGAGGCGAGCTCGAGCCGGACTGCCGGAGTGCCTGTCGCCGGCGCCGCCTCCGCCTCGGATTGCGAACGCCAACGCCCGTCCGTCCAGGATTCTGTCGAATCAGGCTCCATATAATATATACGGAGTAGGAAAATAGCAATAGCGGTGTCGCATCGTCCTTTTCTGGCAAGTCAACTCGGGTCCGTCCGCCGCCGCCTGCGTTCTGCCCGAGCACGCCTCGCCGCCCGCCGTCGATCCGCCCCCTGCCGTGCGTGGATGTGAGCCGTGAGGTGAGCCTCACTCCCAAACTCGTCTCTCTCTCTCTCTCTCCCGCGCTCTCATTCGGTCGCGCAAAAGCAACATCTCCGGGCTTCTGCCACCCAATTTGAGATCGAACCTTTTTTTTTTTCTTTTGTGCGTACTGTTAGCTTGATTCTGGGCTCTGGCCAAGCCTCACCAGTCTTTTAGTGCTACTTGAGGTGATGATTGGTATACTGTTTTCTTGTTCTTTGCAAAATATAAACTTTTTCCATGTGCACAATATACAAGGAACGATTCCATAGAAAGATGCATTTGTCCCGTTTGATATTGTTCATTGTTTTTTCTGTCCATCCCCATGTTGTTAATTCTGATGCTATATGGATATATAGGCTTATCCTTTTTCGAATCAACAACGTATTCTTAGAAGAAGGATGAACAATCTAATGTGCCAAAAAACAAGATCATGCGATGATGCTCGTGGTGAAGATGCAATCCATGAGTTTGGAGTGCCAAGAGTTCGGTTTGAAGACCTTCCGATGGTATGTCCAACTTCATCCCCTTTCTTCTTTTCTCTTCGACTGGGGGCTTTGTTCTTGGTGTATATACATATAGATGATACTTCTAAACTTCAGGCTAATCCATGGATGTGGTATATGTCATTGCTGTAGGATGTCGTGTACAGAATTATGTCCAAACTCCCGCCAAAAGAGTTCGCAAGGGCTAATGTTTTGTCAAGTAAGTTGAGATGCACGTGGTCTGTGTGCCCCAGATTGACTTTCGATGGTGTTCAAGTGTGCAAATGCCATAGGTGGGATTTAGTCCAGCACACGGGAAGATTTATCCACGAGGTTAATTCTGTTCTGCAGAAACACCATGACAAGGTGGTTGAAACACTTGAAGTCAGGATGGATCTTGTTGATAGCCTTCTAGTTCACCATCTCAATAATTGGGTTAGTTTTGCTGCCTCGTCAGGGACAAAGAACCTTACTTTGGATCTAAAGCCCATAGATTTTTTCTTGAAACCTCAGCTCGAGCGCTTTGTGTTTCCTTTCCAACTTTTAGACAGTGGACGTATATCTCGCCTACAACATATGCAGCTTAGCTTTGTATCTTTGAAACCACATTCCCACTATAGAGGTTTCCCAAATCTAAGAAAACTTCATCTACAGTTAGTGCATGCCAACAAAAAGGACCTTGGACATGTGTTGTCCCATTGTTGTAATCTTGAGTGGCTATGCATAGACAGATGTCACCTCAATGATGAACTGGTGGTGAATGGTCCGTTGTCCCATCTACTGTACTTGAGCATTGACTGTTGCGAAATAACCAAGGTAGAATTCCATGCTATGAATCTTACTACCTTTGAATACTATGGACGGTTTATACCAATTGGACTCAGCCACTCATTGAAGATACAAAGTGCAAATATTATGTTCTACGCTGGAGTTTTTCAGGATGTCCTCGTATCAATTCTCAACGGTCTTCCTAACGTGGAAAATCTAACTTTCCGTATTGCATGCCTAGACCTAATAAAGGTAAGCCCCTTATATGAATCTTTAGGTTTTATGTTTTAACTTATCTGAAAAATTTAGTTCAATGATATTTTATGTTTTATGTTTCAGAAGCAATGGTTGTGGGACAACCCATTGAAGTTTTCCCGTCTTAAGCACTTGCAGTTGTACCTGAATATACCTGGCAGAAATGAAGATAGCATTCTTTATTCAGTATCAATTCTGAGGGCCACACCTTTTATTGAGGATTTGGAGGTTCATGTAAGTGATAATTGTATTTTTCAGTTTGTTTTTTATTCTCATCCTATTCCATTTATCTATATTCCTCGGTGAGTTATCAGTTCTGCATTCTCCTCTTCTTTAAGTTCTGTGGTGATGTGTCTAAAAAGTTAGGCGGAATTATTTTTTCAATAGTTATGCAAGTGTTTATTAACGCGTTGATTCATTCGTTTGCTGTATTTTGGTAGCTTCTAAGAAGAGGGTATATTTGAAACAATTATCCAGACACTATTCGCTAAAAGATTTAGCACACTCCTGTTTATCCAACTGGGACCCTGCTGCACAGATTGCTTTCTTCATTTCAGTTGGGTAAAATTATGAGTTGCCTTAGATCGATTGCATTGCTTGGTGTCATGCTATTTATAGTTAGCTAAACTAATTTTGATTGCTTGGTACTCAGGTTCATTTCTACTTGATTCATTTGGTAGTATATGGTCATACAATAGCAAAGCCCTACTACGGGTTGTCGCATTACCTGCCCTCTGCACTTCAATTCCATATGATCTAGGGGCTAGGGCACCCAAATTTAAATGCATACACATATTGCAAATAAAATGGTTGAACCATGGATAACATTGTTCTGTTTATCTTTGCAGTTTGGTGGCACTACATCATTATGGTTGGCAGACGTGGGTCCTCGTAGGCAGGACATTGGGCAATGCAATCCCTACAATCGTTTGAAGAAGATGTGGATTACTGGATTCAAAGGGGTAAGAGGACAAGTCGAATTTATGTTACACGTCGTCGAAAATGCTCCTGCACTGGAGGTTTTAACTGTAGATACACATAAACGTAGTACTTCTGGTGGTGATAGTTGGACGAAAAAGAGTGGACCGCCGCCCTTTGAGGAAGCTAAGAGAATTGCTTTGACATGCCTAAGTAGAGCAATCTCACTAAGTACCAAGCTTGATGTTATTTAGTTTAATGTGTGATGCCAGGAAAAGATCGCAGTGTAACTCTTTAAATCTTGGGCATAGTAGTAGTATGTAGTTCTTGGTACATCAAGTGTATTTTAAATTTGTAATAAATAACTGCCGTTTTGGCACCGTTTTCATTTGAAATGATGATTTATTTGGTTCTAGTATTGGTTTGGCTGCCATTGTCATTGTGTAAACTAGATAATTCTTCGCTCGTTGCTGCGGAGTCTGGAATTTGTTGAACTTTATAGAAGATTTTTTTAAGTGGGAAACAGTAAAAACATAAAAATAAAAGTGCGTATGCAGTCGATAAAATATACGGAGTATGAATCTAGCTTCTTTGGACCATAAGAATAAGATATTGTGCCAGCTAGCCATAAGCTATCTGGAGGACTTGTGTTTGGCTCTCAATCCTTTTGGGAACGATGTTAAAGAGATATAGGCAGCACAACGAACTCGATCGGCAGCTGCGGCGAAACCTGCCGATGTCCAGTCGTCGATGGACTGCGACACCATCTCGAGGACCTGCGTGACTGAAGAAGGTGGAGCCTGTTAGCACCGCACCACATGGACCGCGCCAAGGAGGAGCAGATGGGCCACGACGGAGTGTCCGTGAGCGAAGGCCCAACAAGAGAGTTATAGGTGGTAGCTGGGCCTGAAGTGCCTGCGTGCACGGAAATGGGCGTAGTATATCTAGAGAAGGTTTCTGCTAAGAACTCCTCATCACGCCATCCCGTTCCCTTTCGTGTGCTGTTCTTCTCGACTCGTCCCAGTTCGTCCCTCCAATCCCCAATTCTCGAGGACCTGCGACACCGTCTCGAGGACCTGCGTGACTGAGACGCGAGTCAGCTTCTTAGTTAAGGATCTTTGTAAATAAATATAGGCAGGAAAGTAGTACATTCAAGGCTGAATTAGTAGGAAAACACTAAGAAGCTGAAAATTGGTGTTGCTACAAGTAATTTAGCATGGTTTGATGAACATATATTTATTAGGGCTTTTGCTTCAATAGTCCTCTTTCTAAAAAAATTACACGGATCTCAAAGCCATCTATTAGCCAATTATCCTTTTCTTAATTATTTTCTCTCCTAGGTTTGACCCGTTCAAACCTAGCGGGTATTTAGCCCTAACCCAAATCTAAAGTAATTGCTCCCATATCCTCCACCCGTTTCATTTCCTCGTTGAAGGAGACGACGGGCGATGACCATTCCCACCCCGTGGATCGAGCATGATAGCACCCCCATTCAGTCGCCGCGGCTGTTGCACGCGCACATGAGGAGTCGTGCCGTCTCACGCTTGTACAATAACTTTATTGGAGATGATCGCTTTTGGTTAATGAAGATGGACAAAGCTAACCGCTTCCAATAAAAAGACACAGTTAATCAACGAATAACTGAGGCGGTTAAACTACCCGTCTCTATTAATCCTATTAATGGAGGCGGGCACCATATACCGACCGCCTCCGTTAATTAGATTAATAGAGGCGAGCACCATATATTGACCACCTCCATTAATTAGATTAATGGAGGCGAGCACCATATATCGATCGTCTCTATTAAAGTTTTAATGAAGGCGGCCACTTTACAACACTCGTCTTCAATTTAATTTTAGTATTAAAAAAGTTCTGCAATTTGATTTGAATTTGAATTTGAATTTAAATTTAAATTATATTTTCACAAATCAAAGGCATATATGAAAGCACATGTACAAGCACATATTACGCAATATAGCAACCAAGCAACATCATTCGAATTTAGATTACACAAACCATATGTCAAATGTTTACACTTGTGAAACTAAAATCTACTATGCTCTAAATACACGGGATCCTGAGGAAGGCCTTCAAAGATTAATTGATTCGGCACTAAGCGAGGATTATCCCTTTGATTCCATCCTCAAGGTTATTTTTACCATCTTTGCTATGTTCGTAAAATTCTTAGCCTAACAGTAACACATTTTATGCCCTTTTGGCAGATGACAGTTCTGGCAAATGCGCGCACGCTGGCGTAGCCAGGCAACAACAACAGATTCGGTTCAATCACTCCATATAGTAGTGGATGATTAGGCAATAGAGAATAGATCAAACTCTTTTTTTCCTAACAAGTATATTTGTAACACTATGACACTCACTAATCACCTTTCTGCGAAGTGCAGTTTGAGGAGGCACACCGGATCCTGAGGAACACAAAATTCTCAGCCTAACAGTAACATATTATATGCCCTTTTGGTAGATGATAGTTCTGCCAAGGGCGCGCACACTGCCAGACCCAGGGGGGCCATGCCCCCCCAATCCATTTTTTTTTATAATATATATTGTCCTGGCCTAACAATGGACATTGTGGCAAACTGTGGCCATTTGCAGTTTGGCCCTTTTCTCACGCGCGCAGTACGCCTGTGTGTTGCAGATTTTGCTCGCAAACCTTTGTAGCTTCAATGAATGGCCGAGTCTAATTTATATAAAAGGTCCATAGTTTATGTTTCTTCTCAGTTATTATGCCTCCTGCTGCCCTGTTTAGTGGTTAGTGCATAACATCAGCATCTTCATTTTAATTCAAATTTGAGCCGTTCTTGCACAAAGCAATGTGTACGGTATCTAGTTTAGTACGCTTGATAGGTGGTATACTGTTTTCTTGTTCTTCGTAAACTATAAACATTTTCCATGTACGATGGATGATTGCATACAAAGATGCATTTGTCTCGTTTGATATTATTCATTTTTTATTTCTGTCAATCCACATGTTGTAAATTCTGATACTATATATGATATATGGGATATATAAGCTTATCCTTTTTCGAATCAACAACATAGATAAACAGTCTAATGTGCCAAAAAACAAGAACATGCAATGAAGCTCGTGGTGATGATCGCAATACATTAACATAGTACTTCGCTTGGTGATCAGACGATAAAGAGTGGACCGCCTTTGTAGGAAGCTATAAGAGGATAGCTATGACATGCCTAAGTAGAACAATCCCACCAAGTGTCAAGCTCGATGTTATTTAGTTTAGTTAATGTGTGAAAAAATTAGGAAAAGATCGCAGTGTCTTAAATCTTGAGCATAGTAGTAGTATGTAGCTCTTGGTACATCAAGAGTATTTTTTTTAATTTGTAATAACGACAATTGGCACCGTTTCCATTAGAAATGACCGTTTATTTGGTACTCCCTCTATTCCAAATTGTAAGTCATTTCAAGAATCTTGAAGAGTCAAAGCATCTCAAATTTGACCAAAATTATAGAAAAAAATACAAAGTTTTGTGGCATCAAATAGATATACTATGAAAATATAATTAATGAAGAATCTAATGATACTTAGTTGATATCATAAATGTTATGATCCTACCATATAAATTTGGTCAAACTTGAAATGCTTTGACTCTCCAAAATTCTTAAAATGATTTATAATTTGTAATAGAGAGATACTACTGTAAATATGTGCTCAAAACAGATACAGCCATTAAAGATCTGAGATGTGGCACAAGATCATGGCATGTTCACCCCAAAAACCAAAAACTTTTCAAGATTTCCTGACACATCGAATCTTGCGGCACATGCAAAAACTAATTACACAGTTTGCCTATAAATCACGAAATGAATCTTTTGAACATAGTTAGTCTATGATTGGATAATATTTATCAAATAAAAACGAAAATACTACGGTACCGAAATTCAAAACTTTTTCGGAACTAAACAAGGCCTCGGGTTGTCTGTGTGTATATGTGTTCAATACATTCTTACATGCTTTCTGGTCCTTTTTGTGGTAGGTCTTCCTTCATATGAAAGCATCAATGGTCAGTACAAGAACGGATTGCAGAATGAAAGCATCAATGGTTGCTAACACTATTCAATTAACTGAATGGATTGCAGTTTGCTGTAGTGAGCACTGACTGCATGTCTCCACTGCCTGTTATATTGTGAGCTGTTGCCTGCTTCATCACATTCTGCATACTAGGAAGTTATGCGTGACAGGTCATCACAGTTTGCATGTCTTCACTTGTGATTTTGTATAAATAAGAAGGAACTTCTGGTTATTATTATTTTTTTTGTGTGTGTTATTGCGGTGTTGTTTTTCCTTCTGAAAATAGCGAGCCCGGTCCAGGCAAAGCCCACCGCGCGTGGACCTGCCGCCACATGAACCACACGGTCCACCAGGCCCAAGCGGGTGCAGGCCCGTCTGTTGCTGCGTGCTTGTCAGCCCAGGCCCAAAACGAGGTGTGCGTGTGCCCCGTCCCGTGGGCCGTGGCTCTCTTCTCCCGTATGTGCATGCTCTCATTCATTAGCAAAGCAACTCAAACAGGCTAAGCAGCCGTACCCGTACATGATGCTTTCAGACTCGTATACCGGTCGTGGCTAACATTAGAGAATGTAGTTGGACCCAAATTTCAGTTAAAAAGAAAATTAAAAAATTAGTTTTATGGTGTTTAGTTTTTTTGTTAAAGAAAAAAAAAAGAATGACATCAAAGAACCCGGGCAACTGCTAGTAGAATATGTTGGTGGAAGGTTTCCACTAGCTAGACTAATGCTAACCCATGCATCTAATCAATTGATACACAACAGAGTATTTAACTCTTGATTAAGTGTTTTTTTGCGTTAAAAACAGCATTTCTGATCATCACTAAAAATTCGTGAAACAACAACGGGGATGAGCTCGTAGTGGCCACACTACGACGAGCTCAGAAATGCTGTTTTTAACGCAAACCTATTTACGTAGTCTTGAGTTAGAGTTTCATAGTTCACGTAGCCACGACGAGTTTGATAGTTCATACTGCTGACTTTGAACTATGAAACAATGTAACAAAATTATAACTTAAGACTATTTTCAACAAAAAGTTGAGATGGCCGAGTTGGTCTAAGGCGCCAGATTAAGGTTCTGGTCCGAAAGGGCGTGGGTTCAAATCCCACTCTCAACAGAGTTTTTGATTTTTTTTGTCTTTTTTAGTGTTTTTTTTCTGTAGGCTATTTTGAATTTTTTTTGTCCTTTTTTAAAGCTTTTTTTCCTGTAGGCTGCAGTGAACGATAAAAAAACATCTCAGAAGAATTTTTTATTTTCTTTGTCATTTTTAAAGCTTTTTTCTTCTGTAGGCTGCAGTGAGCGAGAAAAAAAAACATACATTTTTATTTTTTTTTTCTGTAAGCTATTTTTAATTTTTTTTGTCTTTTTTTAAAGCTTTTTTTCCTGTAGGCTGCAGTGAACGATAAAAAATATCTGAAAAGAATTTTTATTTTCTTTGTCATTTTTAAAGCTTTTTTCTTCTGTAGGCTGCAGTGAGCGAGAAAAAAAAACACACGTTAATTTCTGAGAGTAAAAGCAAGTATAGTAACGGGTTCTAAGCTGGCTAAATACTGAAATAAAAAGATAAGAGAGGAGAGAAAAGAGAAGCAGACTGCAAACTTACAGTCAGCTTAAGCACAGAAACCAAAAAAACTTTATAAAAAAGATATGGGTCATATGTTAATAGTGAATAGCTAAATATTATATAGATACAGTCAGCTTAAACAAAAAAACCAAAAAACTTTATAAAAAAGATACATGAGTCATATATTAATAATAAATAGCTAACTACTATATAGATAAGCTAAAAATCCTTAAGTGAAATGTATTATTATCCTTATTCTAATAGCCTAAGAGAGAGCCACGATAACGTACGTGTCGACGACATCATGCATCATAAATAATCCACGTCGTCTCGATTCTAGAAGAAAGCAATGCCGGCTGGCCGTAGTAGGTGTAAACTCAACAATTCGTTATCTCTTATAATACTAAACTACACTTACTATTTCTCTTGCCATATAAAATGTCTATATTAACATCTACTTGAACATACTACCAGCATATAACACATTTAACTATCTCGCCGTATAAAGTGTCCACATCAACATCCACTAATAAATCTAACTAACACATATCATTATGTTTTCATTCAAACTACTCACGTTAGCTAACTATATTATTTATTAACATATATTGCTAAATTACCAATACATACATATACATCTTCCGATTCTTAATGATTAACACTCTAACATATTCATATTTCTTCTTTGTACAACGACAACATATGGAAATCCTTCTCATTATTATTATAATAGAACTCCTGTCTGCCTTGCTTCCCAAGGTACTCTCTCCCCTTGCACGCATCCGATTGGTTAGGTTCATCATAAATTAAAAAAGTTTGGTTTTGAGGATCAATTACTAAGAACGTGTTTGGTTGGAAATGTTAATGTTTAACATGTATTGTAGTATTTTGGTTTTATTTGGTAATTAGTATCCAATCATGGACTAATTAGGCTCAAAAGATTCGTAAAACAAATTTCATCAAACTATGCAGTTAGTTATTTTTATATATATTTAATAATTCATACATGTGTCCAAATTTAATATGATAGAAGTTAAAGTTTATCGATACAAACCAAACGGAGCCTAAGGTCAGCCTTAATAGTGTTTCATCATTGTTTCAAGAACATTAAATATACTAATGTATCACTATATTAATAAAAAGAGAGGTGATAAAAGTTTTATAGAAATAGAGAGAGATTTATGGGGATAAAACTCTTTTATACTATTTACAAAATATAGGTATGTAGAAAACTGTGTTATGAAACTACCATCAGGCCTAAGTATTATTCATCCCCTCCTCGATCTTGTCTGCCGGCCCATTTTTATGATTTGACATCGTTATTTTGACCAGCCAGCACGCACTGAGCAGGATCAGGAAGCAAGCACGCGCACGTTAATTTAGTTAATTGGATCCGTCCCATTATAAATTTACCCTTTTTTAAGTACACCATGTCATTATTGCTATTTAAAAAAACTATGCCGTTGCTATTATAATTATTTAATACATTATTATGGACGCATAAAGTCATATTAGATCCCTTTTCAGAACCCCTAAAGCCAATGTACTTTTTATATAGACACTTTTGCCCCTGCTAGTCTCCCTCTGTCCCACTCTAAGACACACCGAACCCACTTGTCATCCCTCTTCTATCTACTTTTTGGCTCGCTACACTGCAACACCGCGAGCCACAGTGTCCCCACCGACTAGCGTGCCTCCAGCCTCCGCCACTCCCTTGCCGTAGCTGAGCAGTTGCCGTCCCCTACAGCAACGCCGCACGCCCTTGGATGGCACCACCCTGCCTCAATCCCTACCTCCACATCCACCACATCCCGCTTGCAAGTTGGCGCAATACCGCTATAAGCCGGGCACTGCTAGCGCCCGGTCGTCCGGACGGATACGCGTGTCCGGACGCTCGGGCCTACACTCCGTCTCCCCCCCGCGCGCGTCTGCAACCTGTGCCCACCCATGTGGTTCCCGCACCGTTTGGACCCACCTTGTGCTGCCCCGACCCGCTCGCACCCCTCCGCTGCTCATGCGCATACACGCAATTTTGAAAGATCCTTGTTTGGTTTTGGTAATTGAGTGACAACTTAGGTGGACTAATTGTGTTTATGTGAGCTACACAGGAGATTAGTCCACATGTGATTATGTGATGATGAAGGAGCTCATTGCATATGAGACATGACATGGAGTCATGTGACCAAGGTGGCGAAGATCAAGATGAGGCTTGGTTTGATAGACCGGTTGCAAGAGTGAAGGGCAAGTGAGAGGCTTTGAAGCGAGGGACCACGTGTTACGGTGAAGCTTGAGCAAGACTTGGCGCCGATGGACCGAGGCAATGGTGAAGAGCAAGTGAGGTCAAGATCGATGAATCAATACGATCACGTGATGATATGAAGTGGATCACATCATTTGATGATTGGTTGATGCATGTGTTGCATCAATCTCGGAGGAGATGAAATAGAATGCGCAAGGCAAAGGTATAACCTAGGGCATTTCTATTTCACCGGTCATAGGTGTGTAGAGAAGATTATGACTAGATTTAGGATAGATGGCCATACTATCAAGAGGGGCAAACTTGTTTGCATATCGGTCATCTAGTGCCACTTGAGCAATCCAACTTTGCATACGTGTTAGGATCAAGTGGCGTGACAAGTTTGAGAGGCTAACTCCTTTGGGAAATTGTTTGAAAAAATACTAATACACTTGCTCATGGTGGTGTACACTTGGTGGTGCTAGCACATTTACAAAGGAGGTGGAATTCCTAGGGTAGAGAGGGGTTTGGGTTCCTCTCTCCCTCCTGCCGAGCTAGCTCGGTGGGATTCGGCGCTTTTGAGAAAATTAAGTGCATATTTTCTATTGCGCCGGTGGGAAATTTGGAGAAGTCGCGGGCACACACCGGACGCTGACCTTAGCGTCCGGTGTGCTGTCTATGTCTGGCGCTATTAGGGTTAAGCACCGGACGCGGGCTAGTCCCTATGTGTGCGTCCGGTGTGACGTAACTTCAGTGGGTGCTTTTGACTGAGAGCACCAGACGCTCAGGATGCGTCCGGTGCTGCGAGTTCGGTGACCCTACGTTTTGCAAACCTCTCTGAGTAAGGGACCAGACGCTCAGGAGTGAGTCCGGTGGTGTGAGTCTGGTGTGCGAGCGACTTTGCAACCCTCTCTGCGCACGGGGCCGGTGTGCACCGGATACGTCCGGTGTGGACCAGCGTCTGGTGTGGCTGCTTCAGGTGCGCGCGCGTGCTAGTCGTTGGCGGTAACAGTCGAGTTCAAACGGCTAGTGACGTGGCTGTTTTTGGAGCACTGGACGCACTGTTCCAGCGTCCAGTGGCTCCCTGGAGTGAGTTCGGTGCTCACGACTTTTGCCTAGTAAAGAGGCAACGGCTAGTTTAGCCCTTGGGGCTATAAATAGAAGTGGTGGCCGGCCTTGGCTAGTGTTGAGCACCCTTGGGACTTAGTGTCTATGCTTAGGGAGTGCTAGTGAAGCCTCTAACTCACATAAACTTGATAGTGATCATCCAATTGTGTGAGTGAGAGATTCTAGTGCGTTGCATTGAGAGATTGCATCAAGTGGCACTAGGTGTTCGTGTTGCAAGCCGGTGGTGCTTGTTACTCTTGGAGGTTGCCACCTCCTAGACGACTTGGTGGCTTGTGACTTCGTCGAAGCATGCAAGGAGATTGTGCGGTGCTCTAGAGAAGAGATTATGAGGGGTACGGTGCTCACCTCGCGGGGATCGCGAAGAGCAACTCTATTGGATCATGCGTGTCATTGAGCTACCTCACTTGTGGGTAGGTTCTTGCGGTGTCCTAGTGGGGATGAGGTTCGTGTAACACCTCTTAGCCGTCGAACCACCAAGTGTTGGTCGACACAATGGGGATGTAGCTTGGTGGCAACCAAGTGAACCTCGGGAGAAAATCTTCATGTCAACATTGTTCTTCCCGTTGGTTTGCAAGTCCCTAACACAAGCTTGTTCTTACATTCATATATTTGTGCTTGTGTAGTTGCTCTTGTAATTAGTTAGCTTGTGTAGCTTGCTAGTTACCT
>Ga0182004_10003296_pt1 | contig 12833 bp, 11 predicted proteins | sample Sormic07211540_1_FD_120479 | JGI IMG/M metagenome (GOLD analysis project Ga0182004, IMG submission 120479) | Endophyte microbial communities from Sorghum bicolor roots, Mead, Nebraska, USA - 072115-40_1 MetaG | ecosystem: Host-associated > Plants > Roots > Unclassified | place: USA: Nebraska... | reverse complement strand
TTGTCACCTTCCTGCTCTATTTTAGTAATCTGCACAGGAGGGCAGATGGGCTGACTGAATTTTATCACCTGTAACGCCACCTTGAGCAAAATGCCTACATTCTTGACGATATATAGCTCCCTTTGAATCCTGCCTTATGAAGGCCTGCCCAATATATATTTCATACAAGAACATGCACCCTCAAGAATTGCAAATGGATGTTTAATCAACTTCTTATCAAACTGGGCTCTATTTCAAGCGTTCCATGTAGCCCAGCATATTGCTTCAAGCCCCAAAGTAAAAACATCTTTACCCTTAGGTAGTATATACTACCTACGCATTTCCAGTATTGGTTCGAGTAACATCGAATAATGTAGCTAGCACCACAATAATCAGCTAGAATGGATCAACCGAGCAAGAAGAGCACACTGAAAGAATATATATGGTTAATTGATTAATTTTGGTCACAAAAGCAGCAAGTCGGACAGCCTTGCCATTTCCTTCTTATCATGTTATCTTTGATTAGAAGAACTTCGTTTTGTATTAACCAAATGAACATTTTGATTCTATGTGGTATTTTGGCCTTCCATATAGCATAAGAGTGTACACACATGTCCTGACTTAGAACACGTCAAATGGTCAAACAAAGATTTAACTGTGAAAGTTCCATTCTTAGACAACTTCAAAGAAATAATATCTTCTTTATCATTTAAGTAGGTTGCAAGAATATTGCTATGCGATTCACCCACTGATTCCTAATTACTGCTAGTAGCTGCCATCTAAATTCAGTGTTTGCCACCTCTCTTGACAAAGTCCTTCGACACTATAATTCCTTGGTCATTATATAATTCATACAGACACTACACGAAACTAGAATTGCCTTGGGGGCCTCAAATTTTCTTGGGGGCCAAAATCAAATCGCCAAAGAAAATGAATGTTTTCTTGGCTGTGTACTCCACACTCAAAGGAAACATATATATATTTCTTGGAAGTTTAAGTAAACCGCCAAGGAATATTTTCTTGGCAGTTTCCAATCACCTCCAAGAAAATGACTTATTTCCTTGAATGTAATTATAAACAGTCAAGGAAACTATATTTCCTTAAGTGTTATTTTTAACCGCCTGAACCATTGGGTAAAATCAACTTAAAAAGGAGCTTGTGCAGTGTCAACAACCTGCCATGTGTTATTCTTTCATCTTGAGACAAGGTATAAGCAGAAGCTGTCAGGCATTCAACTGCATTTTTTACATCAGTTCCTGTATTCAACTTTTGTTGCGCAGATGATGTTTCCTTGCTTGTTTGATGAGATCCCTGCTCTACAAGACCTAAAGGAGGCTGCCCATTTGTTGGCTGAGTAGGAAGACTGGCCTCCACTATATGATGGCAGCGTGTTAAACAACAATAAGGTACCCTTCTTTGTAAGGGTCATACAATAATTCATTCTTTAAAAGAAGTTATTGCCATCTATAATGACATAATATACATGTCCATATTACTAGTCCTGAAAAAAAAAACAAGTTGACGTTTCCAGCTGGGACCGCAGCTTGTTAATTTTATTACCAGCACATGGAATCCTTTCTAAGCAACCTTAGTATCTGAATATCCATGAAGGGTGCAGAGTCTCCAGATGACTCTACCATACTATTAAGAATTTCAGTTGCATATGCTGTTGTCTACTGTACACGTTTTGTATAATTTTAGAAAATTGCAGGTGTAGGGGTATGGGTTGTGCTTATTAGTTTGCTCATTGCAATGGCATTCTGCAGGGTTCAGTCACGGTTGCGGTACTATGAGGACATGTATGTTAACTTCAACATTGTCAAGGAGATCGTCTCCCAGATAGTGGATTGTACCTTCTGGCTGCACTTTTTTTGACTGTCATCTGGCTGCACTTCCACCACACTAATTTCATACATGCTTAGTAATCAATTCTTTGTTCTATTTTCTCATGTAGGTATGCAACCAACAAATATACGACTTAGGCCAAAAGTTAGTGTGCTGGGAAAGCTTGACATATAGGAGTTAGTAACACCCCCACTTTGGAAACTATTAACGACTTATGTGTTATAATGTATATGGAATTCATGTAAGGGTGAATGATAGATGCACTTGTAATATTTTATGGATATCTTAATGTCAATATAATGGTTGGGCTCAATAACAAAATGTCTATATGTATGTCATCATGTGTCAATTGAGTATACAGTGACTATAATACTAGAATATATTGATTACTGAATTTTTTATTGCCAGTATAGATTTCCTTGGGGGCTAGCCCTTAAGGAAATCAAAATTACCTTGGAGGTCAATGGTAGCCAAGGAAATAATAATTACCTTGCGGAGTGTTTCCTTGGAGGTTGTCAACCCTCAAGAAAATTAGTTTACTTGGCAGCTATTGACCCTCAAGAAAACCTATTTCCTTAACGGTTGTAACATTTCGTTGGCCCTCTGGCAAATTAAGTCTGGTCATAGTTTCCTTTGCTGCTAGCTTCCAAGGAAGTCATCCTTAAGTGCTAAAATTACCAAGGAAACTAATTTCTCTTAGTTTGCATTTGCTTGACGGTTTGTGGTCAAGATCATTTTCTTGACGGTTTTACCCCTTTTCTTGGCAGTTTTTGGCACTCAAGGCAATTCGAGATTGTGGTAGCGAGAATGGGATGAGATAGGCAAAAAGGTTTATCACCCATCTAGGTATCAGTCCACACTAACAATCTATCTCCTTTGTTCACTTTTCATGCTCTTCCACTCAAGTATACATCTTTGTTTTTCAGAATCAAAAGATCTGACCAAACAGGGGAGTCATCTTTATGGTGTTTCACCATAAAAATTGTGGAATTGCAAATATAAGCTCAGGTAAATAGTACTTGAGTCGGTTTCCTTTATTTAGGTTGAGCCTTTTTGTCCTCTGCCATGTATTCCCTTCTCAATAAAACCTAATATCACATATCTTCTTGAGCCACTGACACTCCTTTGAGAAAAAAATAAGACTGAGAAGAGAAAATAAGGGATTGACCATTGTTCGTCACCATGGTTCCTCCTTTAAAACCGATTAGGCATGTCCTTGTCTTTCTATTTTGTCCTCATTTTCATCCTTTCCCTCACCATTTGTGATAGTGATGCCGCATGTGGAATAGATTGAGACAGCAGGAGGTTTACAATGGCGATCAACATGAGGGAGAAGGAAAACGGAAGGTCTTTTGTTGCAGGTCTTCATCATAATCGTTATGGGGTAAGGTCTCACTTTCCCCACTGATTTTATGTGAATCCATGCTAGGGTTTAGCGAATTTGTTGGATTAGTGAGCAGATTTAGGTTCTAATCATAATTTGGCCCTGTTGTTTCTCTAGATCACATAGTCATGGGTTAGGCATCATTTTAAGACCATTTTTATGTGCGAAAAATCATATAAAATTTATATTTCAGTAGTAAATTGCAGTGCCTTTCTTTTTGGTGTAGAGATCACTTTATAGCCCTTTACGGCTTTGGAAATATGATCATTGTTTAATGACATAGTTGTGCTGTCAGCCTTGTGGACAGTATTAGATGTGTTATGTTTTAAGCCATCTTAGAGGGTGTTTGGATGGGGGTGTTAAAGTTTAATAGGTACTGTAGCATTTTATTTTATTTAATAGCTCGTGTCCAATCATGAACTAATTAGGCTCAAAAGATCCATCTCATAAATTATTCTCAAGCTGTGTTTTTAGTTTCACAAATAGTCTATATTTAATACTTCATGTATGTGTCTAAATATTTGATGTGATAGGTGTTAAAATTTAATACTCTGAACCAAATATGGCCTTAAGTTCAGAATCTCAGGAATGACCTACACGGAAGTTGTAGTGGCTTTCCAACCATGGTGTATAGCAGTATAGCATACTGCCAAATGTTTAGTAGAATTCTTGTTATGCTTGCTTTAGTGGACTACTATTTTTTGTTGTTAGAAGAGTTCAATTGGATTGTTGTCTTATTTTGGGCATTTTAGATTCTCCAAACCCCAAAGGTTATAACATGATAGTAATACATCATGGTGGTTTCTTTTTTCTGATGAAGTTCCATAAATTTTGTGCTAATGGTTTGTTCACAAAGAAATGAAGCAGGGTTGCTACTATCATTCAAGTGTTTGGTACCTACTTTGGGGAGAACAATGGTGCAAGCCATAGGAATGCTTCATGTGTTACTTCGTGTATATTTGTATGAGTATGTTTGCAATGGTGGTGATGTTTGAACATGTGGTGCGTCTTCAGATCATTCTGCTTACATTATCATTTTGAGACAAGTAAACAAAACAACAGTTTGCTACATCTTGAGTTATTCTTTATTCTACATACAATTTGTCAAAAAAACATCAATCAACCAATACGATATAATTAATTAATGATTAACTTATAATTTTAGGCTTCTATATGATCTTAATTGTTGAGTATTTTGTAGTATGTTTGTCATCATGAGGTAAATGATATGTATATAATTGTGCATGTACCTGACATATGTGATATGTATCTTATAGTTGCATCGCAATGTATTGCAAAAACATTCATGGATGCCAGCACTTGGTGGCCGCAACCGCACTTGTAGAGTATCTTATGTAGCCTGGTGAGGGGTTGATCCACCTTCATACCTTGTTAAGTATAGAGGAAAACATGGAATATGCATTGCATTTGCACTCTTTGATGTTTATTTACATCGAGTATTGACATTGGCTTGAAATTCTATATGTGAACTATTATTTTATTTTGTATGTGGAGGTCGTTTATTTACTGCTTAACGTATCATTCTTTACTTCTTTATGGCCAAGTCATTGGATAAATAATCTGATCATAAATCATAGTATCCTATGCCACTGAGAAGGAGAAGGGTGGATCTGCTGCCGCTGTGGATGTAGGGGCCAGATCCAGCCGCCAATGAGGATTGGCGCCATCACCATGTGCTGTTAGGGGAGGGGAGGGGAGTGCTGCCAGGGGAGGGGAGGGGAAGGGAGCGTTACCAGAGGAGGGGAGCTAGCGCGTGGGGAGAATAGAGTGGAGGTGGATTGGCGAGGAAGAGAGAGAGGGAGCTGTGTGGGGTATATACTTGTATACTCTCATGGCTTCTCATGGGCTGCACTAGAGGAGGTGGCCTGACTTTCTAGATCAGGCTGCGTGGATCAGCTAACTGGTCGACATATCACGTGGGAGTACAAGACAAACTTGACAATCAAGAAAACCTGGTCGTTAGGATATATTTCATATCTCATGTGGATATGGAAGTTGTAACTGATTAGGATTAGATTCTTTAGATCTGTAACCTTGCCCTCCATACTATATAAGGTGGCCAAGAACTCCGCTCGATTTAGATCATATACAATCCATAGAGATGCAGGATGTAGGGTGTTACACTATCTTAGCGACCTGAACCTGGATAAACTCTTGTATTCGTCTTGTGTCACCATCTAGTTTGTTGTCTTGTGCACCTCCACCGATTAATCTACTATCATGGGTATACCCCTCTATACACTGTGTCAGCCATATTTCATTGATAAGCTAGGCAGCGAGTGGGAGAGAAGAGAGGGGAGCACTGCAGGTATGGGGAGAAGAGAGGAGGAAATGAAGGTGTTGGTGGCCTTCCAAACCCTAAGTCTTGGTATATATATGACGAGCATGATATCGGGCCGAGATATAAGTTCTCTAGGCTAGATTTTAGGAGGCGGGCCTTATACAATAACTGCCTCGGTTAATAATTTACCGAGACATTTGCATTATAATGCCCGTCTCGGTTAATACACATTAACCGAGGTAGTTCTATTACATTGCCTGCCTCCATAAATCGATATTGCAAGGTGATTAATTTTAATCGCCTCAGTAATGAAAACTAACCGCCTCAGTTAATCTGAGGCATTAACCGAGGCGGTTTGAATTGTTGCCCTGTCTCTGAGGCCTATTCCAAAATGTTTTTATAGTAGTGCATGTTAAATCAATGCCTAATGAACTTGTTACATAGATATCGTTTCATGTTTTGGTTCAGTTTTGACCACCATTTACATATAGGAGACTCATATTTAGTTTCTTCATGTTTTTCGCCCTTCTATTTGCTTTTGCATATTCTAATTCATTTGACAAGATGATACTTTCATTTACTGATGCCACCTTTCCATAAAAGGTCCTTCTTTGCTTATCTAGTTTACTACTAAGCACCATTAAAGGGAGGATGGAGATTCCTTACCAAATTTGAACTCTTTTTATAGCGGCAACCAATCAACAACATGTAGCCTAAGATCTTTGATATGGAAAACAAACCAACTTAACAATCAAACATCTCAACATTGGACAACTTAATTTGGTCAACATGAATCATATCATATCACTCAGCAAAATTAACTTTTAGGGCAGACATAAGCTCATAAATACAAAGCAATAGTTTTAGATTTCTTGCACTTTCCAAATTGTATTTCAAATAGATAATCATATCATAGACTACTGATTAATCAATAGTCCTATGCCCTCAACACCATTCTAGTCAAAACATTGTCCACAAAGTTAAATAAGATGGGAGATATGGGGTCACCCTACCTCACACCTTTATGGCTAGTGAAATTAGGACCACTTATGTCATTAAGCTTGATGCTTGGTGTGCCTCCTAAGACAACTTTCCTAATATAGTTTCCCCAAATACTGGAGAAACCTTGATTTCTTAGGATCTCAACACTACTACACACTTTTTGGAGGCTATCAAAACAAATTAACCGAGGTGAACATCACAACCGCCTTAGTCCAAAGGTCGTAGTAAATCAAACTTTTCTGAGGTGGTTCAAATGCCCGCCTCGGTAAATGAAATAAAAAACAAAAAAAGCCCGCAACTAAGTCGAGCTTAGATTTGGACCTCGTGCTACCGCTGCTACCAGAGCCTTCATTGGTTCCACTGCCGCTCGCCGGGGCCGCGTCGGGCCTGCGCTCGCTGCCGTGGTGGTCAATCAGGCTTCTCCCCGCTGGATCCGCCGCTAGCAGTCTTGTCCTCACCATATCTGCCACATAAGATAGGCATCCCCTTCGATCATCTTGTTTTCATCATGAAGAGCAAATATGTGGTGATTTTCCTTTATCTCCCATTGTTGGTCCTATGGAAATATTTGGTATTGTTATCCCATATATAGTAGATTGTTGTTGCATGAATGTTTGTACCACTATAATTCTTGGAATCCATTACATCAGGCAACTCAGATTTAGCTCCACCTTTCTCATAAAGGCTGCTGCTAGCTCAACCAAAAATTTATCGTTGGACTTTTCATGTGATTACCCATAGACAAACAACCATCAAATTTGATTTTACTTTCATTGTTTTATCCCATAGATTCAAAAGGAGGATATACTCTCCTTTGAACACACTCAATATATGAGCGAACATTCTAGTGAGTTTGAATAATGCACATTTATCAAGTATACCTACTCTATATTCGCCATACAAGTCTCTTGACCTTTATCTTTATAAACCTTATCTCTTGGTAAATTGTTCCAAAGGTGTAATGTATTTACCAGCTCCACGCAATGATAAAATATTTTACATCATTATTTTAAAATTTAGAATATCAAATATCTCCACTATCTCACTTCCACCATTGGCCTACTAGCCACACATCTTCATAGGCAAAGCCCCAACCTAGATACACTTTTATATAATAACAAATATTGCATCAGGGTTGCCTGCTATACACAATTTTTTAGTGTGTTTTTTCTCCATTGAACTTTATTGATGTATATAGCTGATGTTATCAATACATTAGACCCTTTCATCAAAAGAACAAAAAAACCATAAAACATATATGGTAGGACCATATAGTTTACTTTGAATTTTCTGATCAAGTTGGACCTGCATCAGTATTATTGGTTTTCTTGTTGTTTTTCTTGAGACGCAAGCATGCCACTCTTCTCAACTCAATGGAAATGAACTATGAAATAATGTTGAACTTTGATCTCTACACCAACTATACTTCTTTCCTCAACATCAAATTTGACGTGGTTGAAATTTGAGCATCAATTTTACTCTTGATCGGAGCAAACTTAGCTCCTCTGAAGTATAGAACCTTTTGATGGCTAACTAAATGTGCTATGTGCATTCTAATATAGGAGAGAAATCCTACCTTTTCTGCTCTGCTTCTATAGATGCTCACAAAAACATTATTCTATAATCTTTATTTTACACTTTCCATATATTCATCTTACATCTAGAAGTCCGTATATTAATTGGCATTTATAACACACTAGTACATAAATCTTTATTAGAGATGGGCAGAATGAGTTAACGGAGTCGGGCATTGCATCCGCCTCCAATCAATAGTCACTATTAATGGTAGACCATGGAGGCGGTTAATCAGTATGAAAAAACAAAAAAAATGAAAAAGCTCATAGCCCAGACCTAGCGGGCCTAGACTGGGCCTCGTGCCGCCACCACTGCACACCGCTACCACCGGGGGAGCGAGCCCTGCCCTATACGCGCCATAGTCAAGGTTGCTTGATCAGCCATGTGCACATCCCTTGTTGCCGGATTTGGCCAGTGCACCTTCGCTAGAGGCCGCCGCACTTCTGCCTCACACCACCACACCTCCACCACATCTGGCTGCATGCACTCTCTCCTGTCGTATCCCGGAGGTGGTAGAGGGGTAGCAGGCCGCCACCACCATGAGGAGGAGGAGGAGCATGTACCGGATCCACATCTTGGGAAGCAGAGGGAGCCTACCATGGTGGAGTGGAGGAGGAGCATGTACCGGATTCAAGGTCCCAATCCACGCCACCTTCGGATCTCGGACCGCGCTGTGGTGGACCCACCACTTGGGTGGGAGAGGGAGCCCACCGTGGTGGAGAGAAGGAGGAGCACGCACTGGATCTTGCCCTCCCTGGCCACAGCACCATCGGATCCTAGAGGGGTCGAGGAGGAGCTTTCGTTGCTGCCATTGTGCAGAAGATGGGTGTGCGGCCATGCCCTGTGCTGCCAAGAGAGAGTGGAGGGAAGGGCAGAGGGAGAGAGTGTGGAGCAAGGGCTGGAGGGAGAAAGAATGGATGGAGAGAGAGAGTGTGTGTGTGTGACGACATCTGAGGAAGAGCACACGTGAGGCAGAGCGGCGGCGCATCTGAGGGAGAGAGAGGGCACCATGTTTTGGGAGGGAGAGAGAGAGAGGAGGGGAACCCAAACCCTAACTCACCATATATATATGATGGGTGTGATATCGAGCCGAGGTATGGGTTATTTGGGCCACTATTTTTGGAAGTGTTTCATCGAGCATGCCCGCCTCTAAAAATGCATTTACAAAGGCAGACTCCTTAAGATATTCGTCTCCAAAAATAGACTATTTCTGGAGACGGATGCCTTAAAATACCTGCCTTCATAAATTCATTTTAGGAGGCAGGCAAAAGTGACCACCTCCGTAAAATCAAAATGCTTGACTCCATTAATCCATCAGGATTATAGGAGGCGGTTGAATTATATGACCGCCTCCATTAATAAAAGGGCATCGTCTTGCAAAATCATTTGTGTAGTAGTGACATGCGAATATACTAAATTTGCCTCAAATCGCACAGGACCAGTTTCACACATACACACATGCGCGTGTGCGCGCACGCACACACACACTGTGTGTGTAGGTTTAAGTACCTTGTGTGCACTATTTATACCTAATGTTAAAGAGACAAGACATTCTTCCATCTATATTTTTTACTTCCCACAATGCCCTCCATGTCCCATATGTCTGTAACTCATGATTTATCCTCGCAAGTTAGAACAACATGCATACAGTGATAGTACAAAGTCCAATTCCAAGATGCATCGAGCGACAATATGGAGTCTGACTTCAACACATATTGAAATAGATGTCATGATTGTTGAATAGATCCTCAAGATACAAATCGTTCAGCTAACCACAAGGAACTATGTTCCGTTGTAATGCAAGGGCATTATTTTCTAGTAGAATATATATATAGAAATGTAAGGTGGGAGGTGAACCATATTGCCTGATGCTAGATTTGCTAAGTTACTGTCATGTGAACCCCAATGATCATTTTGTTCTACCTTGGACATGTAAAGGGTAGGCCTACTTGCAAACATAATCTGCTATTCGAGAATCGGCCAAACAATGCCTTGGGATAAAGTTAAAGCTTAGCATGCCTTTGCAACATTGGGAACAGTAGATAATTTCAGTTACCAACAGTGGCTTAGTTTTAATTGAAAGCTTGGCTGTAATATGGCTCTACCTGGAACAACTTTTGTCTTAACGTGAAACAGATTTTGTATCAAACGCTAGTTGTCTTTTAACTTTTGTCTCTATTGAACTGGCCTTGTTTAATTCCATCCAAAAACCTAAAATTCTTCAAGATTCTCCCTCACATCGAATCTTTAGATGCATGTACATAGTATTAAATATAAATAAAAAACTAATTACACAGTTTGGTCGAAATTGACGAGACGAATTTTTGAGCCTAGTTAGTCCATGGTTAAACAATAATTACCACAAACAAACGGAAGTGCTACAGTGTCGTCAAATTTTTTTTCTTCAAAAACTAAACAAGGCCGATACAACCCTTCTATTTTATATGAAATATGCAGGACTTTTTAAGATAACCTAGATAGCTAGGAATCTTAATTAAATATTAAATATTAAATATTAAATGGAATAGGCATTCCTATATAAAATAGAAAAAGAAAAAAAGTAAATGTATAATTAAATATTAAACAATGACGACCCTGGTCGTTTTAGTTTTTAAATTTTTTTTATGTCTTTCCCAAGAACATTGAGACCCATTGGGTCAGCTCATTCGCTTGTTTTATAAGTTGTATTTTTTCTGTCAGTCAATAGTGTTTTTCTCTCATCATAAATCAGCGACAGTTATGGCTTTTCAGACCAGCGAAACAGATCTTGTGCGTCACGAACAAGTGCTAAGGCCTTAGTTCACCCCGAAATCCAAAAAGTTTTCAAGATTCCCTGTCATATCGAATCTTGTGGCACATGCATGAAGCATTAAATATAGACGAAAACAAAAATTAATCACACAGTTTGACTGTAAATCGTGAGACGAATCTTTTGACCCTAATTAGTCTATAATTAGACAATATTTATCACAAACAAAAATGCTACAGTAGCGAAATCCAAAAAATTTTCACATCTAAACAAAGACCTAAGTCAAGTCGGTCACACATTTTTTCCTTTCTAGTTCGGATGTTTTTTTCAATTTTCTTTTTCGATTTTTTTCTTACTTTCTTTTTCTCCAGTTCCGATTACATTCAGTTATGTTTTCTTTCTCCATTCTTATTTATCACATTCAACTAAACATGTTTCCATTCTACTACATCAGTTCCAAATTATAAGTCGCTTTGACTTTTTTGACCGAAGTCAACAAGGGAAACCCGAACCTATTTTTTGTAATTTTTTAGTGCAAGTCTGTTTAAATTCACACCCACAGTGAGTCGAACTCAGGCCCGCTAGATGCTATTCAGGTGCTCTAACCACTAGGCTAGAGACCCTTTCGCATGGCTTTTACTTTTTTGGCTCAACTAGGCCTTGTTTAGATCCAAAAAATTTTTGGATTTTGACACTGTAGCACTTTCGTTTTTATTTGACAAACATTATCCAATCATGGAGCAATTAGGCTTAAAAGATTTGTCTCGTGATTTACAAGTAAACTGTGCAATTAGTTATCTTTTTTATCTACATTTAATGTTTCATGCATATGCCACAAGATTCGATGTGATGGGGAATCTTGTAAAGTTTTGGGTTTTTAGGTGTATCTAAACAAGGCCTAAATAGATGTACCAAAAAGTCAAAGTGATATATAATTTCAAAAGGGGGAAGTATTACTTTTATTTTTATGTTCAACTAAATGTAAATATGAAAATAGAAATAATTATTACGTAAATAATAACAATAACAAATAAAGAAGAAAAGGAACACAATGTAGGCTTTCCACTCATGACCATTCACAAAGAAATATTTCTACCACCAAACTATTAATGTAATTTTGATTATAAGCAAAACTCATATTAGTATTATCCCGATTCAGTCGATAGTCTAACTGATCAAACCTTGAAACTAGATCTTGAGTACTTTGTTATCCAGTCCGATATAAAACAAAATGTGCATCATGTATTATGTACCAATGCAATTCCCGATAATAGAACGATGAGGAAAATCAAGAGAGGCCTTCTGTCATAATCATCGAAATACTAGCTCTTGATATATGAATAAATAACTCCATATCGATTTGAGTTACAGATAACTAACTCCGTGATGACACGTGATATTTTAATTTGATATAGGCTTACTTATATATTGTCATATTAATACCAATATTTGCTTATATTTTGGATGCTGTCACAAAATAACTTTCTCAGATTTTATAAAAAGAAGAAAACATAAATAGGCATATAGTATTTTTTTTTTCCTCTTGCAACACATGGGCATGTTGCTAGTCTATCTCGTAAACATCAGATGTGAGGGTGGCTTTTGACAGAAGCAAGTAGAGTTGGACATTATTGGGCCCAAACTAGAAATCTATGTGTATTTTTTGTTTTGCAAATTTTGCCGGACCAAATGTCTGAAACCATGTAGAGGAGCTTGAGCTCTGAAAGTAAACTATGACGAACAGGCACTCGTGGGAGGGGTAATGAGTAATAACTCCTAGTTGTATGGCTCGGCTTTTGTTATTATGACGTTAAAAATAATGGGTATATGTTGTCCAACAATCGAGTGTTTGGATACTTGATTTCTCTTTGGGAAATCCGGGGAGGCAGGCTGGCCAAGCAGTGGGTATATATGACGACAAGGGCGTGGCGTTTGGGACCTGTCAGTGGAGGCAGCCATGCCCATGCCAAGTCGATCAGGAAGAGAGCGCCCATGGC
>Ga0182004_10003295_pt1 | contig 12833 bp, 11 predicted proteins | sample Sormic07211540_1_FD_120479 | JGI IMG/M metagenome (GOLD analysis project Ga0182004, IMG submission 120479) | Endophyte microbial communities from Sorghum bicolor roots, Mead, Nebraska, USA - 072115-40_1 MetaG | ecosystem: Host-associated > Plants > Roots > Unclassified | place: USA: Nebraska... | reverse complement strand
TAGTTCACCTAAAAACCAAAAAGTTTTCAAAATTCTCTGTCACATCAAATTTTTCGGCACATATATAAAGTATTAAATATAGATAAAAATAAAAACTAATTGCATAGTTTAACTGTAAATCGCGAGACAAATGTTTTGATTCTAGTTAGTCCATGATTGGCTAATATTTGTCACAAACAAAAGAAAGTGCTACAGTAGCGAAATCCAAAATCTTGTCGCATCTAAACAAGGCCATAGTTTACTTTATCTTTATCCTAAGTAAAAAATTCCTCAAATTTTTACCATATTTTAGGAAAAAAATATATGTTGACATCTATAAGTTTAAATTAATGCAATGTCAAGACATAATTCATTAGAATTTAACAAAGCTAATTTGGTATCATTGATATATTTATGTATTCTTCTACAAATCTGATCTAAATTAGAAAGTTTTGAACAAAACTGAGTAAACTAAAAGACTTTAAACAAAAATTAGAGCGAGACATAATTTGAAACAGAGGAAGTATGTTCCAAGTTACGTAACAATTTGATTTGAAGAATATATGTTATTCGCCAAAACTTGGAAAAACAAATGAAAACATACATTGCAATGTTTTTCGAACAACAGACGTCCACGGGGATTATCACGGGCACGAGCCCACAACTGCACCGATGGGTCCATTATTCAAACTCCCACTCACGGGTCACGTGTCACCAATACACAGACCATATTATTCAAAAAAAAAACCCTTATTAAACCAAAGCAAAATAGGCTCGGCCCAGATTGGCACTTTATCCTTAAAGTGGACCCATATCAATGAAGGCTTTCAAGACTGTGCGGCCTGATTCGAAAATTCTAGTTGTGCATGCATAACACGCACATATTTCGACAAAAGAAAAAACAAATATATACGAACAAAATGTACAAAATTTTGAACAGGAGGCACTTGAACTTATCGACTAAAGAATCTGCACAACAGCCGCCGACTCCTTGCTTCCAGAAAACAGCAATTGTACTGTACACCTCGATCACAGGCTGTGTGAGTCTGCGACTGCAAGTGCACAGGTACCCCCAATTCCCAGCCATCAGCACTACTATACTATCAATTGAGAACCCAACAGCAGCACATAAATACATAACAATTTAATTCTACTGCCAAGAGAATGGCAGTGCCTGTGAAGGATCCTCAAACATAGCATCAGGAACAAACACATGGTGGCCAACACCGGCCGCGAATGCAGTGGCCATAGCTGTTGTTGCAGCCTGCGACACAGCAGCGATCCGAGAGAGTGAAGAGGCAACCTGGGGCTGGCCAGCGGTGGGGATGCCAGCAGCGGAGGGGTGATGCAGCGACGATGACAGAAGAGAGAGAGCACACTCGGGGCCCAGCGTGCCGGAGAGAGGGTTGCTGCATGTGCTGCTTCCAGTGTGGCTGCTACCTTCAGCCAGAAGATGACCAGGGCGGGCTGCATGGAGCGTGCTACCGCCACCCTGTGGAAAAGGGAACTGATTTGGTGTTCTTGAGAATGATATGGAGAAGGGCTGCTGACGACCGACCAAGTGCATGGCATCAGAATTCTGGCCGACTGTTGGAATTGTTCGTGGATAGACCTCAAATTGATTCACTGCACGAATATAACAACATTTGTCATTTACTTTGTTGTTTCCCTATATGCAAATTGGGTAAAGCTTGCTCAAAAAAAAATTTTATCACATTAGAAATGAAAACTACTTGAGTTGTCAATCAACCAATCATAGAAGGAACAGTTTATTGAGAATATTGAAGACGAACTCTGCTCACCTAAAAAGGGTGATTAGACAATCTAATAGATTTTTCTTTCTGCTATCATTGATAAATTGACCCATCACTTAAAATAAATGTATAGTAACTTTAGTGCTCTATCTAAACTGCATTAACAGACTCCTAGGAATAGGATTGTCAGAATACCAAGGCTTCAACATATGTAAGCTCAAATGTAAAGACCTTGGTGGTATGGAAAGAAACCCCCTAGATTCGTCAGATCATGCTGTGGCTTTCTTCGACGCCTATTATGACCATCCAAACGCTTCCGGCAACTTCTTTTTCCCTCATCAAACTCGGACAGCATGTGAAACCTACAAATTAGAGAACAATGAACCACTTCAGGACAAACATTTTCAAACAAGCACCACAAATTGAACTCCGGATGATAACCTAGGCTTCTTGGATAGTAACACGATGTAGGATTTACATAAGTATTTCAGAAAAGCTTATGAAACAAACAAAAACAAAATTTCCATGAGCATAAGAGAACTATATCTGTGACTTCTTACGTTGCTGCTTGGTCTGCTATGCGTGCCACCTTTGTTAGGATTTAACAATGAAAGTTCTTGTACGGATTCAACAAGCAAATACTTTCTGTGGCCAGGTTCCAAGAGTGACAGAAGATTGAAACCCGATTATTCAGCATGGTTTTAGTGATACATAAGCTATATCTCATGTAAAGTCAGATAAAGCCACAGTATGACATGGAGGTGTGCTAAAATGTTCCAGTATCCTCAAAAATAGCTGCGCTTCAAGATCTTTTCACTTGCCAATTGTTATTTTCAGAACAAGGCTATATTCAATACCAAAAACTCAGTTATTTGTTTTGAATCTTGAAGTCTCAAATGAAAAAGGCATCCATGGATCCCTAGTGCACCATCCGCCCTCTTATTCTCGATAGACTCACGTTTACCTTTGAACTGGCATCCACGGAACACGATGCACATAACCCAGGTTATTGGGTAAGATAATGAGAACTAGCTAACAGGGTGGGCATTGACCAAGGACTCACAACATGACGGACAGCACAAGATTGACTTAGAAGGGATTGGTGAAAGTGTATGAATGCAAAGTCAAAGCAATACATTCTTTTGCTGCAACCTTGGAAATGTGCGATGATAGATAAAAACAAGAGATGCAAGAGAGAATGTAATAAGGTTCATGTGGATAGGGCCGCTCGAAGCAAAAATCTAGCATGTGTTTGGTGACAATCCCCCTCTTCCAAGCATAAGGATCACATTGTGTCAACATGGAAGAAAAGTAGATGGTAACATCAAAATAAGAATTTCGAACCTCCACACCCCATGGGTTCTTTGCCAAATTTGTGACATCAATTGTTACCTTGTATTTTGGCTATTCACCTAAAAGATAAATTTGACGGCAGCCACCTCATCTAGATGTGTTTGCCTGACCTTAGTCTCCAAACAACACGATCTGCGGTGTCATCATGGTGGTGCACCTTCACTTTCTTTAAAACCTTGGTGCGGGTCTCGAGCATAGCCAGAAGCAGTCTCTCCAACCTCTCCATTGTGTACTCAGTGGATTCTTGAAGATGCCCCAGTGCTCCTAATGTGTTGGGAACTAGGAAGTCACTGTAGTTGACCATCGAGGTTGATGAAGACCTGGATGACGATACCAAATTGTCAAGAGAGTCTAGATCATAGGAAGCAACTAGTGGAGGTTATAGCTGAAGGAGGTGGGAGACTGCCAGGGAACTAGGAGTCACTTGCAACCCATTGTCAAAGGCATAGGAAGTTGTGGTGGCCAGCAGCTAGAATAGGAGGGGGTCAATGTTTAGGCAGGGCTAATCAAAGAGAGGCCAGAGTGGGTCGATGCAAGGAAGCAAAGGACAAGGAGAGGAAGTCCTTTATTCTCGCTTGATCAAAATAATTACATACCCTTTGGTTTTGTACCGACTCACGACTTGATACCTAAGACAACTAAGTACACAATCCTTATAGATTAGATCCATCTTACAACTCAAAACATAATTTGATCTCTTAGGGTGTGTTTTCTTGAGATCAAGCATGGATGTGATATGGACATCCATGGATTTTTGGATAGGACAATCAGATGGCTCCCTCCCCCGAAGGAGTCTGCATCCAACTCCAATTAGACATAGGATAAGAATAAATTCAGTTTATGAAATAGAGATTGTTTAGGAAAAGGAGAGTCCAAATCTATAAGGACTCTAGCCCTAGATTGCTTAGGGTTAAGTCACAGGGAGTATAAATAAAGGGGTCATGTACTCATAATATTCTAGAAAAGAAGTGGATGATTCAATCCTCAAAGCTTTTAGCTCTCCTGTGTCCGCCATCCCTCCATGCCACCACTACCCCTGCCTGTGCTGCCACCATCCCTTGCGCTAGCCCTATGCTGCTAGCCACCCTCGGCATACAAGCAACCATGGGCTTCTATCTCCCTTCCATCCCCCATCCTCCTCCTTCCTTTCCCTACAATCTATGCAATCCATCTCCAACCAATTTAGGACCATCACATCTAGTATCTAGAGAACAGGAACCCAGTGCCGACAACAACGATAACACCTCCACCATAGTCATCGAGATCTAGGTGTGGTTCATGATGCTCTCGATTGACCATAGAGCAAGGTGGTAACAAGGGCACCAAGGATGATGCTGCAGCTGCCACTACCAGATAAGAATTGGAGGCCCAAAGTAAGCATGTCATTGAGGACGCCGCCCGCGCCTTCCTACAAGAGAAGGCATATAGCTCGTTGTCCTCGGGCGTCTCAAAGATCACCCAGTAGATGACGAACACAGTGTTTGCCACACTGCCAAAGAACGGCCCATCCCCAAAGGTTGAGGCACCCCTGCCGGTGAAAGAATCATGTGCACCGATCTCCTATCCCATATTCCAACCGCACTAGCACAAGTTGTCCTTCTCAACCTTCAATGGCAAGGAGTACCCACTGCCGTGGTTGAATCGTTGTGAGCAGTTCTTCAAGACCAGTGGATCCTCGACAACAAAAAGGTGTGGTATGCATCTTTTCATTTAACAGGAGGTGTGCAACAGTGGTACATGTGCCTCGCACAAGAAAAGGCAATCAATGACCGGGACTACTCTCATTGTGTCAACAAGAAATTTGGTCCTCCTTCACCGAGCACTTCCTCACATGACACATGTGAGACCCCTCGACGAGCTCTAGCAAGTTAACATCTACATAGCGGGAACCACTTAAGACTAACATCGAGCTACACAGTCCCAAGGACATGGAGACAACAATGTCTCTATCTAGGGCATACGAGTGATGCAGCGTCGTCGTTGTTGACTTTGCCTAGTCAACATCCACCGGAACAACAAGGATGGTGCCCAACCTCAACATGTGCCTAAGCTGAGACCTGCTACTGCACCCACACCTTCAACCCTAACAACGACTATAGTAGCATAGGCCACATCACCGCACCGTACCTTCAAACATCTCACAATAGAGGAGATGGCGGAACAACATTGGGCTACCTATGTTTCAACTATGACGAGTAGTTCACCTTGAGGGCACAAGTGCAAGCACTTGTTCGATATCATTGTGGTGAACGGCTATGACCTGGAAGACATTGAGCCAAGCTTGATGAAGCTCATGAGTGACCAAGAGCCAAGCATACATGGGTGGAGAAATGTTCCTCGCTAGAGCCATCCTCGATAACAGAGTATACATCCTCATTGACACCAGCGCCACGCACATCATCGACGCCAACTTCACTAGGCTAGCAGGACTCACTGAACACCACATCGAAACAAAAATCTTAATCAGCAAAGATAGTTGTATTGTCTGTTGTGGAGCTTGTTTCAACTTAGCACTCCTCGTCAACAATGAGATATTATGGATTGATGACTTCTTGGTGAATCTTAACGCTAATACAAATGTCTTTAACTGCACACTATGGTTGACTTCCCTTGGCCTCACCTTGTGGAACTTTGCCATGCTTAAGTCTTTCAAGAAAGACCACCACACCATGGCTTTCACGAGAGTCCACACTAGGATAGTGCCACATATTGTCTTTGCTCTTCCAACACCAATGTTTGCTCTTCCTCAACTCCACGAAGCACCCCTAGTACCATGACCACCTCTGACTGCCAGACCCAATCATAGAAATACCCAAACTTCGCTTCATCACCGACACCATCAACATCGTTATAGTTGCTCGAGCTTGGTTCATGGAAGATGGGGTCATCTTCTCGGTGGATGCTTCTACCTCCCAGCATCATCACTACTACTGTCGAATCCATTAGAATATCTCCTCACCGGGTATGTTCAGACGGCTCCGCCTTCTCGCTATTAGCCATCAAAAACTGGTGTAGCATCAATGCTACTGCGCACCTTGCCAGCAAACATCATGACCCAAGAGTGGCTACAGGGCACAATGGACAACAATAGTGTGGTCTTCTACAACATCATCGAGTGCTAGTAACTCGCCATCAGCCACATCTTCATCAGCTTCAACACCACGACAAGTTGCCTATCCATCTTGCAGCTACTACTTCGACAACATCTTCAGTGAGCTCCTCGATGTCACCGCAACTCCGCCTTCTCGCAGCAGAACCATATGCCTCATGACGCCAAGCTACATCCTCCACAAGAAAGGCTAACTAGGGCACGCCTTCAATAGACCCAAGGACACAAGCTATTTGCGCCGACGTGATGGCCCCAACCTCCCATGACTTCTTACTTTGCACCTACATTGGACCACTTCGCCACCACCACCACCACCTCATCATTGATAGGACATGACAAAATCATCCCTCTATCATAGTGGTGGAACGACTTCACGTACATGTGGAGGGAGTACTAATGATGGCTCATCCTACAGACAATAACTCCAATTGGTCAACGGTACGTGGCGTCTCCAACTAGTCAATTGTTCAGTGGGTGGACATGGCAAAGGGGAAAGGATGCGATGGGTCTAAATGGGCCCAAGGTGGTGGGTTCAGCATGACCTAGAGGATTACCAGGATAGGGGATGCCATGGGTCTAAACGGGCCCAAGGTGGGGGGCCTAGCACAGCCTAGTGGATTGCTAGGGTCGGGTAAGGCTTGGTCAAGCGCCTAGGGGGAGTAGCGGCCTCTACTAGCTAGCCAGCTACCTCCCCAAAGGAGTCCAGATCCAACTCTAATTAGAAATAGGATAAGGAAAAAAAATCAATTTTGGGAAATAGAGATTGTTGAGGAAAAATAGAGTCCAGATCTATAAGGACTCTAGCCCTAGACTACTTAGAGTTCAAGTCATAAGAAGATTAAATAAAGGGGACATGTAATCATAATATTCAAGAAAAGAAATAGAGGATTCAATTCTTAAAGCTTTCAACTCTCTAGCCCCTATGTTGCCCGGCCCCCACCTATGTTGTTGCCAGCCCATGCACTAGCCCTATGCCACCGGCCACCCTTGGCGTACAAGCAACCATGGGCTTCCATCTCCCTTCCATCCCTCCTCTACTCCCTACTTTCCCTACAATCTATGCAATCCACCTCCAACCAATCTAGGCCCATCACACAACAAACATTAACTTCATTTGGACAGCACATGTTTCATTTTTCTCATCATTCAGGGCATACTCACTCAACCTTGATGATGGTTCTAAACTTCTAATATACTTCCCAAATTGATCTACTACTAGGATCATATTGTTTAATGGATAAGGCACATGAGACATAATTCCAATAATGTGCACATGCCTCCTGGTCGTATTGCACACATGTGAGGTCAAAAGAATCCATAATATAATGATTATTTGTAGATCAAACATGTGAACTGAATGAGACTTTGGAACACCAACTTTCTGCTAAGGTGTTAAACAAAACAGCAGCTGTCCCTTTGATTTGTCACTTACAATTCCTATATTTCAATTCCATTGACTGATGGCATTGATAGTTCTATTGTGGAAGACAGTAGAAAAATATCAAATACACAGCTATAGAATTGAAACATCCAAATGGAAGATCTCTTCTGGATCAGGATTGCACTTAGCATTCCATGTTCTTGGTTCATTTAGAGATTAAAGGAATAAATCAATAACATAGATTGTTTTACTTATTCACCAATAAGTCAGCTTGCAAAACATTAGTGAGACTTCGCTTTGAGATCCAGTTCAAAATCACCAGTGCAAGTTAGCAAGGACATTTTCAGTGTAACAGACAATACTGGTGCCATTAAAGGATTAATGTCTTCTATTTTAAGAAAAAATATCTCTCCTAAATATATAAAGTTTCCTACTTCAAAAAGGAAACAAAGCTTCAAATGTTCTGAGAAAACACAGTTACAACCATTCTCAGTTCAACTTTTATTTGCTACTCATGTCAGTTCCTTGTGCAATCCTCTAGATGTATAACAAAGAAAAAAAAGAAGAAATGCATATTCAGAAACAGGCGGAAAACTAAATCAATCAAATCAAATGCTATGACCTGATTTCAATTCCAGATGGGCTTGCCTAAAGGAATGACCCATGAAATAACATCTATGCTAGTTTGAAGCCTCCTTTGTATCACCATCAGCAACAATAAGTGATAAACTTGATTAGATCTTACGAAATGCGGAAATGGTCTTGTATTTGGTTGCTGGGAAATAGCAATGTTTTGCAAAAAGTTGCATCTCAGTGCAGTAAGAGCTCGGACTGAGGATGCAGCTGAAGAAACTTCAAAACTCCATCAATCATGCGAAAGATTCTGCAGGATGCTGAATATTCCATAGAAAAAACCAAACCCTACCCAAGGGAGTCAGTTGTCCACACCAACAACTTTCTTTAAATAGTACCAACGGGACTAAATTAATGGGGTCACAAGACCCTAAACAGCACCAAGTTACCAACCCAATAGTTTAATCGGCGACGCATCCCACCCGTGAGATTAAATTATCAACACGCCATCAGATCCTAAACGCCACCAAATTACCAACCCAGTTGTTTAGATTGCCAGGTTGGGACCAAACTAGACCTGAAGTTTTTGCCCCTAAATTTGTTCCAAAGTACTAAGCACTAAATCCCCTAACCAATTCCTCAATTAGGAAGCAGATGGGGACCAATACACACAGAATTATTAACTAATGACCACATCAGCACAAGAATCGCTGAATAATAATAGGATCAGTACACGGGCTGGTGAGAGGATTCGATGAGACGGTGTCCTTACCGGCTGCATTGCTGGCAGAAGCGCTGCTCCTGGCCGGCGACGACCACCACCGGCGTCTTAGAGTGCGCCTCACAGACCTTATGCCGCCGGTGGTACTCGCGGCACCGGCTGAGATCAGAGCGGCACCCGTCGACGGAGCACGCCTCCACGCCGGCACCTCCCCCGGCCGCGCGGGACCTCCTCCCGGCTCCCGCCGCCCCCGCCGGCCGCGCGCTCTGGGCGAGACCCGCGGCGAAATCCTGGAGCCGCGCCTCGGCGTCGGCGGCGGGTGTGGTGGAGGAGGACGGGCCCGCGAAGGACAGCATGGTCGGGCCGGGGTCCGTCGCCGCCGCGCCCCACGACGGAGCCCCGGAAGCCGCTGCCCAGTCCATGCCTCCGGCCAAGACGGAAAGAATCAAAGAAACGCCTCCGCCCTGCTGCAAACCAAGAAACCGTCAAGACGGCGGGAAAATTCAAGGAAAAAAGAGCATCGACGCAACAAGGCCCGCTGGATTCTTGCACTCCCAAGGCTGAGATGTAGCTGCGCATGGCGCGAAGTCGAAGGCGGCTATTCAAGTGCAGGCGAAACAGATGGGGATGAGGAGCTCGGCACATACGATCGGAGAAAGACGACTCGGCTCGGCACTCGGTAGCGGCACCGCCCCAGCTGCAGCACTGTAGAGAGCGGCGGGTGGAGGTCGGGAGTGGGGAGCGGAGCGAGCGAACAGTGCGGTGCGGGCGCGTGCTTGCGTGTGTGCAGCTCGGGAAACCGATCGGTCGCGGCATCCCGTGCTGTGCTGGGTATATATGGGCAGAAAGGGGAGTCTACAGCAGGGGCGAAAGAGGCAGTGAGAGTGAAGTGAGTGATTTGGACGTCCTGTGCCAAAAAAAAAAAGGTTGTTTTGACCTACACTGTTCACTGATCCCTAGCTTTGGTAGAGGTTTAATCCTTTCAGCTTTAGGTTTTCCATGCTAGTCCTTATGTTTGTCCAAAACTTTGAAGCCCTTCAAGGAGAATGTTGGAACTTGGAAACCCGATGAGTTATCATGTAGTAGAGGGTGAGGTAAAAGATGCAAGTTCATTAAAGAAGTAAAACATGGATTCTGGTATTTGGTACCAGTTTTATTTAGGTGCTTCCTTTTATCCGGTTTATAAGGCATTTCATGCAAGTCAAAAGTCCAACTTTATAATCTTTTGGGGCAATGCTATGATACACTCTTTATTTCCTATGAGATAATACCTTAAAGAAATCTGAGCCGTTAATTTTTTAGATTTTTAAAATTAACTAGTTAACTTAAGAAAGAAAAAAAAGATCTGAAATCCTTAAATCAAGGGATAGACATGACTGGACGCATGGCCTTTCCCTGTTTGTTCCATCACGTGTACAGCTCTCCATGCATGCAGGTGTTATTTTGGTACTATTTTGTTTGAAAAATTTAGACCAATACAAAGAAACAACTAATACTGCGCGAAATAAAAGTTGTCACGCACCACGTATTTGATATTATTTTGTTTGAAGAGTGTAACACCTAAAAATTGGATTTCAATTAATAGGATTTAATTTGATTTATTTAAGCATTTTTGTGAGCATTTAAATTTAGCAAATAAATAATTTTATGGAAATTAAAATTCATCATAAAGTTAGAAATATGTTTTGCATTCATGCTGTAGCATAGTATTTTTGTGCTGTTGTTTATGATTTTGTTTTATTTATTTATGCTCAAAAGCTCTTTTGGAAAATGTTTTAGAAAAGAAAAAAAAAAAGAGAAAGCCAGCCAGCTCCTGGCTTGTTCCCCCTCGGCCTAGTGGCCTTTTGGCCGAGGCCTAGCACCCTGGTTCCCCCGCGGCCCAGCATTTCTCCCCTGCGCTCGGCCCGTGAGCGGCCCAGTCGCCCAGCAGGCGCGCCCCTCTCTCCCGTTTCTTTGACTGACGGCCGGGCCCGCCCTCCCTCTCTCGCTGACGACGCGACCCCACCGAGCGGCGTCCTATCTTCCTCCTCTCGCCGTGTGCGAGCAGGACTCGGTTGTGGGCACCGACCCCGAGCCGAAGATCTTCCAATCCCAAAACCTCTGAGATGTTCCAATCCCTATAAAGCCCGAGCACCGTCCCACACGCGTTTTCTTTCCATTTCCGCCGCGAAAACGTGCCCTAGCTGTTGCTGCTGCCTAATCGGGATCTCGTCGTGAGTTAAACCAAATCACCGCACGCCGCGAGCCTTACTCGTTGCTCCTCGGTCCTAGCAAAGGTCTCCAGCGAGGTCGCGGTGAGCTTCTCGTTTCCCTGGCGATTTTCTTTCGAAAAATGGTGCTCGGAGTTGGCCGGACCGCGAGCTCCGGCGAGTTCGGTCTCCCCGGCCATGGTGCCATTGCGCCGGAGACCAGAGAGCTGGCCGGTCGCCACCTGGCTCCCCCTGATGGATCATGAACCATTGGATCGCAAATCAAAGGCCCAGAACAAAACTTACCCTTTCGGCGGTGAAAATTCATTAAGAGTCCCTGGAACTTTTCTATATTTACCAACCTCGAAAACGAATTCCTGGCCGGTTTGAGCAGAATACGTATTCAGATATTTACAGTTTTGCCATTGAATTTGTTTTACTCATAAAATACTCGTTTTAACACCGTTTTATTCCATTCAAATTTCGTTAGATTCGTATTTACGATCTCTACATGTTAGAAGTATTAGTTCACTTTTTTGAAACTTTTTAATTTCACAGTAGCATTTAATTAATTATTCTTCTATAGGAAATCTTAGGAAATTCATAACTTCCCTGTTTTAATTCCGATTTTTGTGATCTTTACGTCTGTGCGATCGTAGTGCTGCATAGAATATTTTTATAAACTTTTATATTTGTTTTACCACTGTTGGTGTATTGTTCTAATTATAGCTTGTTTGCTTCGTGTATGATTGTCTCCATTTGATTGCGTGTTGTTGATTGATGTTTGGGAATAGACGGTGAGTTGGTGAGTAGGACCAAGCTTTTGACAACCAGCAGCAGGCTCAAGGAGAGCTTTGATCAAGGCAAGTATAACTTGGGATCATCATTGTTACCTACACAGTTATAATTATACATATACCATATGCATGTGTCCACCTTGACGACCTTAGTAAAATCATAGATGCTTGTTATCTGAACTCCTTGTTACCTATTTGGATATGCATTTGGGTAGTTCTTGCTAGTGCTTGATTGTTAATCCATGATCTTGTAACATGAATGTTTGGATATACAATAAACAATAAAATAAGTTTTCTAGCAACTTGAACATAAAGGGTGGGAAGAACTTTAGGTTTTGCTGGATTGATCTTGACCCTCCATAAGGACTTATCCCTTGGCAAAAGCTGGGACAACTCCTACAATCATGAGGGCTATATGGCTCTGGTTTTAGCTCAGTATGAGGACCTTTTTCTAGCTTGTTAGCGATTACCTTAAATGGCGTAAGAATGGCTAGACACGTTGCGTATAGTGTAACCTCTGTCCATGTGTATAGGCTACGTGTTATGTGCCATGGAAGGGGGCTCTATATATGCCTGCCGAGTGAATCTAATAACCCTAACTTGTTAGACGAAACCTTTGAAAGACTTCATAGTGATCCCTACCGACCTCCCTTGGAAGGGGGTTACGAGACTTGCAACCTCGGACGAAAGGGTAAATCATGACTCATGGGTAAAAGATGTACAACCTCTGCAGAGTTGTCGACGAAAGCTGGTCGGCAGTCTACCTTGGGGTATACCCACGGTAGTAGTTTATCGGTAGATGGTGCGCAAACTACGAACTCGATGGTGACGCAAGACACAGGCAGGCTTTTTATCCAGGTTCGGCCGCCGAGTTGGCGTAATACCTACGTCCTGCGTCTGATTGTATTGATTTGTGTTGAGCGAATAATGTGTATGATCTTCTGTCCTCTAGGGGACCCCTGCCCCTCCTTATATAT
>Ga0182004_10003294_pt1 | contig 12834 bp, 12 predicted proteins | sample Sormic07211540_1_FD_120479 | JGI IMG/M metagenome (GOLD analysis project Ga0182004, IMG submission 120479) | Endophyte microbial communities from Sorghum bicolor roots, Mead, Nebraska, USA - 072115-40_1 MetaG | ecosystem: Host-associated > Plants > Roots > Unclassified | place: USA: Nebraska... | reverse complement strand
GCACAAGGCGGCGGAGGACATGGAAATCGGCGGGTACCTGATCCCCAAGGGCACGACGGTGAACTTCATGGTGGCCGAGATGAGCCGGGACGAGCAGGAATGGAAGAACCCGATGGAGTTCTCGCCGGAGCGGTTCCTCCCCGGCGGCGACGGCGAGGGCGTGGACGTGACGGGCACCAAGGCGATCAGGATGATGCCGTTCGGCGTGGGCCGTAGAATCTGCCCGGGGCTTGGCATCGCCATGCTGCACCTGGAGTACTTCGTTGCCAACATGGTGCGGGAGTACGAGTGGAAGGAGGTGCCCGGCGACGAGGTGGACTTCGCCGAGAAAAATGAGTTCACTGTCGTCATGAAGAAGCCCCTACGCCCGCGCCTTGTGCCTAGGAGGTCTCACTTGAAGTCTTGAACTAGAACTACTTTACTATACTATGGGAATTGTTATTCTCCATGCACCTAAAATTAATGGTTGTTTTTGGTCGACAATCGTGAGCCGTTGGATGAGAAAGCAACGATGCAAAATAGGTCACTTAGCCACTGCACTGTTCATCTTCCACCTCACGACCGCACGCACCAGCTGTTCGTCACCCCCGCCACCCACCGTGGCCATGGTAGGGTCTCGTGGGAGCTCCATGTCCGCGAGACCATACCGTGCCTGCTTGGCTGCTTCGACCGCCTTCTTCCCCCCTTCTACCGCTGTCATGGCAATATGCCTATCTCTCACAACAAATGAGCTAGTAGAAAAGAATACAACGCCGACGCCCTCTTTTTATACCACAAGCGATTTTAGTTAGAGCATCTCCAAAGGCTTTGGCAAATTGACTTGGCATTTGTTGTTATTTGCAAACTCCCATAACAAAAAGCAAAGGATAAAAATAGGTCATCTCCAAGGGAATTGGCATTTGGACTTGGCAAATGATAAAAATAGAAGGTCTCCAGGCGCGCGCGCTTTCCTCGCGCGTGACTTTGCTCGCGCGATTGGGTTTGCAAAGTCATCCACAACTTGGCATTTTTACCAAGTTTGCTCCCTCATTTGCCAAGTGGCCCAAATTGCAAACTTCAAATGCAAAACCGTTGGATACCTCTTTTGGAGCTTTTTGACAAATTACTCAAATGCAAACATCAAATGCAAAACCCTTGGAGATGCTCTTATCATGCGCCTGTGGTATTTCTACATGCGGTTTTCCTAAGGAACCGCCACTAAAAATCATATTTCTACAGACGGTTGTTTAAGAAAACCGTCTGTAGAAATCATGTATTTCTACAGGCGGCTTTGCTAAGAAACCGCCTCTAAAAATCATATTTGCGTTTGCTTAAGAAAACCGCCTGTAAAAATAATTTGAAATTGAATTTTTTTGAGATTTTCAAATAACTTCGTTTGAAAAATTGTCAAAATGTTGCCACCAACGACCCGCGAAGACGCACTTCACAGGCATTGCCTTCTACAACAATCCTACTCCCCCTACAAGCTCCTCCGTGGCTTTCTACCATGGGGAATAGAAGGCGGAAAAGAAGAGAACTGCTATCATTCGGACACAAAACTTTGTCCGATGATTTCCACGCCTCGTTTCCTGCCCACTTTCAGCCTTACGCGAAAGTTCGCAGGCTTCCGCGTGCGTCTCGTTAACGCCCACCCGTGAGTCTACCGTCCAGAGAAGAAGTCTGTTTATTTTTTATTCTATTAATTGATTTGCGTGTATGACGTTTTTTACAAACTAAAAAAAGTTATAACTACTAATCCAAGTATCTAAATTAGATTCTGATTATACCATTAAATTTTTTTAAATAAATGTTTCAAAACAAGACCCCACATGAATATATTTAGATAAAATTTTATTAATAAACATTTATTCTATAAAGATAGCTTTTATTATTGAATAGATGTGATGCTCTAGGTTTAAAAATAATGTTCCGTCTTTACAATAAAATTTTTCAGGATTATAATTTTAGTTTCATAGAATTGTTATTATAATATATATAAAATAAATATATAACTTAAATAAAAATAATTAAATTTGGAGCAAAGAATAAGAAAAAAATTAAAACGTGTAATAGAGAAAAATTTCAAAGAACATCATAAAATATATCTAGAACATCACATTTATACTACGTGAACATAACTAAATACTCCATAGAACATCACTAAATAATAAATATATTATAGAACATTGTGTGTGTGTGTGTATTACAGAACATCACTAAATTCAGCATAAAACATCACATGTGTATTAAGTGAACATCACTAAATACACAATAGAACATTGCTAAATATATTATAGAACATTGTATATATATTACGGAACATCACTAAATACATCATAAAACATCACATGTGTACCATCACTGAATGCACCATAGAACATCACTAAATATGTTATAGAACATCGCATATATATTATGTGAACATCACTAAATATATCATAGAACATCACATATATGTTACGCAAATATCGCAAAAAACACCATATAACATCATCATATGTAGCACGAGAACATAAAAAAACATTATGTATAACGCAAGAACGTAAGAAAAAATATATGATATCACTAGCATACTATATGAACATAAAAAATGAAATGAAAAGAAAAAATAGAAGAAAGGTAAAAACATATAAAAATGGTAAACACATAAAACATAAAAAGAAAATAAAAATGCATGATGCACGAAAAGAAAAAGAAATGAAAAGAAAAAGAGAAAAATAAAGAAAGATTAAAAATTAGAAACATGAATCAAAGAAAAACATAATTAGAAAGAAAGAAAAAACTTCCTAAAGTAAATAAAAGAAAAAAGGAATAAAAAAGAAAGAGAAAAATATAAACAAAACAATTGATTAGAATAAAATAACCAAAAAAATGGAAAACTAAAACTAAAAGATGAAAAGAAAAATAAGATACCAAAAAAGAGAAAACAAAAACAAAAAGTAACGACAAAGAAATGGAAACATCACACAACTATTATGTGATTATAAAAGAGAAATAAAAAAACAAAAAAATAAAAGAAAAAATAAAAAGGAAAAAAGATAAGAAATAAAAAAGAGTCAAAGAATAAGCAAAGTGGATTGAATAATAAGATCAAAGAATAAAAAAGATGACAATAAAAAGAAAAAAGAAAAATAAGAAAAGAAAAGAAAAGAAAAGAAAAGAAGAAAGAAGAAAGAAAAACACTGACCTAGCAGCTTGCCGGAGTGAAGAAATATAAAATAAGGAAAAAAGAAGCTAACTACTAGAGAATTAAGAAGAAAGAAAAGTGAAATAGTAGCATTAACAAGAGAGGAAAGAGAAAACCAGTGTGCTTCGTGGGTGGCTGATGGACCATCTCTATACTCGTATGGACGCACGGGAAGCACAGACACAAGAAATATTGGTGCGCTACTCCAAGACGAGCGGGAAACATTCGGCGGGAAACATCGGCACAGCGCTCTGGTCCGAATGTTCGGACCGAAAGATTCCCAAGAAAAGAGTCTGTCTCAAGCTCCTCTACCTCTCCTGCATTCAACATCCCACGACAGGTGCTTCCTCGGCAACTATGCCGAAGCAAACAACCAGCAACCCTCCTTGTCAAAAAAAAAACGACCCCTGGGATCATCGTCTTGCTCGATTCATGCACTCTGCATCCTGATTGTTGCTCTAGACCGCAGGATCCTCGCTCTTCGATTCGACTGTGCACAAGCCAGATCGATGTTTCAGACTAGGTCTTGTTTAGTTCCAAAAATTTTTACAAAATAGATATCGTTTGTATTTGATAAATATTGTTCAATTATAGATTAACTAGGCTCAAAAAAATTATCTCGCAAATTACAGGTAAATTATATAATTAGTTATTATTTATATTTATTTTTAATACTTCATGCATGCGCCGCAAGATTCGACGTAACGAGAAATCTAAAACTTTTTGCAAAATTTTTTGAAACTAAACAGGGCGCTCTGATTTACTACAGGATACAAGGTGCTCTGATTTGTGTTGGCATCTAAAAATCTACCTGCCGAATTAGTTGTTCACTGTTTATCTGTTTGCCGAGGACTGCTTCAACCTCACACTAGCTGATCACGGCGAGCTCTGCCTGTACAAAATAAAAACGTCTATACTATTGGCAGTATATGCAGCTCACCTAAGAAAATGTGGGTTCAACTTACCTGCTAGGACCACGGCGGAGAATTTAAAATTTTTAATCCTTTTTATTTAACATATTTTAATAATAATCGAATACTAGTGTTCATTGTATTAGAAAAAATAATACCATTTTAGTATGGTGTCGAATAACGATACATTTTATATCAAAATTGTAGCCCTTAATGAGATCTAAACGTTTGTAATTTTGAGTTTTTATATTTGAGATCGTTAACATACTCTAAACAATAATATAAAGTTTTAGCAGCATATTAATCATGCACTAGGCCTTGTCACCTTGCTAAAATTTTTTTCATATTATGTTAAAGTTACAGCTCACTATGAAACCAACAACTTTTTGGTTTTGAGGTCACAAAGTTATATATCTCACTTAGAGCTGCAACTTTAATGTAAAAATATCTTTATTTGACACCATAAACAAAAAGATATTATTTGTCTAATGGGACAAGCACTAGTACGAGATTATTATGCTTGAGAAATTATGTTATTTTTTTAGCATCTTAATGTTCTTAAATGAAAAAAACTCACAACTAGAAAGTTATATATTTTATCGGAATCTACAATTTTTATATAAATTTATCTTCATCCAACGTTATATTAAAGAGCTATGATTTTTTAAAGATTCGGTCTAATCACGCTACAAATAGGTTTTTCACGTCGGAAACGCTGTCTAACGTGGGCACGTGGCAGATATTTCCACACCAGTGCATATGGTGTGATAATGTTATTTGGTCGTGCCAGCGGCACTGACACGACTAAAATGGTTAGATCCGCAAAAAAATAGGAGCAATTTTATTGAAATATTAAACATAAAAGGATAAAAAAAATCCATCTACTACTTGCCTAAATTTAGATGTTCCTACCAAATTGGGTTTAGTGTAGTAGATTGCTACAATAATGTTGTCATCAGAACATCCTTAAAATGACCAATAAATCAACAATGGTAATCAATATATGCCTTATATTGTACAGGAGTATTCTACTATCTTTAGCCAAAAAATGACGACCTGTTCTTCCTATAAAGCAGCGTTCCCTATTAATACCTTAATTAATAATGGTTCCTCTCTTGGCGCCTATGTTCTGCTATCTGTTTTATATGTTTATAGCTTTATTTATATTATACATCTAATAAATCCTAGGTATTAGGTTTTGAACCACGATGATGCGAATGGGTTTCCATCCTATTTCTAACAGCCACTTCGAGCTCTTCTCATTGGTACCACAGGGGAAAGTTCAACCATGCTAAAAGAGTACGTCAGGGGAACCCACTCTCGCCCATGCTCTTCATCATAGCCATGGACACGCTACAACGTATGTTAGATCTAGCAACACAGCAAGGGGTCCTCACTCCTTTGCCTTTGACGACAGCCAGATGGAAAACGTCCATATATGCATATAACACGGCCATCCTCATCAACCTTGTAAAGGAGGATATGGAGGCTGTCGGGACAATTTTGCAGGCATTCGGGGGATTCTCGGGCTTATACATAAATATGTAGAAAAGTTCCATACACCCAATCAGATGTGAAAATGAGGACCTCGACCACGTGCTTTCCTCCTTCATCGGCATCAAGAGCACCTTTCCATGTTGTTTTTTGGGACTGCAACTCCACACAACAGCTCTTCAGATGATCCATGTGCAGCCACTCATTGAATGCATCGGACAGGGACTACCCATATGGAAGGAGAGATGGCTAAACAAAGAAGACCACCTCACACTTGTCTCCTCAGTCTTGTCTTTTATGACAACCTATCACCTCATAGTGTTTCCTCAAGTTATATGGGTGAGAAAAAATACATAAATCAGACGGTCCTTGTGGAAAATAGAAAAAAAATGCAAACACGACCACTATCTGGTAAATCGGCCCACAGCTTTGAGGCCAAAAGAGCTGGGGGGGCTTTGGGGTGCCCTACCTAGAGAGAGTTGGAAGAGCTCTGCGTCTTTGTTGACTTTGGCAAGAATGGACAGATGACTCCAAGCCATGGATGGGTTTGGAGCTCCCTTGCAATGAGGGCGATAGAGCAATCTTCAATGCATCTACCATAGTTACAATCGGTGGTAGCCAAAACACCCGCTCTGGCACAATAGGTTTAAGGGAGGCCCAAAAATTTGGCGCATAACTTGTTCTAACTACTTAGAAGAAAAAATCGAACGATCCAGCAAGAACTTCAAAACAACACCTGAATACGTGCCCTCTAGGGTAAGATCACCACTACTACCCACATCGAAGAGTTTGTCTCCCTCTAGCTCATAATCCAAAATTGTTTGTGACTCTATCATCTAGAAATGGACGGTAGATGGCTGCTACTCCACCCGTTCAGCAGACCAAATCCATTTTAGCATCTCTTATGGAACACTCCACAACAAACACATTTGGAAAGCCCACGTGGAGAACAAATGCAAAGTTTTTGCTTGGATACTCATTAAAGAAAAGATCCTAACAACGGACAATATGCAAAAACATGGACATCCCCACTAGGAACACTGTGTGTTGTGTGATGGACCTATAGAAACTAATCTACATCTATCCCTCTTATATTGTGCCCCTTTGCTAAGGCAGTCTAGACACAAGTGTTGTCATGGAATATTTTGATGCATAACAGATCTACTCCCAATTAGCCCCTACACACATCGCCACATGATGGGAGACAGCTGCACGCAAGGCGACCAGAGATGAAAAAGGACGCTTCAACATAATAGTCATATATGCCTTATGGAACATATAGAAGGAAACAAACTGAAGAATCTTCAACAACACTACAGAGTCAATGATATAGGTTGCTTCTCGAGTTAGGGAAGACTGGCAATATTAATGGGCCAGAACAGGGGGAGGTTAGAGCTTAAAGGGAGTCTATTAACTTCTTAGCCTCTTGTATTGCCCAGGAGGGCAAATTCCCTCTTAGTACATAAACTTAAAATTTTTGCTTCTCTAACTTAATTGAAGGGTTGTCATTGCATTCAAAAAATACTAGGTATAGTGCCTGGTTTTCTTCCCAATATTAGGTCATGTGGTCCGTGAAAAATACGTCTGTAGCAACAAAACAAATTCTTGCACAAGTACAATAATGGACTTATAGCCAAACTAATGCTGATGTGGAGGAGAAAGATCAGAGCTTGGTTTCCATGCAAGCACCATGCTGGGCATGGAACCATATGCAATTAGTGGACCTAAGTAGTAAATGTCGTGAGGAGGAATGAGAGAGAGAGACTTTTTAAGACAAACATAGGAGATACTTATTATATAACTTGGCTTTTATAACTTGTCTCTATTATTGATCTTGCTCACATCCATATTTGTACCCTGTGCTTTTGATTGCATTCATTCAGTGCTAAGCATTGGTGGTGTCTTGAATTGAGTCTTAACATTACTTTTAAAGACGACCAAAGATCTGAGACAGTAATGCTTCTCATTGTATTTCTTTTATCTTCGGGGTCTCAAATATTTGTGTATCTCACTTCTCACATGAATTGATGATACATTGGTTGTAATGCTATGGAAGTACTTAGGCATTTCTTGTATATTATATTAAGTAAAGAGGTTTGTCTTCTAAATATTATCAACATAGTTCTGTATTGAAATTCTGAAGCCCAACAAAAAATACTTGTAACCCTCCTTCATTGATTATTTTAAGTGATCATCTTTTCTTGCTAATTTAAAGTAGCATTTTACATAATCCATTGTTCCAACTATCTTTTTACAGCATTACATCTACAGCGGCATGTTAGCTCTACCTTCAGAACTAAGGTTTCTTTGGATGGCAATGAATAATCTATTTGCAAATGTTGTATATGACGGAGGATAAAGGACAAGGAACAGAAGATCAATCATAGCGGAGATATAAGATTTAACGTGGAAAAACCTTCCAATGCGAAAGAGAAAACCTACGGGCGCCAGCCAGTAAATACTCCTTACTGTTATCAAGAGTGGGGTTACAACGCCGTGCGACATAGCGGAGACATAAGATTTAACGTGGAAAAACCTTCAAATGCGAAAGAAAAAACCTACGGGCGCCAGCCAGTAAATACTCCTTACTATTATCAAGAGTCGGGTTACAACACCGTGCGACGGCTTACAAGATTGTGTACTTAGTGGAATCCTAATTGCTCCGGCCCAAACCTCCGGCGACGGGCCTTCGCTTCGCTTCGTCAAAAATCAACTTTTATAATGTGCAACTTAATTTAGAATATACTCCCTCCATCCTAAATTGTAAGTCGTTTAACTTGTTTTACTCTAAATTTGACCACTCGTCTTATTTAAAAAATTTGTGCAAATATAGTCAAATTTTAAGTCATTCTTGAAGAACTTTTATTACTAAACCAATACACAACAAAAAAAGTGATATTTTATACAAAACTTTAAATAAGACGAGTGGTCAAAGTTGATATTAAAAAGTCAAACGACTTGTAATTTGGGATGGATTGAGTATTCAATAACAAATATGTCAGGCAATCTATTTAACATATTTTAGTGTGTGTCTGTTACCGTCACAGGGGCTACAGTTCATATGGATGCATTTGTCGTGTGTCACGCCCTGAAGTGCCGATTATGGCCTATCAGCTTCTGTTTTAGCTGCTATAGAGAGGTACGATTAAAGGAAATGAAGGATACTATTTACTGCACAGTGGATCACAGGCCCAACAAGGCGTTTCCATCGGTCGATTGTCACCTACTCGGCTACTTCCTTCATAGAAAATTATGAGTTATTTTAATTTTTTTGAGAATCAAAATATCTCAAATTTAACTAAATTTGTATAATGAAATAAAATAATAATATTTATAATATTAAATTAGTATCATCAAATTTTTTAATAATTATATTTTTATAGTATATCTATTTGATGTCATAAATCTTTATAATTCTTTCTATAACTTTGATCAAATTTTAGATGTTTTGACTCTTTAAAAAATTTAGAATAACTTATAATTTAGAATGGAGAGATTACTTAGCCATGGATTGATACTAAGATGATATAGTTTGATTCATACGTTCGTGTAAATAGCCATGATATGCTCAAGTTTAATAGAACAACACCTACCTTATTTCCACTATAATTGAAAACTTTTTGGGTTGTTAGACCAGACAAACTCACTCCCCAACAAACTCACCCCACTGCAGCCCACTAATTCGGCCCACTAATCTCCACCATAACCAATCCTCACGCGGCAGTCTCTCCAGGTCAATCACGATTCATCTCAAAATTGAATCCACCCCGCCTGCCGTCCATTTGAAATCACCCAACCTGCCGTTCATTTGAATCCACACCGTCTGCTGCCACAATCTACGCCTCCCTTCCTCTTCCAGCGCAGCAGCGATCTACATACAAGCATGACACCGCCAAGAGCACGTACATGATGCCGGCGCCACCGTCTACTCGTCCTCCACAACGACACGACGGACGGCAGGGAGACGGACCTTTGGATCGGCAACTGCCAGGTGATTTTGTGATTTATACACAAGACCGAACAAACGGTAAAAATTACAATGCTTCTGCAGATTATTTTTGGCTTTTGATCTTTAGTGTAGACTGTAGGTTACGTTTTACTGTCGTGCAGATAACTTTTTTTATTTTCCTCTAAATAATACAAGTAGTAACTAATGGTACAAGTATGTGCCGATCATTATAGTGCTCAGGTGTTGCCCCTCCTGCATGTCATAAATTAAACCATCTAATCGTCTTGCTTAGGTCTCTGACGGCAACATGAAACCAGTAGCAGTGTTCTGATCTCAACATGCATGGTCTTATAGTATATGCATATATATCTGAATGGTTGCATATACATCTGAACCTATATACATATACATCTAAATGGTTCCATGGTTTTAGATATTTTACAAGAGTTGGATCATGAATCATTTAACATGGATTCTGAATGGTTCCATGGTTTTAGATATTTTACATCTGAAATATTATTACTATTTTACAAGAGGAAAAAGAGTTGGATCATGAATCATTTAATATGGGTATTCAGATGCTCGCGAACAACCAAGGCATGATGCTGACGAAACAAAAATACCACCCCATGGATCTTAAATTTGTTGTAAGTTGTTATATATAAATCATTATAAAATAGTATAATTTAAAGATTGCTAATTTCTACAAATTCAACAGGAAATAATTAGGTTTGGACAAGATTCACGATGTTGTGGACCGGTTAACCAAGTATATAAAGAAAACTTGAAAAAAGTACTTGAATGTTGGCCTGGCATGCAATATCACATAAATGACTGTAGCAATGTAAGTTAAGTTTTATTTACTATATACTTTGTTTAATTAAGTTTTTGTACTTACCAATCAAATATTCTCTTTATGTGTCTTAGATTCTAATGCCAAGTATTATTGAGACGGATTGTATATTTTATTCATAATAGACATGCTGTAACAACCCAGAAATTCTCATAAAATACCAAAAATACCACCTGAATTTTTTTTTCTAAAAATAACCTTGCTTGGTGAATTCATACTAGGAAAAACACCCTATAGATGCACAAGTAGAGCCTATTTAATTGTTGAGCATATGCATATTTAATTTAACGTGTGATTTGGCTTTTATTGATTTTAAGTGATGAGTAATAAAATCAACAACCTTTATTTAATTAACGAATTCTCTTCTAAAGCCGACCCTTGGCTTGTGCCCATGAGAACCCTAGACCCCTAGAGGACACCCCTTAAGGGCGTATACAAGTTGGTAACTAGTATATGCAATTAGGTAAAACCAAGGTGTAGATAGAGGACTTAGCAGAAAATGGAAATAGGATTTAGGCTGGGGCTGGTAAAATTAGAAAAGCAGTTTTGACCCGAGCTCAGCTTGCGGCCCAACTCGCCGCACAGCTCGCGCGCGGCCCAGCGCTGCCCCGCCCGAGCATGCAGCCAGGCCCAGCCACCGCGCGCGGCCCAGCAGCCGCACCGCAGCCCAGCGCTCGCCAGCGCCGCGCACCGCCAAGCACGGCAGCGCCCAAATCCCCCACCTCGCGCGGCTGACAGGCGGGCCCCGCCTGTCATCCCCCACCTCACCCTTGCCTCCTCTGCTTCCCCCCCCCCGACACGCCCTGCCATGGTGACGCCACCGTGCCCCATTTTGACCGGACAAGCGCGGAATTGGAAGGCGCCAGTACGCTCGCAACCACCCCGCGGCCCAAGCCCTAGCCTAGGGAGCACCTACGCCCTACGCGTGTCCTGATCGCACCCCCGCGTCCACCGCGACGCCATGGACGAGAGCCCTAGCGCACCCAGTCCGACCCGCCGCCACGCAGCGGCACAGCCTCACGCAGCGAGCACAGCAGGTAGAGGGAGTAGCGCGGAGGAGGAGAAGGAACCGCGCGCCGGAGTCGCTCGGGCACCGGAGAAGAAGGTCGCCGCCGCCATCTCCATCCTCTTCCCCGCGACGGTCATCACGGCACCGCGAACCTTCGGCACGGCATCAGCTCACCACCGCCTCGCCAACCTTCAACCCCACCACCACTGGTGAGTCGCTATCCCCGCTGCGTCCACTGCCGAGACGGCGCGAGCGCCGCCGTGCGCGGTCTCCGCGGGCACACTCCCCCCGACGCTGGCACGAACACGCCCTGGGGAGAGCCAAGGTGCCTCCTTTCGCGCGCCCCGCCCTCGCCCCACACCCACGCAGCGCATGCACCCAGCGTGACGCGACGCCCACGCCCGAGCAGGCACGCTCGCGGCCGCGGTCGCCGCGAGTACGAACACTCACGGCAAACACCCCGTTCCGACCTAAGAGCAATACTAGAGGACCCAGGGACCTGGCCGGCGAGTTCGCCACGCCCTGGAACGTATGGCGCGCGCACTTTTAGCTAGAAGAAGGCACGAGAGAGCCAGAGCCAAGGCACGGCCGCGCGTCCGCCATGGCCGGCCCCGCCTCGACGCAGAGCGCCCCGTTTCACCGCTGTCTGCAAGGTGAGATAGAGAAGGGCACCACGCGAAGTCACGCAGCGGAGAAGGAAGCCGGTGCGCTGCCGAGAGTGGAAGGAAGGAGGCGCTGCGCGAGGGAGGCGGTCGCCGGAGCGTCGCGCTGCCCATCGGCGCCGTGGGAGAGGGGAGCAAGGGGAAAAGAGGGGGAGAGAACCTCCTGGCTGCACCCGGTGCGCCGTGGACCGAAGAAGAGGAGAGAGAGAGAGGGTGGACCAGGTCCACCAAGACCCAGCCAACGGACCACTGACCCCGCCGTGCACCCGCAGCCGGCCGTGCACCTGCTTCCTGGCCGCTGGGCCGAGCCCAGCGCCAAGCGGAGGCCCAGGAACGCCATCAGCAGCGAGCAGGCCTCCGCCAACAGGCCATCCTGGCCCGTCCCGCCAGCCCACGACCATTTTCTCCCCCCCTGGCCGCTGAGTTGGGCCGAAATGAGGCCCAACCCGCAGAACCAGACCCCTGTTTCTTTTTTTCTTTTCTTTTCTTTTTCCAAAACTATGACGTGCATAAATCATTTAAACCCCCAAATGATTTCCGAAAAATATAAACCAAGTGTCCAAATTCTTCTAAACACAAGCTCTACGTCTTAGGCTTATTTATGAGTGCATTTGGTTCTTTCGATTCTTCCATTTGATTTTTGTGATATCTATAGGAGTCGCTTATCGCGACTATATGTCTCGTTTGACAGACCCGGAGGAGCCGATGACTGAGGAGTACGACCCCGACTACACTGAGGAGCTCGAGGACGACTTGCCAGGTGCCACGTCCCACCCAACCTCGTAGAATC
>Ga0182004_10003293_pt1 | contig 12834 bp, 16 predicted proteins | sample Sormic07211540_1_FD_120479 | JGI IMG/M metagenome (GOLD analysis project Ga0182004, IMG submission 120479) | Endophyte microbial communities from Sorghum bicolor roots, Mead, Nebraska, USA - 072115-40_1 MetaG | ecosystem: Host-associated > Plants > Roots > Unclassified | place: USA: Nebraska... | reverse complement strand
GCTAATCCGACGTCACCTTACATATATGAGGAGTAGTCTATTTTCTAATCGCTGTGTTATTTACCCATGAGCTTATATTTCATTATCATTATTATGGCTTACTCCCTGCCAAAGTAAGTGACTGTGTGACGAGTTCCTCATTAGTAATCATATTCTTGCAAGTTTATCTCTAGTCTATGCCTTGATAGATTTTACCCTTATCTTCATTTCCACCTTTCTCTTAAGCAAAATTATAAATAACGATACCTAGAATACTTACCTGGTGAAATGCTACAATGAGGTATTTTATCTGTGCGCTTGCAGATAGAATAGATTATTTTCTAGAGAGCCTTTACATTCATAAATACCTTTGTACACTCTGGCACCATGCTAGGGATGCCAACCTAGTATTCAAGTGGTGTTAGCTAGTGTCAACAGCCCCTAGTGAGTTTTGGTGATTAATGACAATATTGATTACTATGACTAACATGTGTTTTGCAGCAGCAAAATCATTTGAGTTTGGTCATGGTAATGATGATGGATGGACTAGGACGTTCATGCCTACTTGATGGTGGAAATTGTTTCGGTTTTTAAAGGATTGTTGGACATCGTCAAGACTAAACTAGGTCTAAGTGCCATTTGGAGTTGAAGGATGCTTAGAGTAGTTTAAGACTTTGTTTTTCCTTTAATCATACTATTAAGGGAGCAACAAACGAGTAGCTTGACCTAGAAGGTGAGGTGTACACTTGATACATCTAGCACTAGGCAGCTTTGAGAAAGTCCTTAGATCGAAAGGATCAAACTTGATTCAGGAAAGTTTGCAATTCGACAAAGTTTTGGTTGAGTAGTCTCGATGGACGTTGGCACCGGATGCTACAGTGTTACTGTTAGCACATCCGGTGTATACAGAGGCTGTGCCAGTTGGCCAAGTGACTAGGGTTAGGCACTAGACACATGCATCGGACCCTATGACACTTCTTAACGCAACTACTAAAAATAGACTCTTAAACATATCCCTAGCAACGATGTCAAAATTACTTAACATAACTTAAGCTAGGTTGTCATCCATAAGATGATGTAGAAGTGTTGGTATTAAATTTATATGCTTTTCTAGGAATAAATAAATAAATAAAGGATCAGCAAGCGCACAGATAACACCGATGTAGAATTTTAACTAGGAGTATTCTAGGTATCGTTATTTATATTTTTACCACTAGGAAGGGACTTGCATTGGATAATGGGGCAATGAGCACTGCATGTAAACATGGAGACCTTAACAATGTCTTTATCTATCTCTCATACAGGGTAAGTGTCATATAAGATAAATATATGAATATGAATAATAAGTGACTGAGGATAAGAGTTCATAGTCATAAGATAAACATGATAATCATATAAATTTAGATTACTCAGTCTATAGCACTAGCATGGTATTAGGACAATCTACAAGAATAAATCCTAAGTATCCTAACTATATTGTCAAAGCAGACAATGATTAGTGCAAGTACACCTAGCATCATCACTAGAAAAAGTTATATCTATGCATAGTAATATTAGCAAGAAAGATCATGAACATAGCAAGAACTTCCCTACAATAATGGTGCTCTACAATTCTTATAATTGGGAGAAGGAATACAAAGGACTCTTCAGGACTGTCACTCTCGTGATCTACCTCAAGCTCTGAACTATAAGAGGAATCACAGATAAATACGATCTAGGCACCTTGCCTACACAATATCTATCACTTACCCATCGGCCTAATGAGTAAGCGCTATACGATCCTATGCATAAACATAATTCTAATCTAACTACGCTAAGCATATAATCAAAGTAGAATAAGAACAATATAACTTAGAACATAAGCAAATAGAATAAAGTCAATTCCAATATATTCAAATAGATCAAAGTCATATTCATAGTAGCAAAAATATTATAATATAACAAAGAGAATAAGAGTTTACCAAGAACTAAAGATTGATCCAGACTCTAAGATTAACTTGACTCCTTCTAGATCTATTTCTATGTAGCTATGCTAAAGAACTATAGAGATCTAATTGAGATGGTGGCTAAGAATCCTATAGAGACAGATCCATTCGGGGACCCCTCTCCGTCTAATTCAGAGAATAACAAACTCTTCTATTTTCTTCTCCTCTCCAAGGGGCAGGGTCTTTATTTATAGCCCCCTAGGAAGCACCATAGCCCTTGGATCAAACTGACTTAATCATGCGCTTAAGATTAATCCTCAAAGTCGGTGAAGGTAGGATTCGTGAGGTTGAGCTGATTAGCTTCTGCCCCCGGGTGGCCGCCCCTGACAGGGTGGGGCGTCCGCCCCTACCCTTTGGTAGGTGGGCCCCACCTTTCAGGTGGTGTCTTCCCGAGCCTTTTGGAGTATTCCTAAGTTGATGTTTCTTGTATTCTCTCTATGTAAATCTGATATGTGGACCTCCTTTGGTTCTTATCTTGATAACCCCCTATAGAAATAGACAATCACCAAAACCTGTGGAATTCGATTAGTGATAACCCCTATAGCTAGATAGTATTCTTATTTTAATCCTTTCTCATGCTATATTGACGGTTAAAAAGAGTACTTATCTACTGTCAACAAACTCCCCCAAGCTTAGCTTTTGCTCGTCCCTGAGCAAAGATAGACTCAGTGATGGATCAGGAGTTGCTACAATACTTTCACGCCTCATAAGTACACAAGCGTTCAAACAAGGACTCTCCTCTGGTTTAGAGTGAACTATTATGACTCAAGACTCACCTATATTACCTTCAACCATGGAGCTTATAGCTATCACTTAGGTCTTGGGCAGTTGAAAGATAGAGCCGTTAAGTCGAGCACTATGCTACTAACTCTTTGATCAATTATTATTCCAGAGTTTTGCAAGATTTTCAAATAAAACTCAGAGTTTCCTTGTATGACACTTTCTAGTCTCTCATATATGGTATTTTTGGATCCTCTCCAAGGAATGTGAGTATGCCTTCTCTCTGCTCTCAGAATATGATATTTGTAGGACTAAGGCATAGTTGCCTTCTCTCTCTCACCCTACTTTTAATTGGCTTATGTGAAGCTCATAGGTGGCAAAGACAATTCAAACCTACTTACATGTATTGCATAGTTAAACTGTGGATCCAGAGAAACTAATTATACAATCAAGTCATATGTGCATGTGAGTAAGGTGAAGTGTTGTGATAAGAATGGAAGGGGTGATAACTGATGGTGAATATCTAATTCTACATTTGCTCCTTGGGGAAACATACCTCCCTAGTTTAAGGATAAGGACTTGGTTGTCTTTCTTTTCTTTTGCATTGGGACTTGTGTCCTCTTTCTTTCTTTTCTCATTTTTTTAGAGATCAGCAATCCCTTCTAGTGTACTGATAACAGCAGGGAGTATCAACTAAAATAACTGGAGCTTTATTGGATAAGTAGAATAAGACATAATGGCAATGGATATTTTTGGGTATTCCCTCCCAGTGTAGGAGTAGAATATTTTCTTTGTGGATGTGGATGAAGGAATGCGTACTCCCAGGGTAGGAGCAGCATTAGTGTATGTCTCTAGGATAGAAACAACACAGAGTGTAGTGCGTATATGTGGGTGTTACTTCCAAGAACAAAAGTAGCACTTAGTGAATGTGGTGGATATAAGTGGTTGCATACTTCTGAGGACCGAAGTAGCTAAGATCAATGAATGGAGAGCACATAATATTAACTTTAACTGCATGACTAGTTCCTTAGGGTCTACACAACGTAACTACCCTCAATGCTTATAGGTTTAAAGATAAGTGGAGGTTTTCCTAATCTAGCAAGCATGAGTATTTGGCTGTGGTAGGAACTCATCATGTAGCAATTTAAGATTTTCAAAATAAAATTCTCCAGAACTCTAGTATCTCTAGGAGCAAGATTGATAGCAGCTCAAGACCTTCCCATATCATATCCCTCAACTACCTAGACTTAGATCAAGCATTTGCTACCCACAAGTTTTAGGCTCAGAGCAAAATCTTAAGTCTAAACAGTCGTGTCTAAAACTCAGGAGAGTACAAGGTTGAAAACTAGATACTTGCAAGGAATTACAGTAGAGCAACTATTCATCATCTCCATATAAGTGTTTATTCTAGAGGTTCATTTTAACATATTCATTAAGATCTCTCCATAGCTAGCAAAACTAATCATGAAAGATAAAATATTTATTGGGTTTCTAAGATTATTCATCTTTTTATCTTGTCATAACACACTAGGAATAGATAGATGAGTAAGTAAGAGATACTTAGCTCGGTATAAGGGGGTTGCTCTCTCCCAAGCTGGATGTTGACATAGTCTGCTGAGGTTGCTAACGGGCAGTGAAGGCGTACTAGTCCTCCTGGAGTGTCATAGGTGCTTGCTGTTAAAAATAGCACTTGCCTGATGTGGACAGTACTCTGACATGGGACAGGACGTCCTTCTGCCTGTTAATTCTTCTTGATCCTTTAAAGCCTATGAAGCTCAAATAGACAACAAAGCTTATGGAACTCATTAAGCATTAGTAATAAACCTCTAAGCCTTGGGAGTCTAGAACTTTCTTATACTCATCTATCTTTTATCAGGATCAATATTTTTTTATGCTTTTCATATTTACGGTATGCAGACAAGGAAATAAATATGCTAAAAATTATTTTTGTGCCTCGACAGTAGATACCATAGTAGATAAGTATGTGAGCTGTTGCGTCACATATTAAATAGATGGGGCTTAGCAATTTTCTAGATGCAATGCAAAAACATATTTATTATCTTTTCCAATGCAGCAATAAAAATAAAGATGCAATTACTAATGTAATTAAGAGAAGTAAATATAAAGGAAAATACAGATAAATACCAAGTTACCTCTTAGCGCGCTGTTCGGTGATTTTAAGTCCTCCAAACAAGACCTTCTTCTTCACTTACTAATCGAGGAGCGCATCGGACGGTGCCACAGGTGTTGTGTCCTGTGCAGGATTTAATTATGAATTTACCTTGAGTTTCCATTCCTGCCTTGTAGGTGATGGTGACTTGGAGGAGAGAGTGTGTGGAATCACTATCTCTTCTTCTGCTGGTTCTTCTTCCTTGATGATGCCTTCGTCAGGGTATCGATCTTCATATCTTGAAATCTCTCCTTTGTAGTCAGCCCATCCATCTACAACATTCTTCTTCTTTTGGTGGCGAGTACGTCGCCTTCTTCTTGACCTGTTCTTCTTGGGATCTTCCTCAATTATATAATTGCTATTAAAATGTAGGCGTACCTTCTCTAAGGGGAATTGGAAATGAACCTCCCCTGTTCCAATGTATATGATGGCCTTGGTAGTGTTGAGGAACGGTCTTCCTAAGATGATGGGTGGATCATATTCTTCTCGCATGTCAATGACCAAGAAGTCAGTGGGACATAGTGGTCTTCGATTTGGACAATGACATTTTTGGCTATCCCATCCACGAAGTGAAAGGATTGGTCCACCAACTGCAGCTGCGCATAGGTAGGGTCCAAAGGCATAGTACCGTATAGGAATTCATATGTTACATTAGCCATGATAATGACACCTGATCCGGTGTCACAGACAGTGTCGTAGAAGTAGCATCTGTTGATGGAGTATAGAATGGTTGGGACACCTGGATCATCCTTCTTGATCACATGTGGAGACTTGAGCAGGTGGTCATACTCCATGCGGATTGCCATGACGATCTATGTTGTCTTAGTCTTGTGGGCCTTCTGTTTGCCCTTGTTCTTGGTCTTGGCCTTATTCTTGATGTTACTCTTATTTCTACCACTGACTGTCTCCATTTGGGTAGGGATTGACAATGCCTTATTCTTGAAAGAAAAGGCTGCCCTGTTGCCCTTGATGTTGAAAGTGATCTTGGCATTGCTAGTGTAGATGACAGCTCCGGCAGTGTTCAAGAAGGGTCATCCCAGAATGATAGGCGACCTCTCATTGGTGCCAGTGTTCACCACTGTGAAGTCTGTAGAAATGTACGAGTTGCCTACTTGTACACAAATCTCTTCCATGATTTCCATGGGGTAGTAGAGTGATTGATCTGCAAGCTGCAAACACATGGTTGTACACGATAAAGGATAATTGAAGAGTTTCTCATATATCACCTTAGGCATGATGTTGATACTCGCACTGAAGTCACAGATTGCCTCATCGAAGTCTTCACTTCCAATAGAGATTGGAATGACTGGTCTCCCTGAATCACCTTTCTTGGTTGGTAGAGACGAGTGTAACCATGTTCCTTTCGGAGGGTCACTCTAGTAGCTTCCTGCATTAAAGATGTCTACAAGATTTGCAGTTTCTAATTCTCCTAGTTGTCTAGGAATCTTACCTTGATCATTGGCGGCAGCAAAAGGAGCAAGCTGTTGTAACTGAGATTCTAGCATCTTATTAAAGCTACGTTGATTCTTGATAGCATTTGAAAAACTTTCCATTCTAATGTTAATTGATTCCAAAGTTTTATCATTAGATGCTAGCTTTTTAGATAGGTTATCCATTACTCTGATTAAGCACTGACTCTCTTAAAGGTGGTTGATTAGTGTTATTGTAAGGATTATTACCTTGGTAATTACCTGAGTAGTTACTTGAGTAGTTAGGACGTTGTTGTTGGTCCCAGCCTTGATTTTGCTAAGGACGATAGTAGTAGTAGTTGTTGTTGTTGATGTAGTTCATGTCCTCCCTCAACTCTGGGCAGTTGGTACCTATATGCCCAGTTTCTCCACAATCTCCACAAGTCATGCCAGAATCATGAATATGCATGAGTTCTTCCTTTTCAACGGTTCTCTCATCAAGTCTTTCCATCAGTAGGTCCATCTTGGCAGCTAGCATGTCTACCTCCTTGAGCTAGTGCATTCCTCCACCTCTCTTGTGGGTCTGAGTTCTTTCTTCACTCCAACCTTGATTGGAGGCCATTTTTTCCACAAGAGCAGTGGCTTGAGAGATAGTAAGTGATAAAAATACTCCTCTAGCAGCAGCATCCATGGTTTCACGAGTGCTATTGCTGATCCCATGATAGAATGTCTGCATGAGCAACCAATTCTCCATCCCATCATGAGAACACTCGAGTATGTAATCTTGAAAGCGCTCTGAAGCTTCTGGGACTGTCTCATCTTGTTGCTGCCAAAAGCTCGATATCTTCCCATGTAGAGTGTTAGTCTTGCCTGTGGGAAAGAACTTCACCATGAAATTAGTGGAACATAGTGTCCATGTAGTATTCTTCTCCTTATTGGCGTAGAACTATTGCTTCGCTTTTCCCAAGAGTGAGAATGGGAAAAGGTGAAGTAATATAGCATCTCTGGGGACGTCCTTGATAGTGAAAGTGCTGCAAATCTCCAGGAAGTGTTGGAGATGAGCACAAGCATCTTCATGGGCCTTCCCGCAAAACTGGCTTGCTTGCAACATGTTGATCAGCGCCAGCTTGAGCTCAAATGACCCATTAATGTCCACAACTGGCCTAGTATGGATGTTGGCCGTAGTGGGAGCTAAGAACTCATGAAGTGACTTGTCAGCCATGGTGTCAATCTTTGGTGTCAAACTTTGAGTAGGTTGATCTTCTAACTTAGGAGGATTGGCAAGCTGAGATGTTGATGATGTTGATTGATTCGTTCTCAACCTAGCCTTTGTCTTCCTGATCAATGTTTCTGGATTATCAACGAAGTTATCTAGGAGATCAAATATGTTCATACATTACCCTACATATGATACAAATAGACAAAAAGACAAGGGTAAAGCTACATGAGTGAGAAGGGTGGATGGTGCTCAATCCATGAGTTGATGTTGTGATGCTCATTATCCTTTATTGCTTTCACCTTCCCCGGCAATGGCGCCAAAAATGCTTGTTGACACTTCTTAACGCAACTACTAAAAATAGACTCTTAAAGATATCCCTAGCAACGGTGTCAAAATTACTTAACATCACTTAAGCTAGGTTGTCATCCCTAACATGATGTAGAAGTGCTGGTATTAAATCTATATGCTTTTCTAGGAATAAATAAATAAACAAAGGATTCACAAGCGCATAGATAATACCGATGTAGCATTTTAACCAGCAGTACTCTAGGTATCGTTATTTATATTTTTACCACTGGGAAGGGACTTGCATTGGATAATGAGCAATAAACACTGCATGAAATTATGGAGACCTTAACCATGTCTTTATCTATCTCTCATATAGGGTAAGTGTCACATAAGATAAATATATGAATATGAATAATAAGTTACTGAGGATAAATAAGAGTTCATAGCCATAAGATAAACATGATAATCATCTCAATTTAGATTGCTCTAAGTCTATAGGACTAGCATGGTATTAGGACAATCTACAAGAATAAATCCTAAGTATCCTAACTATACTGTCAAAGCATACTATGATTAGTGCAAGTACACCTAGCATCATCACTAGAAAAGGTTATATCTATGAATAGTGATATTAGCAAGAAAGATCATGAACATAGCAAGAACTTCCCTCTAATAATGGTGCTCTACAATCTTTATAATCGGGAGAAGGAATACAAAGGACTCAATAGGAGTGTCACTCCCATGATCTACCTCAAGCTTCGGAATATAAGGGCTAATCACAGATAAATACAGTCTAGGCACCTTGCCTACACAAAATCTATCACTTACCCATCGGCCTAATGAGTAAGTGCTATACGATCCTATGCATAAACATAATTCTAATCTAACTACGCTAAGCATGTAATCAATGTAGACTAAGAACAATATAATTAAGAACATAAGCAAATAGAATAAAGTCAATTCTGATATAATCAATTAGATCAAAGTCATATTCATAGTAGCAAGAACTAATATAAATACAATAAAGAAAATAGGAGTTTACCCAGAACTAAAGATTGATCCAGACTCCAAGATTAACATGACTCCTTCTAGATCTATTCCTATGTTGCTATGCTAAAGAACTGTAGAGATCTAATTGAGATGGTGGCTAAGAATCCTATAGAGATAGATCCATTTGAGGGACCCCTCTCTATCTAATTCAGAGAATAATGAACTCTTCTATTTTCTTCTCCTCTCCAGGGGGTGGGGTCTTTATTTATAGCCCCCTAGGAAGCACCACAACCCTTGGATCAAACCGAATTAATCGTGTGCTTAAGATTAATCCTCAAAGTCGGTGGAGGCAGGATCCATGAGGTTGAAGCTGTTGGCTTCTGCCCCAAGCGACCTCCCTTGACACGGTGGGGTGCCCGCCCCTGCCATATGGCAGGTGGGACCCACCTTTTAGGTGGTGTCTTCCCGAGCCTTCTGGAGTATTCCTGAGTTGACGTTTTACGTGTTCTCTCTATGTAAGTCTGATATGTGGACCTCCTTTGGTTCTTATTCTGATAACCCCTTGTAGAAATAGAAAATCACCAAAACTTGTGGAACTCTGTTAGTGAAAACCCCTATAGCTAGATAGTATTCTCATTTTAATCCTTTCTTATGCTATGTTGATGGTTAAAAAGAGTACTTATCTACCGTCAACATCCCTACAGGGTGCGTCGGTTCCCTTACCTAGAGGGGTTGGAAACCTGGCTTCCTCACTGGACGTGTCAAGGGTGAGGACACCGGACGCTTTGAAGCATCCGGTGCGAGCAGGTTTTCAAAGTACAACTAGCCGTTGGAGAGGCATAAAGATCATCCAGTGCAACATAAAGATCGTCCAGTGCATACGATTTCTGCTAATTTCGGGTGGCCAGCTCTTGGACGTGATGGGGAGTATTTATACTTCTCCACCTTGTCTAAGATAGCACTCTTGCCTATTTGTTAAGTTGAGAAACACCTTGTAGTGCAAGAGAGAAGCAAGAGCCTAGAGAGGATTGAGAATTGAGTGATTTCTTGAGAGATCCTTCTCTAGTGAGTTCCAAGAGTTCAAGTGTGGATTCACCACTCTCTAGAGCCTTGATTGGGTCAAGTGAGAGTTCTTTGCTTGTTACTCTTGGTGATCGCCATCACCTAGATGGTTCGATGGTGATTGTAGGCACAAGATCACCTAGTGTTCTTGTGAGTGGCTCGTGTCAAGCTTGTGAGCGGTTGTGGGCGATTCACCGTGATGGAGTGTCAAAGAATGAGAGCGGTTGTGGGCGATTCACCATGATGGAGTGTCAAAGAATGAGCCTGTATAGAGCACTTAGTCCTTGTATGGACGAAGGTGGAGTAAGACCCTTGCGTGGGTGCTCCAACAAGGACTAGTGGAGAGTGGCGACTCTCTGATTCCTCAGCAAAACATCTCCGCGTTCCTCTTCCTCTCATCCTTTACATTCTAGCATTTACTTGAGCACTTTACATTCTTAGAATTGCCATGCTAGAATAGGATTGGAACTAGGTTGCAAAACTTTTATCCTGTAGCTCTCCAGAACACACTTAGGCACAAGGGGTTGAATTGAGACTTATAGGTTGCTTAAATTTTTAGAGAAGCCCAATTCACCCCCTCTTGGGCATCTTGATCCTTTTAATTGGTATCAGAGCCAAGTGCTCTTTATTTATGCTTCACCGCTTAGAGCAAGATGTCTCATGGGGATGGACCACCACCCATGTTTGAGGGTGATGACTTTCCATATTGGATAATACGGATGGAGTCATACCTTGAAGCTTGCGATGTCAAGTGCCTAAAAGCCATGACCAAAAGATTTGCTCCTCCGGCTAAAGACACCGCTCTTACTCTACTTGAGAAAGATAATGAAAAGTGGAATGCAAAGGCCAAAACCATATTTTTAGATTTCTTTGCAAAGAGGTGTTCAACCGTGTGTAGAACCACAAAGACACCCAAGAACTATGAATCAAACTTTGTGCGCTCCATGAGGGATCCAAGAGTGAGCGTGAGGAGCGATTCCATCTTGTTATGGACAAGCTTAACACATTCGAAATGCTTCCCAAAGAAGATGCTAATGAAATGTATTCTCGCTTAAATATGATTGTAGAGGAGCTCAATGTTCTTGGACTAAACAAGATGAGTCTAGTGGATGTGGTGAGGAAGATACTTGTGTCCTACCCATTGACAAATATGGGCACATAGTCACGGTGCTTCATCAAGGAGATCTCTCAACCGCCACACTAACATCTATCTTGGTGAAGATCAACACTCATGAGATGTACATGCACATCAACCCCCAAGATAGCTCCTCATCATCGAAGAAAGAAAAGAAGGACTTGGCTCTCAAGGCCACACATAAGGGCAAGTCTAAGATGATTGAAGTTAAATCATCAACTTCAAGTGATGATGATGGCACCATTGCTCTTATGGTGAGAAGAACAACCAAGATGCTAAAGAAGCTCAACAAGAATGGAGTCAACTTCGACTCCAAGAAGAAGAAGTTCTTCACAAGTAGCAAAAGAAAGCCCATCTCCGAGATGGATTGCTACAATTGTGGTGAACTTGGTCATCTTGCTCATCAATGTCCTAAACCCAAGAAGTACAAGTATAAGAAGAAGAACAAGGACCAAGATGACTCAAGTGACAATGAGAAGAATGACAAGAAGTCATTCAAGAAGAAAGGTGGGAAGAAGAAGGAGTACCACAAGAAGATTGGCAAGGCATACATTGTTGGTGATTGGCTCAGTGACATTGAAAGCTCATGTGGTGACTCCTCCAGAAAATAAAGTGATGATGAGAAGGTGGTCACTATTGCTATTGATGCTTCATCTCCACCACCTTTGCCACCATCCTCATCCTCTACACACCTATGCCTCTTGGCCAAGGGTGACCGGAAGGTACAAAGTGATGATGAGAGTAGTGAGAGTGATAGTGAGTTTGAATCACCCTCTTATGATGAGCTTGTACACTTGCTAAAGAAATACTCTAAAATCATAAGAAAAACTAGAAGTGAAAATGAAAAGCTAGGAAATTAAAATGAATTTCTTCTTGCAAAACTTAAGTCTAGTGATGAGCTTAGAGATCAAAATGAAATCATGACCACCAAACTCAAGGAGCTCAAACTTTCTTTAAAAGAGCTCAAAGACATACATGATAAACTTGAGGTTGTGCATGATGAGCTCATTGCTAGACATGGGGTGTTGAAGGAAGAGTTCACAACTCTAAAAGTGAACAATGACAATCTTGAGCTAGCTTATGATCTTGCTATAAATGAAACACATGTTGCTACTAACCATGTTGCTAAGCTTGATGTAGCCACGTCTTATGATGACTTACTTGTGGAGAGCATTAGCAAATGTGGTAGTTGCAAAGACAAGAATGTGGTAGTGGCCGAGAGTTATGAGGACACTATTAAGATCAAGGAAGAAAATGAGAAGATCAAGTGTGAAAATGTGAAGCTCAAGAAAGAATTGCAAGAGCAAGCAAAGCACAACACCATAGTGGTCGAAACACTTGATCATGACAAAGATCTTGCATATGAGAACAAGAAGCTCAAGGAAGAGAACCAATTCAATTGTTGTATGACAAGCAAGAAGAAGATGAGTCTTTCATCTTGGAAGAGCTTGAGAGCAAGGATGATCCCATCATCAAAAGGCCAACCCAAGAGAACGAGAAGCTAAAGCTAGAGAAAGAACATCTCACTAAGGGATTAGTGTTGGTATTTCTTAACGCACATAGAAGAATCCGCAAGCGTACGGATATACTGTTGTAGCACTTCACCCGAAAGTATTCAGGGTATCATATTTTCCCAAAGGAACAGTTGAGCTAGATTCTTTAATTATATTGCCTCGGATCACAAGGAGGATGATAACCGAGGGAATGGGGCTTTTCTATGGTCAAGTAACTATTAGAAAGATAACTTCGCTCTACCGCAGCTTGCTTCCATCTCCGGAGTACCCCAGGTCTGCCAAGAAATGCCGATCAAAGCTCTACCTCAAGTCAAACGGGGGGGGGGGGGAAGCTTAAAAACGAACAGGGCTTCACCCCCCTGT
>Ga0182004_10003292_pt1 | contig 12838 bp, 6 predicted proteins | sample Sormic07211540_1_FD_120479 | JGI IMG/M metagenome (GOLD analysis project Ga0182004, IMG submission 120479) | Endophyte microbial communities from Sorghum bicolor roots, Mead, Nebraska, USA - 072115-40_1 MetaG | ecosystem: Host-associated > Plants > Roots > Unclassified | place: USA: Nebraska... | reverse complement strand
TTTTTTGAACGCAATATGCTGTATTTTATGAATATTGGGTGGTGACGTGGTGTGTCATGATAGTAGTTCAAATTGCCAAGACAAACATCTTTTTATTACAAATAAATCTTGCTTGTCCTTGATGAAATGAAACTGCTTTCTAAGAGCTTCATTCATTTTCATAGCAACTAGCAGCATCCTTTGACTCCGTGATTTAATAGGCTAGTTTTAAGTTGTTAACTAGTAAAAGTCAGTGTTTTGGTCAATTATTTGTCTACATAAACTTCATTACTTTGCCAGTGTATCCACATGGACTATCAAAGATTCCACCTAAAAATGTCTTCAGTTAATTTTACCATATTGAACTTGCAGGATGACGAGAGCTTTATCAAGAAAAGCCTAAAAGACAGTGAGCAAGTACAGGTAAGCAACCATAACACTAATGCTTGATAGTCCTATCGACATTTTCTTCTTCATATAGTGATATGCAGCTCTCCTGCATGTTCAAGAAAAAAGATAGTCCTATCAACATGGTTAACAACAATAGAAATATATACCTTGGTAGCAGTAGGCAATAGCATCATGCTTTTTTGAAAGGATGGCAAGAGCTTTGCTGCAACTTTTATTAGACGAATGAAAGAGAACAGAGAAAAATGGATAATTACAAAGCGACCCATTGACTCAACTATGAGGCAATAACATCATGTTCTCATATTGCTAATACTATGGTCCTACATATTTTTTTTTTAATGTAACATCCACCACACATGGATACATATCATGCAATGTGGGAAACAAACACAACCATGAAGTCGTTTCACATTGACATGCAGCAGCATGAGCAAGAGGTCTATGCGGTTGACATAGATGTGTTTGCAATAATCTTCACCAGTTGTACAGTGTGACGTTTCAATGTTGTTTTTATTAGGGAAAACATTTCAATGTTGTTGCTTGACATAATATGTTTCACCTGCAGATAGAAGACATTGCACTCTGTGAGGGGGTTCAGCGTGGCCTGGAATCGCCGGCTTACAGTGTTGGAAGATACGCTCCGTCTGTGGAGATGGCCATGCACCACTTCCACTGCCTCATACATGGTAACCTTAGTGGGTAGTTATTCTCATGGGCGCATCTTGCAAACTTGTACAGAACCAAACGCTCTTTTGTGCAGGACACTGCATGAACACTTCTCTTTATTGTAATCTTGTGATGTTTTTTGTGAAACCAACCACACCTCAATTACACAAAAACATGTTTGCTGGTTATTAAATTGAGTTCTCATAAATTTTCAGATGCATAAGATACTTTCTGAAATTGCTCTCTTCTGTGGACCCTGGCTTGGTGATTTTGCAATGACCTCAGTAACTAAAAATAAATTAGCATCAGGCCATGGTAATGGGTAGAAAAATATAACTGTTCATGGTAACTTGTACAAATTAACATGTCTGGTTGTAATAAAATGGAGATTATGTTTTACACCATCAGGTGCTGCTTGCTTATGTATGCACGCTGAAACATATGACCTGAAGAGGTTACCTTTCTGTGACCTGAAGAGGTTACCTTTCTGTGATCTTTAGTGTTTGTAGACTGCGGTTCTTACCGGACTTGCGTAGAAGAAGAAGCTATTGTCTGCTTTTACACTACTTCTGATTCTTCCAGTGCCAACTGATGGAATCATACAGGGAAATGCACTGAAGTGTTGATGTTTTACCATTCACCCGAATAGCAATTTGGTGATCTTCGTTGATCACCGAAAACGGTCTATGGGTTTGAGATGAGAACTCAGTTACAGGCCCATGAAAAAAAATGTGCTGCCTCTTTTTGCGATACTTCAGTCTCTGCTGTTTCTACCAGGAACACGTGAAAGTGTCACCACTTTGTGTTGTAACGAACTCAATTCGTTTCTTTTTATTAATACAAAGATACATAGCTCTCCTGCATATTCTCTAAAGAAAAAAAACATGCGAAAGTGTCACTTGCAAAATGCCCATTCTGAAATTGTAGACTCACTCTTCTGCGACTTTTGAAGAGGATGTCTCAATGGCCTCGGTGACTTTAAATAGGATTAGCATTAGCATTAGCATCTAATTCCTCACTGCTGCACGCCATTTCAAGCCTGCATTTCAGGTATGTTTCTGGCACGCAGACCGGCTATTATCCCTGATTTTTTTTAAAAAAAAAAATTATCCCTGAAGATCCATTAGAGTTGCAGGTCTCTGAATCGCATGATGGTTTTCAGGATTTCTACCTTGATCAGCCGCCCAGTAGCAGACATGTGGTCGTTGTTGGACATCAGAGAGGCACTTTGTTCACAAGAGCCTGAGGCACTCTCCAGCATCTATTGCTTAATTGTGTCTTTAGCAGGGAGACTTGGTTCAGGACCCTGAGAGCATTTGAGTTATAATCTCAAGACCGGCTTCCATCTTCAGAATCTTCCTGGCCAGACAGGTGGCTCTGAGTACTGTTCACACCAAAAACCAAAATGTTTTCAAGATTCCCCGTCACATCGAATCTTGTGGCACATGCATGAAGCACCAAATATAGACGAAAACAAAAAGTAATTAAACAGTTTGCCTGTAAATCGCGAGACGAATCTTTTAATCCTAATTAGTCCATGATTGAACAATATTTACCACAAACAAATGAAACTAAACAAGGCCTAAGAAAGACCATCCCCAAGCGTTGACGACGAATGTTTGATTCACTAGTCGTCCTAATCTCTTGAAAGATCTGGAAGGAGCGCAACGCTCGGGTAGCTGGCCAAAGATACTAAAGAGGAAGTAGGTCGTTGGTCGCAAGCCAAGTTGATCCTTTTGCCTCATATCATATATAGTGGCATTATTTTTTGAACACAATGGAAGGAGCTTTGTCTTTCAATTAAGATAGGAAAGATAGGAAAAGAGAGTTATATAGCGGTAGTTTTGAGTGTGGTTTGAACGCATTAGGAACGGTAGTCTTTTGAACGCAAATAGGAACGGTAGTTTAGAGTGTGGTTTGAGCCGTATGTGATGTGGCGGCTCAGATTTGTTCTTCTTTCCTTGTCTCCTCTCTCTTTGTTTTCTGTCTTCCTGCGTGCATGTCTTTTTTCTATTTATTTGTACTACACCTTTGTGGGTTGTTTCCTCTTCTCTTAATGAAACACGTGCATAGTACGTTCTCCAAAAAAAAAGCATGACAGGATCCTAATTCAGGGGCAAACGAGCAAGTATCAAAATCCTGTACATTCAAGCTCAACTCCCAAAATTTCTAAAGCAACCCTTCCTACCCAAATGCTGGATCTGAGTACGGGCAATGGTAACTGGTAAGTAACAATCCACATATTTTTTGTACAACTTGAAGTGTTTAGGCATAGTAAAACGGAAATTATGCTTCAAATTTTCAGGCGAGGCCTGACTCAAGTTTGCTAAGCACGCTGTAATATGTGACCACCGAATGTTCTACTTATCAGGTGACTCTAGTGATGGACATCTTTCATAAAAACAGAGTATCCAAAGAAACACACGATTCATCCTCCATGTAGACAGACGGTGAATTCAGCCTCTGTAAATCTTCATTTACTGTGACTTCCACAATATCCTTGTGCAAAGTACAAAACAGAAACAATAGCTCATTCACTGCACCAAGATGACCTGCATCTACATATTGTTCCTTCTTCAAATGACGGGCATTGGCCTTTTTTGCAGACAACTTCCACTGAATCGTCAAGAACCAGATGAGCCACAGTTTATAGAGGCATACTTAATTGCACCAGGACCAAACTTCTTGGCAAGCCACGGCAGATAAAGCATGTTATTTACTGCAAAAAAAGATCAGCATTTATTAAGCTGTGTAAATAATACAAGTACTAAGGAGAAGAGACGAAACACAATCTCTAGAGCTACTAATAAGATTCGCAAATAGTTGCCTTTTGTATGATACTAGACATCTTCTCTTTTTCTAATTGATCTGTCTTGGTTTACATCTATTTTATTGCCTTATGACAACTATATGAGTTATTTCATATGGAACTTACCTGCTTGAGAATCAGAAGAGTCAAACTTATTGATGTTGGGTATGTGTTGAACAATGTGATTATCACTTCCCTGCAGTCTTATTATGAACTCATTTGACATATCTGTCAGAAACATCTCATGGAGTGTCCTGATGTACTTGATGCCCTCAGGTACAGCTTTTAGATTCCTTAAACCAGCAAGTAACAAAACATGTAGATTCATCATTGCTCCATCCTCTATCTCAATCCAATTCAGATGTTCCATGTCAGCTAATTGCAGAGATTTGAGATTGGGGAACCATCTAGTGCAAAACGTTAGCTGTTCCCCAGCATATGCTCCAGTGAGCAATAGATCAACAAGATTTGACATTTGAGAGAAAGAGCTGACAGGATCCTTCTTCAGACTAGACCAGTCCAATTTTAACTGCTTTAATTTCACAGAAAATATCAATGGGAGGACTCCTCCCTCCAACTTTCCTGACAGGTTGAACGTTGTCAAATTTGGCAATGGTTTTAGAGTTTTCAAGTTGAGAATCTCATTGACATCACATGTGGAAATAAATAGTCTATTCAGGTTAGGCATCTTTGTCAGCGAGTTCCATAGCTCTGCAATGTAGCTTTGCCGCACTTCCGCAATAGCCAAAGTTCTCATTAACTTCAAGTTTCCCAGCTGTGAAACAAAATCTTTATTGGCTGAAACAATCTGCAAAGCTTGGAGGTTCTTTAGATGACAAATGTTACCAGGAATTTTTGTAGCGCTGAGGCAGTTCAATGATCTTAGTAGAATATCATAGACTGCACACACCTGTAGCTGCCGTAAATTAGTTAGCATAGTTATTTCCAGTGGCAACTCCTCTACATAGGTGTCTCTGAGATCCAAAACTTGTAGGTTAACAAGTTTTCCAAATGATGCCGGAATCATCTTCACTTTTGTGTATGACAAATCTATATAACGCAAGTTATACAATTCTGTGACCACACCTGGCACTTGTTCAATATTGGCAAATCTTAGGCATAGGACCCTCAGTAGTCTGAAACGTGATAAAATATCATGTATCCAAGAACATGGTACTTCAGTGTCAAACAAAATGAATGAGCGGAGCTGTGAGCTACTTCAAGAATTCAAGGTCTGGGCACCTCTTTGGATGCATAGGCGGCGAGCTTCATGGGCAACTTGGGTTGTACTGGCACCACTATGTGCAATACTAAACTTCTCCTTTTTAGCAATGATTGAAGTTACCTCTCGCACAAGATCATGCATCAGAAATGTTCTAGCTCTTCCACATATTTTCCTTTCTGTGACCTGAAGAAGAGAGCGTTGAGTGAGCTCCATAAGATAACACTCAGCAACTTCCTCCATTGTTGTTCCGTCTCCTCTCTCTTCCACAAGACCTTCCGCTATCCATAGCTTGGAAATAAGTTTTCTTCTAATCTTGTAATCTTCAGGAAAGATGCTGCAATATAGGAAGCAGCTCCTAAGATAACTTGGTAGATCATTCAAGCTCAACTTCAAGACACTGGAAATCCAGTTGAGCTCTGGATTGTTGGCTAATTGCCAACTAAGTTGGTTGAAGAAAAATGCCCACTCCTGTTCCTTTAAGTCACGGTATGACAGAATACTGCCAATAGTTATAATGGCCAGTGGCAATCCTTGGCACTTTGCAACAATTTTATTTGCCCAATATCTTATATTTTCAGGACAAATGTTATCTTCTGAAGCATGAAACGCCTTTTTACAAAACAGTTCCCAAGATTCAGCATCTTTAAGGGTTTTAAGTTCAATGACATAGTTGTCAACTGCCAAAGACGACACATCTTTTCTCCTGGTTGTTATCAGCACTTTACTTCCACATCTGTTTCTGACAAATGCATAGTTCAAAAATAACCAAGCATCTTTGTCCCACACATCATCCAGGACAATGAAGTATTTTTTGTCCCGCAAATAGCTTTGTATTACCTCAACTAATCTCATGCGACACATGTTCATGAAACCACTTGGCATGCTTGCTCTCTCACCTATTATTAGCTGATTTATAAGTTCTCTTAGTAGTTCCTCCACTTGATAAGTCTGAGATACAATAACCCATGCGTGACAATCAAAAGATGTTATGATCTTTTGATTCTTGTAGACAGTGCTTGCGATAGCAGTTTTTCCTAAACCTCCCATACCAAGGATGGCAATTAGAGACCGGTCTTGTTTCTCCTCAAGTAGGCATTGTGTCAGTTTTCCAATTTCATCAACATTTCCTACTATCTCAGTGTTATCTATCAGGTAAGCAGAATCTGACAGACAAAACTGACTAGAGAGCCGAAAATTACTATTTCTATCTAGTTCACTGACTGAGAAACCATATCGACTCCTCATTTCTGATAGCCTCTGAATCCTTGCTTCTACTTGACTGATCTGGCTAGGGAACTTCTGCCATGCTGCAATGTTCTTGATCTGGTGGAACTTTCTCTTGAAGAAGCTGCTTGTATCAACGGCTTGCACAGTAAGGTAAGCATACTCATCAATGATGTCTTCTACCTCATGGGCCACATCTCTAACTTGGTACAACCATGCATCAAATGCCTTGTCACTGACTCTCTGTGCACTAACTTGGTTAATAAAGGCCTGCAGAACTGAGAGTTCACCTTCAATTTGTTTCATGCTATGCTCAAAATCTGTCATGAGGGGTGCTGCTTCTACGACCTCTTTGGCAATCTTTTCTAGTGCTCCTTCTCCCAGGGAGAGAGCAACTTTTTTTTGAGAACAACGAAGAGGGCATCTGCCATATCTGCTCAACTTAACTGTCACCTTGTCAAATATATAATTGTAGTTCAACAAGATTTACACGCAGCTCTGTAACACCTGAAATGCAAAAACAGAATATTATTTATTTAAAAGTGAATAGGACTTGACTCAAAACATCGAATGGAATTTGTTCAAAATGGAAGTGATATCAGGTACTCGCTACTTTTTTCTTTCACATGGCATATTTTGTTTTGCTAGGACAAGTCTTTGACCAACTATTGCTCTAATAACAGTTTATTTGTATGACATAAAATATAATCATAAGCAAGTATTTACAAATAGGAAGACATCAATTTTGTGTCACAAAGATCATGCACTGCAGGAGTAATAGGTAGTCAAAGATTCTAACGAAATGATATAAGCCTGTAACCTCAAACAGAGGAAGCATGAAATGGCTGCACAATAATTAACTAGCAAGAAAGGTTCACGTACTCAAACTAACTACCGAATTGATAAGGGGACGAGGTTGGATTCCAATAACCAGGTATCCATGAGGACACTCATGGACCGAGCGCCCAGGATTTGGCCTTGTCCGGTGCCCTTAAGGTGTTCGACGGATTGCTCCAACAGCAGCGTGCAGTAAAAATTGGCTCTACTGTCTACTCTGCGGGTGAACAGAGCGAAAGGAACGAAGAGTCTAATCTCCACGGTTGGTGGCACCAGAGGATGGTAGAGGAGGAGGAAGAAAGCCTTCTGCCTACTTCAGGGAGCAGGTGAGGAGGAGCAAAGACGAAGAAGAAGCACACGAAGAATGCTCAGCACATGGACACCCATCCTGCTTACTAAACTTTGCTAGAGCCATCTAGGTTGTTAAAAAAAGTTGCAAGATCGAAATCAGAATTGGATTAACCCTTGACCTCAGTGTTTTTAAACCATGACATCAACTGTAGGTCCAAAAGATCAAGTGTTTTTTAAGTGGAGAGTAGGTTTCATCTTTTGATCTTTGACCGGGGCCGTACAGAACGAGGGCGCCCTTGCCGCACCCACACTTCCTCGAAATTTTGGTGGCTCTTGTTTCACAACTCACTAAATATTCAGTCCACGCTGCTTCCATTTGAAACATAGGAACGAATCAACTGCACACAATGTGTGCCTACACCAAATCCCATGTCCACAGTTTGTGCACACTGCTAGTGGCAAATCCTCTAGTCTAATAATGGAATTAGCATCTAATTCCACACTGCTGGTGAACTGGACGCATCTTCATGTATGTTTCCGGCACACGGGCCGGCTACAATCCCTGAAAATCAATTACAGTTGCAGGTCTCTTGAAGCATATGATGTTTTTCAGCCGCCCAGTAGTATGGCAAGATCATATCAAGGGGGCAGGGATCAAAACCGTTTACGACTAAGTTGAAGCTAAATTCTGAAAGATTCTAAAGCAAAGCTCCCTAGTTCCTAATCCTGAAAGTTCAGGCCACAAACAAGAAGGGATGACTCTGGTCTCTGGAGCTGAGTTCAGATTCACATTACATAACCTGTACAAATTGACTGTTTAGCTAAAAACGAAAGTTATGTTTCACCAAACTCAGGCATGGCCTACTCATGTGCACGCTCTAAACCTCTAATATTTAACCACTGAAATGTTGTACTTGTCTGATGACTCTTATGGAGGACATTTTTCACAAATACACTCTTCAACTAGAAAACACATGCTTCGTCCTCTACACAGGCAGATGGCGATTTCTGCCATTGTAGATCTTCATGGCAGCGGCTTACCATTTCAGTAGCTTCCATCGAAATCCTTGGAATAAGCACAGCAGAAATTAGCTCATTCAGTTACACCTAGATGAACTACATATTGCCCAATGACTAGCACTGAGCCAAAACTCGAACTATACGTATTTGGAAGACAACTCCCACTGAACTGTCAAGAGCCAGATGAGTCACATTTTGTAGAGGCATACTTAATTGCACCAGGGCCAAACTTCTTGGCAAGATATGGCAGATAAACGATGTTATTTACTGCAACATCAATAAAGCAGAATTTACCACACTGTGTAAATAATATACAAGTACTATGGTAAATAAGAAAGGAAGTCAAACAATATGTTCAGAGCTGCCTTACTGATGAGCTGTGCAAATATGCGCAGCTCTACTGCACGTTCAAGAAAAAAAAAACATGCAAATAGTTTCCATTTATATGACACCTTTTGTCCTATCTTTTCAAATTGATCTTTTCCAGCCTATATGTATGTTATTGGTATAACAACTTTGTTAGCTATTTCATCAAGTAATTTGCATAATAAGAATATGAGATTACCTGCTTGAGAATCAGAAGAGTCAAGATTATGGATGTTATGTATGTGCTGAACAATATGATTGTCACTTCCTTGCAGTCTTTCTATGAACCCACTTGACATATCTGTCAGAAGCATTTGGTCGAGTGTCCTAATGTACTTCATGCCCCAAGGTACAACCTTTAGATTCCTTAAACCAGCAAGTTCCAAAAGACATAGATTCTTCATTGTTCCATCCTTTATTTCAATACAATTAAGATGTTCCATGTCAGCTAAGTGCAGAGATTTGAGCTTGGGGAACCATCCTGTACAAAATGTTAGTTGTTCCCCAGCATATGCCCCGAAGAGCCACAGATTAACAAGATTTAACATGTGAGAGAATGAGCTAATAGGATCCTTTTTCAGACCAGACCAATCTAACTTTAACTGTATTAATTTCTCAGGAAAAATTTGTGGGAGCATGCCTCCCTCCAACTTTCCTGCCAGCCAGAAGAGATTCAGGTTTGGTAGTAGCTTTAGCGTGTTCAAGTTGAGGACCTCATTGATATCACACGTGGAAATATATAGTCGGCTAAGGTTCGGCATCTCTGTCAAGGAGTTCCATAACTCTTCAATGTAGCTTTGTTTCACTTCTAGCATACCCAAACTTCTCATCAGTGTCAAGTTCCTCAGCTCTGAAATCAAATTTATATTTACTGAAATGGTGTACAAAGCTTGCAGATTCTTGAGATGACAAATATTACCATAAAGTTTTGTAGCACAGAAGCAATTCAATGATCTTTCTTGAGGATCTTGGATTTTACAAACATGCAAATGCCGCAAATTAGTTAGCATCATTATTTCCAATGGCAGTTCCTCTACGTTGCTGAATTTGAGATCCAAAACTTGTAGGTTAACAAGTTTTCTGAAAGATGCCGGTATCTCCTTCACTTTTGTGTGTGAAATGTCCAGATAGCGCAAGTTGTATAATTCTGTAACCACGCCTGGCACTTGTTCAATATTAGCGAATCTTAGGCATAAGACCCTTAGCAGTCTGAAACGTGATACAATATCATATATCCAAGAAGGTTGGACTTCAGTGTCAAACAAAATAAAGGAGCGAAGTCGTGAAGTTGCTAAAGAACTCAACAGCTTGGCACCTCTTTGGATGCTTAAGCGGCGAGCTTCATGGACAACTTGGTTTGTAGTAGCATCGCCATAAGCAACACCAAACTTCTCCTGTTTAGCAATGGCCGAAGTTACCTCTCGCACAAGATCGTGCATCAGAAATGTTCTAGCCCTTCCAGATGTACTCCTTTCTGTGACCTGAAGAAGAGAGCGTTGACTGAGCTCCATAAGGTAACACTCAGCAAGTTCCTCCATTGTTGTTCCATCTCCTCTCTCTTCCACAAGGCCTTCTGCGATCCAAAGCTTGGAAATCTGTTTTCTTTTAATCTTATAATCTTCAGGATAGAGGCTACAGTATAGAAAGCAGCTCCTCAGATAACTTGGGAGATCACTCAAGCTCAAATTCAGGACACTGGAAATCCAATTGAGCTCCGGATTGTTAGCTAATTCCCAGCTAAGTTGATTGTAAAAGCATTTCCACACCTGTTCCTCTAATTCACGGTATGATAGAATGCTTCCAATGGTTACAATGGCCAATGGCAATCCTTGACACTTGGCAACAATTTCCTTTGCCCAAGATATAAGATTCTCTGGACATACATTCTCTTTTGATGCACGAAATGCCTTCTTACAAAATAGCTCCCAAGCTTCAGCATATTTAAGTGTTTTTAGTTCAATGACGTAGCTGCCAACTGCCAAAGAAGATACATCTTTTCGCCGGGTTGTTATCAGCACTTTACTTCCACAGTTGTTTCTGACAAGCGCATGGTTCAAAAATAACCAAGCATCCTTATCCCATATATCATCCAAGACAATCATATATTTTTTGTCCTGCAGATAGCTTTGTATCACCTCAACTAATCTCAAGCGATTCATTGTCATAAAACCATTTGCCATGATTGATCTCTGGTCTATTAGCTGATTTATGATTTCTCTGAGTAGTTCTTCAGCATGGTAAGTCTGAGATAGAGTAACCCAAGCATGGCAATCAAAAGTTCTTCTGATCATTTGATTCTTGTAGACACTGCTTGCAATAGTAGTTTTGCCTAAACCTCCCATGCCAAGGATGGCGACTAGAGTTCGATCTTGTTTCTCCTCAAGAAGCCACTGCGTCAATCTTGCAATTTCATCGACATTCCCCACTACCTCAGAGGTATCAGTCAGGTAAGCAGAATCTGACATAAAGAGCTGACTTGGTTGCTTCAAATTGTTACTCCTTTCTAGTTGACCTACCATGATACCATACCGATTCCTCATTTCTGATAGCCTCTGAATTCGAGCTTCTACTTGGCTGATTTGGGTTGGTAACTTCTGCCATGCTCCAATGTTCTTGATCTGATGGAACTTTCGCTTGAAGAAGCTGCTCGTATCTACAGCTTGTGCAGTAAGGTACGCATACTCATCGACGATGTCTTCCACCTCATGGGCGACATCTCTAACTTGGTCCAACCAGGCACCAAATGCCTTGTCACCATCTCTGTGACTACTGTTCTGGCCAATAAAGGCATGCAAAATCGAAAGCTCGCCCTGGATTTGTTTCATGCTATGCTCAAAATCTGTCAGGATTGGTGCCACTTCGACCACCTCCGTGCCAATCCTCTCTAGGGCCCTTTCGCTCAGGGAAAGGGCAACTTTTCTGAGAACAACAAACAGGGCATCTGCCATATTTTCTCCGGTGCCTCAAATTATCACTTTTGTCAAAATCAGATACACATGTATTTCTGAGCAGTACTCTCACAGTTCTGCGATCATAGGAACATAAGTAAGTGGCAAGTTATTCAAAGCACATTTTTTTTGGTGCAAAATGAAACTTAAGAAGCGATTTATGCAGGAAGAGAAGTGTTGCTCAATCCGATTAGAAAGCAGGATGGAGTATAAAGCTAGGCAAGAGCGAGGAGCGAGTCCTGTAACCCTATCAACCATCCATGACAGACAGCCATGATTCCACTACCCAGAGGGTTTGCCCTGGCTGGCTGGCCCGATGCCCACAAGGTGTTCGGCGAATCGATCTTAAGAGCAGCGCGCAAGAAAATAAATGAAAAATCGTAGTTCTACTCCCACGGATCAGTAAGCGCAAGAAAGAAGCGCAGAGGAGGAGGAGCGGGAGCAAGGAGGCGTGCCTACCTCGGCGCCAGCGAGCAGACGATGGGATGTGGAAGACGAAGGAGAAGCCGGCGAAGACGTCATCAAAGGACTGAAGAAGCAGAGGTGGCCGCCTCAGTCCTCCCCCGCGTTGTACTTCGTCAACGGGCAACGGCAGGAGGTCCAAAATGCCCCTCCCCACTCCCCACTGGCGCAAGGTCCGAGCACAGGCACTGGTGGTGTTTTTATTATTACTAGGAGGAGACGAGGAATCGAGGAAGCTAGACGAGGTGAGGATTGAAGGGGGAGCTCGGCATGGAGGCTGAGCTGCGTGGGTTGTCATTTCTGACCCATGTGTCAGTGACTCATATGATCCTATATGTCATTGACACATATAGGGTTGGCACATTTAAGAGTGGCAAATAAATAAAAAAATCCATCTCTGGATGAAGTAGTCAGTGGAAGAATGCAGGGTTCAACATACGTTTAATGGCAACCTATCATATGCAACTCAGTTTTTATCATTGTATTATTATTATTATTATTATTATTATTATTATTATTATTATTATTATTATTATTATTATTATTATTATTATTATTATTATTATTATTATTATTATTATTATTATTATTATTATTATT